>Ga0209345_10001222_pt1 | contig 31248 bp, 27 predicted proteins | sample Cruoilmetagenom7_FD_187294 | JGI IMG/M metagenome (GOLD analysis project Ga0209345, IMG submission 187294) | Oil polluted marine microbial communities from Coal Oil Point, Santa Barbara, California, USA - Sample 7 (SPAdes) (version 2) | ecosystem: Environmental > Aquatic > Marine > Oil seeps ...
TGGTAAGGATGCTACATCTGAACTTGATGAAGCTGCATTAAAAGATGTTAGATACGCTATTGAACGAGAAAAACATCTATATCACGAAGACCGTTTTACAGGATATTTTAAAAACTATAATGACACTGAAAACATTCTTCATTTGTCCAGTCAAAGACCTTTAAATGATGTCGACAAATCGTTAATGGAAGTCTTTTCTAAAAATATTAGCATCGCCTACGAGAATATAGAGCTACACCATGAAATAGAAGAAACCCAAAGCGATATTATATATATGCTTGGCGAAGCGGTTGAAACACGCTCTAAAGAAACTGGTAACCATGTCAAACGTGTCGCACAAATCAGTAAGCTGCTTGCCCTGGAATGTGGATTTAGTGAAGATGAAGCTGAAGTTATTCGCTTTGCATCACCCTTGCACGATGTGGGTAAAATAGGTATTCCCGATGCAATCCTCAATAAACCAGGCAAACACACGCCCGAAGAATGGGAAATCATGAAAACCCATGCGATGCTCGGCTATGACATGTTAAAGGCATCAAACAAACGCATCCTTCGAGCAGGGGCTTTAATTGCTAGAGACCATCACGAAAAATGGACAGGAGGCGGCTATCCTTTCAACCGACAAAGTGATGATATCCATATATACGGGCGGATTACAGCCGTTGCTGATGTCTTTGATGCGTTAGGTAGCGAACGGTGCTATAAAAAAGCTTGGGCATTAGAAAAAATCGTTGCTTTAATGAACGAAGAAAAAGGCCAACAATTCGACCCCACAATTGTAGATATTTTATTAAATAACATGGACAAAGTAAACTCGATCTGTGCTGCTTATCCTGATGTCATAAAAGACTGAATGTCAGAGTAAAATATCCTCCACTATAATGCAGTTGGTCCAAAATTACGTCTCAGACGATTATTAAACATAAAAAAAGGGATGCCCCACATATGTGATGACATCCCTTTTTTAATTATGCTTATAACTTATTTATCAGCCATATACATTTTATCAAAGTTCAACTTATAACCCCATGGTAGGCCTGAATTGCGCCAGCCATTGACATCGCGCACACCTTTTGAAGGACCGGTTTTGCTTTTACTACCTTCAAAGCCATCAACCATGGTGTAGGCTTTTTTCCAACCTTGCGCATATAACATATCGGCTGCTGGACCGCTGCGGGTGCTGCCGGAACGACACATAACAATAATGGCTGTGTCTTTGCTAACATTCAAGGCTACAAGTTTAGCTTCTACCTGTTTCAAGAAATCAGGGTTTTGCGTCATACCATAAATCGCTTTTTTAGGGTGCTTCATGGTGCGGTTACTTAAAATGAAAGGGACATGAATGTCCGTTTCATTCGTAAATCCTGTAAACATGATTTCAATGGGGTCACGAACATCAATAAGAATAACTTTCTTATCTTTTTCCATCATATCCCACGCTTCGCTAGCCGTGACATAAAGACCGGAGACAACTTGCGCTGTGACTTTTTTTGGAACATCAGCACTTTGAGCAGGCAAAGTTAATAAAAAGAAACCTGCCAAGATGAGAGAGAACGTCGTTTTCTTAAATAACATTGATCATTTCCTTTAAAAAAAGGCAAAAATTAGGGGGAGGATTAGAATGAGAAATAGCGAACACTTGGGTCTGCCATATAAGTTCCGATAACAGGAGGTGTAACGCCTTTTATACCATCAACCAGATCAGCCTCACTCAAATCACGATTTGGCATATATAACGCGCAAACTTCAACTGTCACACCTTTGGACATCAAACCCATCATCATTTGACGAGGCGATTTGTTGATAGGTTTTAACGCCATGCTTTTTTTGGATTTCAATGCGATATCGCCACCAGACCCACATAAAAGAATCCGCACGTCTGAACCATTTTTCAACGCCTGCATGGATAAAACCATCGCCATGCCTTGAACTTCAGTTTCACCAGATGTCACAACAACAAATGTTTTTGACTCACCTGCACTGGCAATATTGTTAAAAGATACGAGCAATGCAAAAGCTGCAAGAAGTTTAGTAAAGGCTTTCATAAGAGGGGCTTTCAATTAATGTTAGAATAAAATATACCATTTTTCCGGCACGTGTTAAGTAGTACATTATAATATTAGCAAATAATAATCAACACTTATTTATTATTATTTGCTAATATTATGATTCTTATGCCATTTCCCCGCTAGTCCCCCATTCAATTAGCAGGACATTTGATATAATGCATCTCGCATGTAAACCAATAACGGCTTAATGAGTGCAGCTTTTATAAACTACTGTCTGAACTGATGATCATTTGCCATAGTTTTTTTTGATGTTCTTGACTGGCATTCCTCTTAGTTACAAAATCGACATGAGCATCTTTGTTCGCTGTAGGCGATAACTTAATAGACCACAGCCCATTTATTTCATTCGGTAAAAGCGAGTAGCGAAGATCAATAATGTGATATGGGTTCGAAGGATCTTTTGCCAAGTACCCCTTTGAAAACCAACGGAACCGTTCAATGTCTCGTGCTTGTTGACTATCTTTGGGTAACCATGGAAAATCCCGTTTTATGTCTAAAGCTTCAATGGATGAGCCAGGAAATAAAGTTGGTTGATAGCCAACGCGAACTGCATCCACATAATATGTCGCGTCGTTGCGATAAATAACTTTCCAAACCAAAAGATTGCCGAAACTGGGTTTTACACTTAAGTCGACAGGCATATGCCCGCGCTCTTGTGCAACCTTATAACCCATTTGTTCCGCGTTATGATTCTGATATGCCCCGATGCCTAAATAAAACGCTCCCCAAGCAAGGGCCATTCGTGCATACAACACGTCTTTTCGCCAAGCTGACAAAACGGCAAGAATGAGAACAGGCAAAGTGAAAAAGGGGTCAATAATGGATATATAACTCCATGCGACTCGTACATCATTAAAGGGCCAGAACAGCATTGTTCCATATGATGTAGCAGCATCTAATAACCCATGGGTGGCATACCCCAAAGTGCAGAAGATATATGTGTGTATGAATTTTAATGACTGCCGTTTACCAATCAATTGATGGACTATGAGCGCACAAACCAAGCCGCCGAAGGGGATGAAGACCAAAGAGTGTGTAAACTGACGATGAAATTCCAGATACAACAAGGGATCTAGTTCAGAGCGAATAAGAACATCTAAGTCTGGAACCATCCCCCCAATAAGACCGAATAATCCCGCCAAGAAGAAGTGATTACGGTTATATGTGGACTGAGGCAAGACTGCGCCAAGCACTCCTTGCGTTAACGGGTCCATAAGAGGCTTTGGAATTTGGGTATATGCTGGAATATTTGCATGGTGTCTGACCTTAGTGGATGTGAATTCACATAGGAAGGCAATTAATAATATCTAGCTCATTTTAAGTAGCCATATGAAATAGTGATACTAGGCCGAAAATTTATTTTCAAGATTGACCCCAAACCCTAGAGTTCACCTAAGGGTTTATTTTTCGAATGTTGATATATACAAATTCTCAACCTTGTCTCTGGCCCATTGTGTTTTGCGCAAAAACTTTAGCGATGACCTGATCGTAGAATCGTACTTAAAGCAATTGACGTTGACCCGTTCAGCCAATTCATCCCAGCCGTAGTGTTCCACTAACCTCGTTACAATCATCTCAAGCTTAAGGCCATGCAATGGGTTATTAGGTTGTTCATCACTCATACTATAATACACCTTCATTTTTTAGGTACGGGTCCAGTTTATTATCCTAGGTCGTTTACAACGTTTTTGTAATCATCCAATGCCTTCCTACCAGTTTCAGTAAGACCATACATCCCCCTTTCTGTACGTTCGAACCAACCGTAATAGTTTTTTTGTAAAATTGAGTTGGCTTTTTTTACATCAGCTGTTGTTTTAATCTCTGAAAGCTTCATGCTCTGCTTTCCTTTGAGAACACATGCGCAGCGCAAGGCATCTTGGCGATAGGCAGTCATAATTTTCTGGCGGGTAATGCCACCCGTATTCGGGTCCCCTTTGCGCATTTTAAATTCTTTTTTCAAGCGAGCTTGATTACGCTTATTCGTACGTGGCCGATAAGGTTCTGGATCAACAAGCACTTCAATTTCTTGATTCTTCTTATTCATATGAACTGTCATCAACCCTAAGCCCAACATTTTACAAAGTTTTAAAACATTGGGTCGTTTTTGGTTCCAATTTTTACGTTTTCCAGCAGTGTCGGGTGCTGGAACCGCCACATAAACATTATCGCCTAGCCCTTTACGGTTAACAGCCTGTAAAATAAGATCCAACGAGAAAGAAAGTTTCAGCTCAATAATAACCTGAGCATCGTCTTTCAGAGCAACAACATCACAGCCCTTTACCTCTGCCTTCACCTCATAGCCTAGACTCTCAAGATAACTTTTGACTGGTGGATAGAGCTCACATTCCAGCATCATAGCTCCCTTTATCTTGTGCATGAAAAAAGAATACCTATAGCATTCTAGATGTTTCATTTAAACGGACAGTCGAAATAATGGGTAACAAAAGCACTTCTGTTACTCATTATTTTTTTGTACACAATAACGATAAAGTCTGTTGATATATTGAATTTAATTCAAATAATCATCTGTTGTACGTGGTTTGGGCCGTGCGCCAGCTTCTAAGGGTTGGTTCTGCCCGGCAATTGCGATGACACGACAGTCTTCACATTTGCGCAAATTCCCTAACATCTCAGGATTTGAGAACTGGGGCATCTTGCCAAGTTTTTCAACGATTACATCCACAGAACTTTGTGTGCCATATGTTTTGCCACATTCCGTACAGATCGCAGGCTTATCTTCTTTAAGAACTTGCGCGCTTGATGCAGCTTCATCCAAATTCAGACGTGGATCAAGGGAAATGGCTTTTTCAGGACAGGTCAACTTACAAATACCACATTGTACACAATCTTGTTCAATGAAGGATAAAATCGGCGCATCTTGGTTCGCACGTAAACTTTGCGCCGGGCACGCACTTACACAAGACATACACATGGAACAAGCCGCAACATCAACAACAACTTGGCCATAAGATGCGCCGACTGGCAGGGCTAAAATCGTCGTGCCCGAACCCTGAAGGTGCGTGAAAATTCTGCGATTGCGTTGACGTTTTTCTCCAACAGCTAAACCGTCCATCGCTTTAATCGCTTTGGCAAAAGATGTTTTTGCAAGTTCTGCCTCAATATAATCTGGCGAGATGTGATCAATGATATGAAAACGGTTTGCGTCTTGATCAAACCCTTCAAGCAACGCGCAGGCCATGCCGATTTCACCTTTTGTCGTCTGAGCCGTTTCATAATGAGATGACGGCGCCAATAACGTGACACCAGAAACACCATAAGCAACAGCTGCCAGTAACAAACCGTGATCCATGATCGATATGCTGTTCACAGCAAAAGGAATAACGTTTGCAGGCAAACCAGCGCCCGTTTGGCCCAACACATTCAAAGCTTCTTCACCAAGAACAGCATCATGGACCAATAAAATGGGTTCCTGACCGCCTGCCTTTACAAAGGTTGAGATCAGCAATTGCATGCGGCGATGCGTATGATCCAATGAAGGCATCGAATATGAAATCGCACCTGTTGGACACACAGCCGAGCAATCTCCACAGCCTTCACAAATATAAGGATCAATCGAGGCGACATTCTCCGCACTTATGATCGCAGAAACACCACAAACATCAATACATTTGGTACAACCTGTAATGCGATTGCGCGCATGGGCACATTTTTTTTCATCAACTAAGCTGTAACGTGGTTTCGAGAATTCCCCAACCATATCAGACAATTCAAACAAAGCTTTATACAGACCCGCTTTATCAGTAGAGGCTATTTTCATATACCCATCACGCGATTGATTGGCAGGGAACAAGCTTGGACCATCACTGACGTCCAAAATTAAATCGAACTGTTCATGAATATCATTTTGACTGTCAGTAAAGGCAAGCGCACCTTTTGAGGATGGGTTAATCGGTGCGAACTGGTTAAAGACAATTTCATAATTTCCAAGATGCCCACTTGCTTCATTAATGCGCCCCGTAAATATTGGGATGTCAGATTGTTGAGGCGCAAGGCTGTGCGCGATGTCTGTCAGAACCACAACGGGTGACAAACGCCCGCGTAACATTGTTGCAGCTTCCATGGCAATATCAGCAGACCCATAGACCAAGACTGTGCCATTCGATGACAAGGGTACCGTTTCAACCAAGCCCGGCGTTAAACAAGCCTCGGCCAATAATGCTGCTATTTTAGCAGACGATTTTTTCGCATCCGTCCCCCACCCTGCTTTTTCACGAATATCAACGTAAGAAACTTCTGGCGCATCTTCACCCAACTCCGCGCACAATTCTTCAAACAGCGGGGCTTCGCGTCCACAGGCGACCAGCAAGTCACCTTCTGCGAGTGCTTTTTGGAATTCAGGTTGTTGAGATCGACAAAGTTGAGAGAAAACAAAAGGTGCCTCTTCGCCAAAGGTTTTTGCAATGGCCTTGGCGTCCAAAGGCATGGTGCCTTCACAATTACATAAAAGGACGCGTTTTTCTTTCAACTTCATGGGTAGTAACTCCTAATGGGTTTCACCATCTGTAATATAGTGTCTCGGGCAATGCTTCGAGCTTTTTTAAGTTCCTCTCCGACTAAAGGTGGACTATCGTATACATAATGAATGAGGTTGAATTACCCGAATGGAACTTACCAATTTGGTAAAGGTGGCGGAAATTTAACATGCAAATTACAGAAACCATGCCTTTAGGCTTGCTGCTTGAACGCAAAAAAATCGATCATCCCTGGCAAGAATTTGCTTGGCATGTCTTTGGCGTTCTGCCCGGTGCACGCGATGATGCAGATTGGGAGTTAGTCAGCCAAGATGAAACCCAAACTCTTTATCTGGCCCAAACTATGACCGTTGAGTTGTTTCAGCGCGAAACCGAAGGCTATAAAAACAATCTTGAAAGCGGCAAGCCCGCCATTTTTGTTGTACTGCGTCCCGGTGAAGAAGTTGAAGATCATGATGTCGAACCTTTCCTTATGACAGCATGTCCCTATGAAGCTGCTGATTATTTAGACAGTGGTGAAGAAATCGTCGAATCTGTGCCTATGCCGGACGGCGTACGTATTTGGGTAACGAATTTCGTCAAAGAACATCACGTTGAAGAAGTTTTCAAAAAACGTAAACTGCGCCGCCAAGAAGACGGCCTCGCACGCAAAAAACCAGTGGGGCACGCATGAGTTCCCAAGGTTTTTTATCACGTTGGTCCCAACGTAAAGTAGAAGCGAAAGAAGCACCTGTTATGGAAACGGTTGTTCAACTTGAACCAGATGTGGAAACAAACTCTATCACCCTTGTTCCTGAAGGCGTTGAAGAGATTATGCCTCAAGAAGAACAAGATGCTTTGATCGCGAGTTTGCCCGATATTGAAACGCTTACAGATCAATCTGATTTCAGTGGTTTTTTGAAAAAAGGCGTTCCCGAAGAACTCAAGAAAATGGCCTTGCGCAAACTTTGGCGATCTAATCCCATCTTTGCCAATCTTGATGGCTTGAATGATTACGATGAAGATTTCACAAAAATTGTCCCCTTAGCTGCCGGGGTTGCAGATGAGCTAATGAAGCTCATGAAAGAAAACACCCGCCAGCCCATCGAAGAAGAAGAAGAAGAAGAAGAAGTTCTAGAAGACGCTGCTAAAATTGAAGAAGTTCAGCCAGAGAATGACGTGAATAAAAATGAAAATAAAGACGATGATATCTTAGGTGATGCGGATGGCGATTTATAAAAACTCAATAATTTACATTAGTTAATTATTATGTATGAAACAATATTACCTCTATCTCCGACCATAGGGGGAGAGTTTTTATTATACGAAAGACGTATTCTTATAACATCCAGTGATTTAACTGGGGTCTGGGAGGAAAAGAATGTCAGAAACGGTTGTTGCAACCTGTTCTCTTGAAGAAGAACAAAGGGCACGTGCTGGAATCTATGGGTTATTGGCCCGTTTATTAGGCGCGTATCCGAGTGTTGACGCTTTAAAAGAAATCGCAAATTATCCGGGGGATGAAACGCCGATTGGATCGGCATTGGGCGAGCTTGCGACAGCAGCACAAGCCATCTCATATGATGATGCGCAAGATGAATACAACACTCTGTTTATCGGGGTAACCGAAGGTGAGCTGATACCTTTTGCTTCTCATTATCTAACTGGTTTTTTAAATGACCTGCCTTTGTCAAACGTGCGTGACGATTTAAATCGTTTGGGTATCGTTAGATCAGATGAGGTCAAAGAACCAGAAGATCATATCGCCTTTCTGTTTGACGTGATGGTCGGACTGATCACCAACGAGTTTGGTGCCACAGCCGAAGAAAACGAAGAACAGGCTTTCTTTGAAAAACATATCACCCCTTGGGCTGAGAACTTTTTCAAAGATTTGGAAAAAGCAGAAAGCGCCACCCTTTATGCTGCGGTCGCAGTATTAGCGTTACGCTTTTTGGATGTAGAAACCAAAGGATTTCGGATCGCCCCTTAAGTTTAAGGCAAGTCCAAAATCCTTTTTTTGTATTTAAGGAGTCTAAGTATGGACCAAAAGAAAGAAAAGGCCGACCTCGGTCGTCGTGACTTTCTGAAGGTTGCTACAGTCGGTGCCGCTGTTGGCGCTGTTGTTGTGGCTTCTAAGGATGCGCAGGCTGCGAATATCGACGCCCCTGGTGAAAACCAAGGCACGGGATATTCGGAAACAAGCCATGTCGCTAAATATTATGAACTAGCGAATATCTAATATTCACTTTTTGGGAGAAATCGATGCTTACAAAAGTCAACAGCGGGGTTGCGAATGGCCCCCGTCTGTCGAAAGCATTGTCGGGCGTTATTGGGGAAGCGATTGATCGTCGTACTTTCTTTAAACGTACCGGTTTGACAGCTGCAGGTATTGCGGCTGCTTCGACAGTCTCTTTGGTTCGGGCTAAAAAAGCGCAAGCTGCTGCCCCAGCCGACGCAGGCGATGTAAAAAGAATAACTTCCGTTTGTACTCACTGTTCAGTGGGCTGTGGTGTTATTGCAGAAGTTAAAAATGGTGTTTGGGTCGGACAAGAACCTGACTTTGACAGCCCAATCAACTTGGGTGGTCATTGTGCAAAAGGTGCTTCGGTTCGTGAACATGCCATTGGTGAACGCCGTCTAAAATATCCAATGAAATTGGAAGGCGGTAAATGGAAACGCATGTCTTGGGAAGATGCCATCAATGAAGTTGGTGATCGCCTAGGCAAGATCCGTGAAGACCTCGGACCTGATTCTGTTTACTGGCTCGGCAGCGCGAAACACAGCAACGAACAAGCTTATTTGTTCCGTAAGTTTGCTGCATTTTGGGGCACCAACAACGTAGACCACCAAGCGCGTATCTGTCACTCAACAACAGTGGCAGGTGTTGCAAATACGTGGGGCTATGGTGCAATGACCAACAGCTTCAACGATATCCACAATTCTAAAGCGATGTTCCTCATCGGGTCTAACCCTGCTGAAGCGCATCCGGTTGCCGTTCAACATATCCTTCAAGCTAAGGAAAAAAACAACGCACCGTTGATCGTTTTAGATCCGCGTTTTACTCGAACTGCCGCACATGCAGACGAATATGTTCGTTTCCGTTCAGGGACTGACGTGCCGATTATTTGGGGTATCCTCTGGCATATCTTTGAAAACAAATGGGAAGATAAACAATTTATCTCTCAACGTGTTTACGGTATCGACGATATCCGCAAAGAAGTTAACAAATGGACACCTGAAGAAACTGAACGTGTTACGGGCGTTCCCGGCAAACAGTTGGAACGTGTTGCACGCTTAATGGCGAAAAACCGTCCGGGCACCGTGATTTGGTGTATGGGTGGTACGCAACATACTAACGGTAACAACAACACACGTGCTTACTGCATCATGCAGTTGGTTCTGGGTAACATGGGCGTTGCTGGCGGGGGAACAAATATTTTCCGTGGTCACGATAACGTTCAAGGCGCAACAGACATGTGCGTTTTGTCTCATTCTCTTCCCGGTTACTACGGCCTAAAAACAGGGTCTTGGAAACATTGGTGTCGTGCTTGGGATGTTGATTACAACTACGTACTTGGTCGTTTTAAAACCAAAAAACTGATGGAATCAAAGGGTATTCCGGTTTCGCGTTGGATTGATGGCGTTCTTATTCCAAAAGATAAGATCGATCAGCCTGAAAACGTAAAAGGAATGATCTTCTGGGGCCATGCGCCAAACTCTCAAACACGTCTGCCTGAAATGAAAAAGGCGATGGAACAACTTGATACAATGGTCGTCGTTGACCCGTATCCAACTGTTTCAGCCGTTCTTTCAGACCGCAAAGACGGCGTTTACCTGCTTCCCGCAGCTACTCAGTTTGAAACATCTGGTTCTGTAACAGCCTCTAACCGTTCGTTCCAATGGCGCGATAAAGTCGTTGATCCTTTGTTTGAATCAAAACCTGATCACGAAATCATGTATCTTTTTGCAAAGAAATTTGGTTTTGACAAAGAGATGTTCAAGAACATCAAGATCAACAAAAACGAGCCTCTCGTTGAAGATATCACCAAAGAATTCAATGGTGGTATGTGGACGATTGGTTACACAGGTCAATCACCTGATCGTATCAAGAAGCATATGAAATATCGCCATACATTCGATAAGACCACATTGCTTGCCAATGGTGGGCCTTGTGACGGTGAATATTTCGGACTGCCTTGGCCTTGTTGGGGTACTCCAGAAATGGAACATCCAGGAACACCTATCCTGTATGATCCATCTAAACCTGTTGCCGAAGGTGGCTTGAATTTCCGTGCGCGTTTTGGTGTGGAACATGAAGGCACGAACCTGTTGGCTGAAGGATCTTATCCTAAAGGTTCTGAGATCAAGGATGGTTATCCTGAATTCTCAATGGCCATGCTCAAGAAATTGGGTTGGGACAAAGACCTAACGGCTGAAGAAAAAGCAGCGATCGACAAGGTTGCAGGTGATAAAACAAACTGGAAAACAGATTTGTCCGGTGGTATTCAACGTGTTGCGATTAAACATGGTTGTTCACCGTTTGGTAACGCAAAAGCGCGTGCCGTAGTTTGGACATTCCCTGATCCTGTTCCAGTTCACCGTGAACCGCTTTATGCGCCAAACCGTGATTTGGTTAATGACTATCCAACGTACAAGGATAAGCAGGCATATCGTTTGCCAACCCTGTATGAGTCCATTCAAAAAAATGATTTCTCGAAAGAGTTTCCAATCATTTTAACGTCTGGTCGCTTGGTGGAATATGAAGGCGGTGGGGAAGAAACACGTTCTAACCCATGGCTTGCTGAACTCCAACAGGAAATGTTTGCTGAAATTAATACTTTTGACGCCAACAATGCGAATATTCGCCCTGATGACGACATTTGGATTCATTCCCCTGAAGGCGGTAAAGTGAAGGTGAAAGCCTTAATCACGGAACGCGTCGGCAAGGGTGTTGTGTTCATGCCATTCCACTTTGGTGGGGTTTTCCAAGGCAAGGACCTGCGCAGCAAGTATCCAGAAAATGCCGATCCGTACGTGATCGGGGAATCTTCTAACACTTGTGGCACCTACGGCTATGACTCGGTTACCCAAATGCAGGAAACCAAAGTCACTTTGTGTCGGATTGAAAAAGCTTGAGGAGCGTAAGACATGGCAAGAATGAAGTTTCTTTGTGATACGGAACGCTGCACTGAGTGTAACGGTTGTGTCACAGCATGTAAGAACGAACATGAAGTTCCGTGGGGCGTAAATCGTCGCCGGGTTGTCACCTTAAATGATGGTGAACCAGGTGAGCGTAGCTTGTCGGTTTCATGTATGCATTGTTCAGACGCGCCTTGTATGGCCGTTTGTCCTGTGGATGCGTTCTATCAAACTGGTGACGGTGTTGTTCTTCACTCGAAAGACATCTGTATCGGTTGTGGTTATTGTTTATTTGCGTGCCCGTTTGGCGCGCCGCAATTCCCACAAGACGGTTTCTTTGGCTCACGTGGCAAAATGGACAAATGTACATTCTGCGCAGGTGGACCTGAAGAAGATGGTTCAACTGAAGAATACAAAAAGTATGGCGGTAACCGCCTTGCGGAAGGCAAACTGCCCATGTGTGCAGAAATGTGTTCCACCAAGGCATTGATTGCTGGCGATGGGGACAAAGTGTCCGACATCTACCGCACTCGCGCCGCTGAACGTGGCTTTGGCTCCGGTGCATGGGGTTGGGGTACTGCGTACGGTTTGAAAAACAACAAAGACAGTTAATCTAGGTTTTGAGGGAAAGGTCTTCAAACATCTTTCCCTCAATTACCAACATTAACTTCCTTTTACTAGAAAGAGGGGCCATCTAATGAGGTCCAAACTTTTGACAAAACTGTTTTTCGTTTTTTGTGCGATCCTGATTGGGTCGACTGTGTTGGATGTGCAAACATCTTCACTTCACGCACAATCTGTCAGCACCTTTCCCGGTGATGGCGGGCTCAAAGGCAGTTCGGCTGATATTTGGCGCGAGATCAAACAAGGCAAATTGGGTAAGACGACGTCTCCCGATAAGTCTCGTGGGATGTTGATCCAAAATCAAGGTGAACAATGGCGCAATACACGCAACAACATGGTCTTCACTTATGGAGCCATTGGAATTGTAGGTATGATCGCTGCTTTGATCTTATTCTTTTTGGTGCGCGGTCAAATTAAACTGGATGGTGAATTGTCTGGACGTAAGGTCTTGCGGTTCAAAACCATCGAGCGATTTAACCACTGGGCCATGGCAGGCAGCTTTATTTTATTGGGGCTTTCTGGGTTGAATATGTTGTACGGGCGTGCGGTATTGGTACCCATCCTTGGTCACGAAACATTTTCGTTGCTGGCTGGTGGTGGTAAATTTATCCACAATAATCTCTCGTGGATATTTATGCTGTCACTTATCGGCACGATCATCTTCTGGACCAAAGATAATGTATGGGATCGTTTTGATCTGAACTGGATTTTAAAGGCCGGTGGTTTATTCTCTGTAGGAGTACACCCCCCATCTGCAAAGTTCAATTTTGGTGAAAAAACAATGTTCTGGCTGGTTGTTATTGGCGGTATCGCCATGAGCTATACTGGCTTAACCTTGTTGTTCCCATATCTTTTCGGCACATTAGAAACCATGCAATTGATGCAAATAATCCATGCCATTATGGCTTTGGTTATGTGTATCGCTATCTTGGGCCACATCTATATTGGTACCATTGGCATGCAAGGTGCAATCGACGGCATGAAAACGGGATATGTGGATGAAACTTGGGCAAAAGAACACCACTCTGCCTGGGCTGAAACTCATGGGATCAAAGTCGATCACAATCCCAAAGACGAAGAACATATTACTCAAGGAGGCGTTGCAGAATGACACTCTATGATCTGAAAACAATGAGGGGGAATGACGACTTTCTTATTCGTCCTGACCTTGATTCAGGGCTCACCACCTCAGTCGTTGAAGGTGTAGATTCATTCGGTAATCCGCTGAATATTCCGGTTGTGGAGGAGCGTCCTTTGACGCTCTTCCTTAACAACCGCGAAATTGTAACATTAATGACTGTGGGTGATTATCCAGACCTGTTGGGTGTTGGCTATCTGGTCAATCAAAACATGCTACTGGATGATGATGTCATTACTGATATCGAATATGATGAAGAATTAGAAGTCGTTGTTGTACGTACTGAACGCGTCACCAACTATGAAGAGAAACTCAAACGAAAAGTCCTGACATCAGGTTGTGGCATGGGCACCGTCTTTGGTGACATCATGGATAAAATCGATGACGTAATCTTGGGTGAGGGTGTTAAGGTTCGTGCCTCTTGGATTGAACCTTTGTTAAAGACAGTTAAAACGACCCCCAGTCTTTATCGCAAAGCAGGCTCCATTCATGGCTGCGTGCTGTGTAAAGATGACAAGCCTTTTATCTATATGGAAGATGTCGGGCGCCATAATGCGTTGGACAAAATCGCAGGTTATTTGTACCTAAATAAACTGAACGGCAATGATTATTACATGTACACAACAGGCCGTATGACCAGTGAAATGGTCATGAAGGCAGTGTCCATGAAAGTATCCGTGTTGATTTCACGTTCTGGTTCCACCCATTGGGGTGTTGAGCTGGCTAGAAAAGCGGGGCTAACTTTGATCAGCCGAGCGCGGGGAAAACGCTTTATTGCACTCAGTGGGTTAGAACGCATCGTATTTGATTTGATCGATCAGGACCAAACCCAAGCTGCGGAATAGACCTCGCCTTCTTTTTAAGGCACAATGAGCCAATACCAAAAGACGATAGGTCTGGTATAACCCTGTTTCATTGGTGAAGGACGTATTTTGTGGCTCGTCGACTTTTACTATTAGTCGGACTTATTTGTATCGCAACATTCTTCTTGAAGGATGCGCATGCAGGTGCGATCAAAACAATCGAACTTGTTCAAGCAGACAACACTGAAACAAACCAAAACCCACGATCAAATTTCTGGCGCCAAGTCCGCGAAGGCATGCCGGGGAAAGTCAATATCCCAGACCAAGACAAAGGCGTGCTGATGCGCCACAGTGGGACAGACTGGCTGGCCACCAGATCAAACGTCGTTGCCAGTTATGGCCGCCAAATTATGGCTGTTGGTTTGCTGCTCACTCTCATTTTCTTATTCTTTACAGGCCGAATTAAAGTCTTAACACGTCCCGTTGGGTGGGCGGTTGATAAGCTTCTCCCCATAAACAGGCCCGCACATATATTAGCAGCAATCTGTTTCTTTTTATTAGGGATGACAGGATTAAACATATTATATGGAAAGCGTTTGTTTGGCCCCTTATTTGGGCGTGAGGCTTTCGCTGAATTTTCTTACTATGGCAAGATTGTCCATAATCAAACCAGTTGGATTTTCATGGCAGCCATTGCCATTGTTATGATTGTACGTGCGCGTGAATACCTACCTGGTTTTGTGCGCGAACGCGTGTCTCGTAAAAAAGCTACTGAATGGCTGGGCACAGGTGGGGGGGAAAAAGTTCTCTTTTGGTTTGCGGTTATGGGGACCTTAATCGTTGTATATTCCGGTGCTTCATTATTAATCCCATCCGAGACGGAAGAGGTGCACCAGATGCAGCTTTTCCAACTCATGCATTCATTTTCAGCACTCACCCTAACGGGCTTGATCGTCGGCAACGTCTATATTATTTCCATTGGCATTCGCGAAAATGCAAAAAAATTGTATGAAGCCAAAGAAATTTTAGAAGAAAAAGTTATACAGCGCACACAAGAACTTCAAAGCGTAAACAAAAAGCTCCATACCGAAATAGACGAGCGCCAACAGGTTGAAGATGCCCTTCAAATCGCCAAAGAAATTGCAGAGCAAGCCAACCTGTCTAAAGACAAATTTTTGGCAACCGCCAGTCATGATTTGTTACAACCCTTAACAGCTGCAAGATTAATGATAGCCACATTACGCATGCGTGAATTACGCCCAAAAAATCACGAGATGGTCGAACAAATTCATCAGGCTTTGCGGGGCACAGAAAATTTACTGACTGACTTATTAGACATCTCGCGCCTTGGAGCCAGTACGGTTGCACCCAAAATCTCTGACTTTTCCATTCAGCAGCTTCTATCCAATTTAGAAACAGAATTTCGACCTGTCGCACGAAAAAGCGGGTTATCGTTACGAACCGTTGCTTCAACGGGTTTTGGAAAAAGTGACTATCAATTACTGACTCGCATTTTGCGTAACTTCTTATCCAATGCTGTACGCTATACTCAAAAAGGTGGCGTTTTAATTGGAGCACGCAAACGTGGGAGCCTCATTCGTATCGAAGTTTGGGACACAGGTCCTGGCATTGCACCTGAAGAACTCAACAATATTTTCGAAGAGTTTCATCGCTTAGAAAACAAAGAAGCCGGCGCGGGCTTGGGACTAGCGATTGTGGATCGTGTGTCAAACATTCTGGGCCACCGCATCAGCGTGCGTTCAATCATAGGCAAAGGATCAGTTTTTTCAATTGACATCCCCATAGGTACAGAAGTGGCCCATATGCCACAAGCCAACAAACTTGAATTAAGTGATCTCAGTGGTGTTGTTGTTGCAATCGTTGATAATGATGCAAGTGTCTTGGCAGCCCTTGAAGCATATTTACAAGAATGGGGCTGTACGGTTTTGGTCGGTGTGACAGGTGATGACTTAATCGAACAACTCAGTTGGTCTTCGTTCTCCCCTGATCTTGTGTTGGCTGATTACCACCTAGATGCGGGCGTCATTGGGCCTGATGTGGTTGATCGAGTACGCAGAATTTACGGAAAATCCTTACCTGCAATCGTTATATCAGCTGATCATACAGATGAAATGCGAAAATCATTGGCCGATGCTGGCTATAAATTCCTCAGCAAACCCGTGCGTCCTGCAAAAATGCGCGCTCTTATTGCACACCTTGTGAACCACGAAGATCATTTCAGCTTATCCGTCAGGCATTCCATTGGCGCTTAAGTTTTTATTTTGAAGCCCATATCTTTTGCAGCCAAAACAGCTTGGGTACGGTTAAATACATCAAGTTTGCGCAATAAAGATGTCACATGCGTTTTAACTGTCGACTCTTTGATGTTCAGCTCAAACGCAATCAGTTTGTTCGCCATACCTTCAGACATCAATTCCAGTACCCGCAATTCACTGGGGGTTAATTTACCAAGTTTATCTTCAAGGTCTGATCTGCGTTGACGTTCTTCTGGTGCGGCAGGTTTAATAGCATCTTCCGTCGGCCAATAGCGTCCGCCGTTTAAAATCGTATCAATTGCCGTTCCCATAACTTCGGGTGCTGTGGTTTTTGGAATGAAACCAACGGCACCATATTGAGCCGAGCTCCGCACCGTTTCTAAATCTTCAGAAGCTGAAACAATGACAATGGGAACCGAGGGGACTTTCGATCTAAGGGTTACAAGACCTGAAAAACCAGTTGTTTGCGGCATGGAAAGATCAAGCATGATAAGGTCTAAATCATCATCTGCCCTTTCTTGCGCTTCACTAAAAGTACTGGCTTCAAGAATATCAAAATCTTCTTTGATGAAAGATAAGGTATCTTTCAACGCAACACGAAACAACGGGTGGTCATCAGCAATTAAAATGCGTCTCATCGTAGGGGGGGCTTACAATAGTTTTAGACGTTTATAAATCTTCTAAAAGATACACTTTTTAAGGTAAGAGAGATAGCACGAAATAATGGCCTCTTGGTTAAGGAAAAAAGCTCTAATCTATTTATTGGCGTCCTCCCCTCTACGCTCTATAAGGTTTGAACATTGCAATGGCTCAGGAAATTAAAGATGAATAAAATCACAAGCGGTTGGATCAACGGTTTCATTGGAATGTTGATTTTCAGCGCATCCTTGCCTGCAACACGCATCGCGGTTAGTGACTTCTCCCCGCTTTTTTTAACATCTATTCGTGGAACAATTGCAGCGATTTTAGCCCTCTTTTTTCTATTTATTTTTCGAGAAAAAAGACCAGTACGTGATGATTTTTCTTCTTTAATAATTGTGGCATTCGGTGTCGTTATCGGCTTTCCTTTATTAACAAGCCTTGCACTTCAATACATTACATCAGCTCAATCGCTTATATACATTGGGCTTTTACCCTTATCCACAGCTGTCTTTGGTGTCCTTCGTGGAGCAGAAAGACCACGTTGGACCTTTTGGTTCTTCTCAGTTTTAGGGAGTTCTCTTGTTGTAGTTTATGCATTATCACAAGGCTTTGACACTTCATTAATCGGCAATGCTTGTATGTTAGGCGCTATCATTGTTTGTGGTCTTGGTTATGCAGAAGGCGCAAAACTATCACGTCGATTAGGCGGCTGGCAGGTCATTTCTTGGGCACTCGTACTTGCACTGCCCCTTATGATGGGGTTATCCATTTATACGGTACCTGAAACTTTTGACACAGTAAGCCGTTCAGCCTGGGCAGGCCTTGTATATGTGTCCTTATTCAGTATGTTCATTGGCTTTATTTTTTGGTATCGTGGGCTTGCACAAGGGGGCATTGCCGCCGTTGGGCAATTACAACTCCTTCAACCCTTTTTTGGGCTTATGCTTGCCGCGAGCCTTTTGGATGAAAAGGTCGAACTTGCCATGATACTTGTTACCATAGGCGTAATTACATCCGTCGTTGCCAGTAAACGTTTCGCTTAAAACCAAACAAAATAAAACCCAACAACAAGATATTATTTCCTGTTGTTGGGCCAAATTTTATCTTTTGAAAATATCAGAGATCAATCTGAATTTCTAGGTGTCCGCTTACGTTTCAAGGGGTTCATACCATCACCGCCCGACGCAGCACGAGGCTTACCAGCGCCGTCTTTAGGCTTATATGATTTTTTTGGCTTAGCGTCTTTTTTAGCAAAAGTTTTTTCACCTTGTGCGCCACCACGTGGTTTTGCATCAAATTTACGTTTGCTACCAGTCTTAGCGTCTGGTTTACCACGGTAACTTGATTTTTTAGCATCGCGATCACTATCGCGTTCTTCAGACCTTGGTGCAGCACGTAAAATGGGTCTTTTTGCTCCACGCTCACTGTCACCACCGCGACTGCGATCGCGATCACCGCCACGACCTCTGGCACCATCACGACCGCGACCATCACGATCACCACCGCGACCACGCCCGCCATCGCGATCTCCACCACCACGTGGTTTGCGACTACCTCGGGTATCGGCTTCCATTTTAGGCATGCCTTCAAGACGGTCTACAGTAACATTTTTCTCTACTTTGCGACTCGGACCAACAGCTGCGAGGAATTTTTCAACGCTATCTGGCGCAATTTCCACATAAGTTTGATCTTCTTGAATTTTGATCGACCCAATTTCACCCTTGGTGATATGGCCCGCACGACACAACATCGGCAAAATCCAACGTGGTTCAGCATTGTGGGAGCGACCAATAGAAAGCGACATCCAAACACCATTTGCGAAATCAACCCGAGGGCCTTTTTCAGGACGATCACGATCGCGGTCACGACCAACAGGCGCATCCAGTAATTCTTCTGCTACAGGTTGACCATTGTTTTGAAGACGCATCAAAGCAGCTGCAATTTGTTCAGCGCTGAATTTCGCCATCAATTCTTCAACAAATGGTTTTTCGTCTTCTTTGATTTCTTCACTAAACGCCGGATCAGCCAAGAAACGTTCACGATCACGTTTGACCACATCTTCGACAGAAGGTGGCTTGCCCCATGCTGCCTCGATTTTAGAATCGCGCAATAAGCGTTCTGTACGTTTGCGTTGGTTGTAAGGAACGATCAGAGAGCTAACGCCTTTGCGCCCCGCACGCCCAGTACGTCCACTACGGTGTAACAAGCCTTCACTATTTTTTGGTATATCAGCGTGGATAACCAATTCAAGGTTCGGCAAATCAATACCGCGCGCAGCAACATCAGTTGCCACACAAACACGTGCACGACCATCACGCATCGCTTGAAGGGCATGTGTACGTTCATTCTGGCTCAATTCACCCGACAAAGCCACAACCGAGAAACCACGATTATTCAAACGACTGTGTAAGTGATTTACTGTTGCACGTGTCGCACAAAAGATAATGGCGTTCTTTGCTTCATGAAAGCGCAATACATTGATGATGGCATTTTCGCGATCATTCGGTGCGATTGTAAATGCTTTATACTCGATATCACTATGTTGCTTTTCTGCTGCCTTTGTTTCAAGGCGAATCGCATCACGTTGATAACGTTTTGCCAAATTTGCAATACCGCGTGGTACCGTCGCAGAAAACATCAAAGTTCGACGCTCAGGCGGTGTCGTATCAAGGATACATTCCAATTCTTCGCGGAAACCCAGATCAAGCATTTCATCTGCTTCATCCAAAACAACCGCACGCAAACCAGACGTATCGAACGATCCACGTTCAATATGATCGCGAAGACGACCCGGCGTGCCCACAACGATATGTGCGCCGCGTGACAAGTTACTGCGTTCGGTACGCATATCCATGCCACCCACACAAGAAGCGATCTTCGCCCCTGTCATTTCATAAAGCCAATCCAATTCGCGTTTCACCTGCAAGGCAAGTTCGCGTGTGGGCGCAATAATCAAGGCCAAAGGTTTATCAGCGCGTGCAAAGTGGTCTGCGCCATCCAGTAAAGTAGGTGCAAGGTTCAACCCAAACGCAACAGTTTTACCGGACCCCGTTTGTGCCGACACCAACGCATCTGCATCGCGCATTTCTGGTTTAATAACAGCCAGTTGTACAGGTGTTAAAACTTCATAGCCACGTTTCGTCAACGCTTGATTAAGCGCAGGAACGACGCCTTCAAATTCAGTCATATTTTTTCTTTCGAAATACAAGGTTTGTGCGTCAATTCCCTCTCTTGTATTTCTAGGGAACGCACGTCTGCACTCAATCGCTGAGTGAACAATCAATTATGTTGAGCCTCTTGTACTTCAGTTCATCCCTTTTGTACAGGAAATTGAGATAAATATATTGCAACGCACAAAACCTATAATTCTCTCGTAACCCTTTGCTCTTATAAAGTTCTGCTCGTCTCATTCCATAAGTATTAGTCCTGACTACCTCGTATGAGCTACAATCTTTGAAAATAGACTATTGTCCCCGTCACGAGGAGATGGCAAAGTTCAAGTATAATAAGAAACTCAAAATTGGTTTGAAGGGTTTTAAGCACATGAATTCACCGTCTGATGGGGTTTACGCTAAAGGGGTCGGGCAAATAGTCGACCAATTGCGACTTGAATTTATTGATGAGGTTAAAGAAACTCTCGAAGCCCTTACCTTCTTAGTTGATGAAGTGCGTCATGAACGCAGCGAATTAAGCAATCTAATTGAGGCCGTCCAACGCGCTGCTATGTCTTTTAAAGGGCAAGCCAATACTTACGACCTTTCAGCCCTTGCAACAGTTGCAATGCGCACCGAAGACTATCTTGCCAACGTCAAAACTTACCCACCTAGAACGCTTGATGACTTGCAAACTTTTATTGAATGCATGATCGACATCTCTGAAACCCCTGACAATGATGACTTAGATATCTCTAAATTGGTACGCACGCTACCTGCAAAAGTCAGACTCGATGACAGCATTTTAGATGTTAGAACAGTCGAAGTTCTGCTTGTCATGCATTACGGGGCAGCAACCCATTTCGTAGAACGTGAAATGCAAGAATGCGGCTATCGCATCTCCACCTGCACATCGACCTTAGATGCATTCCCGTTAATCATCCGCACCAAACCTGACTTCGTTATTATTTCAGCGATGTTACCTGATCTTACGGGTATTGATTTAGCATCAGGTCTGGCATCAATGCCTGCAACGCGGAATATCCCAACGGCCCTGATTACCAGCTTGCCAGAAGATGATCCATACTTGCAGTTACTTTCTGATCGCGTACCCATCATTCATAAAAGTGCATCTTTTGGTGATGACCTTGCCGAAGCACTCAGTAATCTATTCCTCATCTAACAGTGCTAAAAAAAATGCCCCCCCTCCCCTAAACAGAGGCGGACTTTCCAATCTTGCGTGTATATTTGCGTGATAAAATAAAAACAGTAATATCGGAGCGTGCTATTTAATGACACAAACCATCACCTATCGTTTCTTTGCCCCAAATCATGATGATACGGCTATAGATTTGCATTTTGATGATGATAGTTTTCGACTTCAAACACCTGAAAAACCACTCAAACCAGATTGGGCGAAATTGGCATATCAAAAATGTTCCAATTGCACCTTAGGTGATGACGTAGAATGGTGCCCAGCCGCCCTTTCCTTTGCACAATTTTTGCCCCGATTTAAAGAACAATTTTCGTACGAAAAAACGGTTGTAGAAGTCGAGACAGCAGCACGTACCATCGTTACTAAAGCCACGTTTCAAACAGGCATAGCATCACTTTTCGGATTAGCCTGTGCCACATCAGGCTGTCCAAAAACAAAATTCCTGCGCCCCCTAGCGCGTTTTCATTTGCCCTTTGCCAATGAACAAGAAACCGTCTTTCGCACACTCGCCGCTAATCTTTTGATCCAATATTTTGAAAATTCAAAAAAGGGTGAAGACAAACCGTTGAATTTTGACGCTTTAAATGCAAATTATGCGGAACTTAATATCGTTAACAGCTTTCTGGCAGAACGCCTTCGCGCAGGTGTAGAACGCGATGCAGCCTTAAATGCCGTCATGATTTTAGACGGTTTCGCCTATATCACACCTGACAATACAGATGGCACGTTTGAAGACATCCGCGATATATTTGTTACGGAATAAGCGACGCTAAATCTTCTGGACTGTTTACATTAAAAAATGGATCGCGTGGATCACAAGCCCATTCAACAGATGCAAGCTTGTATCGACTGGTCCATTTTTTAATTTTACGCATTTCCTCATCAACCAATGCTTTGCGCAAATCGTGCCTTAAAGAAACAGACCATAAGGCGACAACCGGGTGATCATATCCGTTTGATCGGGCCATGACCACTTCAGCACCACATTCAAGCTGACAAGCCCCTAAACGTTCCACCAAGTCTGTGGGGATAAAGGGTGTATCCGTTGGCGCAGAAAGTAGCCAAGGACAATCTGAATGGTTCTCTGCCAACCAGTCCATGCCAGCCAGCACACCTGCCAACGGTCCAACAAAACCTTCAACACTGTCTTGAACCACATCTAAGCCATGATGTGCGAAACGTGCTGCATCCCCATTGGCATTGAGGAGCATAGGACCGACTTGGTTTTGGACAGTTTCAAGGACACGTTCGATGATCGGTTTTCCATCAACTTCTTTTAAGCCTTTATCACCACCGCCCATGCGTGTGGCTAAACCACCCGCCAGTAAAACACATCCCACATTTGAATTATCCAAGTGACTCATTTTCATTTTCTTTTAAAATTATTCAAAACATACATTATTTCTTAAGACTAAGCGATGAAAATTAAGAAAGATATCTTGTAATATAAGATGTATGGTCTCCATATGGACAAGACGTGTCAACGGGAATTGGAATGACGACAGAAGAAGAAAGTGAGCTTTATAAAGCCCAGACGGAAATCCGTCACCTAAAAGACACGATATCAGCTTTGCGTGATGAACTAGATCATCTTAACGTAACCAAAGCAGATGCCGTGCAAAAGGCTGTGGCTAATGCTCATCAAGAACATCTACAACTCCAAGCAACCGCAGGCGCATTGCGCGACGAATTGGAATCCATGCGCGTTAAAATGGGCGATGCGGTTCAACAAGCCAAGGCCGACGCCCATGGTGAAATCGTGCAATTAACCAATACCGCCCAAGCCTTGCGTGACGAGCTTGAAAAAATGCGATCAGAGCGAATAGAAGCCGTCCAACGTACCTTGGCAGACGGCAAGCAAGAGGCAGGTACCCTCATACAAACCGCCCAAGCTTTACGTGATGAATTAGAAAAGTTGCAATCAGAAAAAACTGAAACCGTGCAACGTACAAAAGCCGACGGTCATGGCGAAGCACTACAGCTGCAACGCACTGTCGGTAGTTTGCGAGACGAAATGGAATTAATGCGTCATCGCTATGATGAGCAAAAGCAAGACATGGAACGAGACTTCCGTGATGAAAATCAGCAATTACGTGATACTATCACGGTCTTGAGACAAACGTTGGAGACACAGAATGGCGGTAATTAGATCCACCACCAGAGTAGGACGCGTGAAACAAGCTGGAAAAAAAGCTAAAACACAGCTTGCTGTAGATCGTGAAAACACTGCTGAATTAGTCTTGCGTGTGTCGCATGAAGTTGCCAAAGCTGAAACGCTTGATGAACAGCTACGCCTCATTATGGAAGCTGTTACCGAAGCGACGGGGTCTGAGCGTGGTACATTATTCTTAAACGACAGCGCAACCAACGAACTTTATTCTCGCATTGCCTTGGGTGATGTGAAACGCGAAATCCGTATTCTCAATAATTCTGGTATTGCGGGTTCTGTATACACAAGTGGCGAGGGTCTTTTAATACACGATGCCTATGCCGACCCACGTTTCAACAAATCAGTCGACCAAGCAACCGGATTTACCACACGCAACATCTTATGTGCCCCCGTACGAACGGTTAAAGGGGAAATTCTTGGCGTTGCACAAACACTGAACAAAATAGGTGGAGACTTCGTCGAGGAAGATCTCGCCATCATGCAAGCCATCACAACACAGGCCTCAATCGCGCTTCAAGGCACATTGTTTATTGAACGTATGGAAAAACTGCGCGAACAAGAAGCTGAATTCTTAAACGTCGTGTCAGACGTATCATCAGAGATCAACTTGGGTCCCTTATTACAGATGATCATGACCGCTATTACCAAGATGTTGCAGGCAGACCGGTCAACCTTATTCCTAAATGACGAAAAAACCGGAGAGCTTCACACCCAAATTGGTCAAGGACTCGGTGCAACCAGTATCCGTCTACCCAACCATTTAGGCATTGCAGGCGCCGTATTCACATCAGGTAAAACGATCAACATTCCGTACGCCTATGCAGATTTGCGCTTTAACCCCGCCTTTGATAAGCAAACAGGATATTTCACCCGTTCCATCCTATGCTGCCCAGTCTTGAATAAAGATGGGAAAGTCATCGGCGTAACCCAAGTGTTAAACAAAAAGGGCGGCCCCTTTAATGCGGATGACGAACAACGCCTGACCGCCTTTACCTCACAAATCGCCATTGGGTTGGAAAATGCCCAACTCTTTGCTGATGTTCAACAAATGAAAAACTACAACGAAAGCATGCTGGAAAGTATGAGTAACGCCGTTGTCACATTTGATGAAGAAGGTACAGTCGTTACCTGTAATGCAGCTGGTTTGAAAGTGTTCGATGCCAAAGCAAATGAAGTTATTGGTCAAAAAGATTCTGACTTCTTCATTGATGACAATGTATGGGTCGTTGAACGCCTAAGAAGCGTTCGCGACACCAACGAAGCCGATATCTTTCTTGATGCTGTTTTGAAGGTTGAGGGAGATGAAAAATCTGTCAACATCACCACCCTACCCTTGCTGGATGAAGATGGGAAAGCCATTGGTACCATGATCATGATGGAAGACATCAGTTCAGAAAAACGCATGAAATCAACCATGTCGCGTTACATGGATCCAGGTCTTGCAGATAAATTGATGGGCGGTGGCGATGACTTATTGGGCGGCCAAAGCAGCATTGCAACAGTTCTATTTTCTGACGTTGCCAGTTTTACAACTCTGTCAGAAGAACTAGGCGCCCAAGGTATCGTTAAGCTGTTGAATGATTATTTCACCCTTATGGTGGATTGCCTGAATGATGAAGGCGGCATGCTGGATAAATTCATCGGTGATGCCATCATGGCCATCTTTGGAACACCATTCCCCCATGATGATGATCCTGATCGTGCGGTTCGTTGCGCCATTCAGATGATGATGAAATTAGGCGAGTTCAATGCAGCACGCGTTGCATCAGGCCTTATGCCCATTGATATCCGCATTGGTCTTAACACCGATAATGTTGTTTCCGGTAACATCGGATCCCCTAAACGAATGGATTATACCGTTATTGGGGATGGCGTGAACTTGGCTGCTCGCCTTGAAAGTGGAGCGAAACAATATGGTGCACATATCTTAATTTCAGAATTCACCTTCCACGCCGTAAAAGGTACCTATCGTTATCGTGATATTGATGACGTTATTGTAAAAGGTAAAACCAAACCTGTCGGCATATATGAATTGTTGGATTACCATACGGAAGAAACATTCCCGCATATGGTCGATGCCTTGGCACATTTTCGCGATGGACGTGAATGTTACAAAAAAGGTGATTTTGATGATGCCATTGATAAGTTTGAAAAAGTTCTAGCACTCAATCCAAAAGATAAAGCCTCGACAATGTATATTGACCGTTGTGAACATCTAAAGGAAACCGTTGATCCCAATGTTTGGGATGGCGTTTGGGTTATGACATCAAAATGATCGAGCTAGAATCAGAAATCACCTGTCCTCTATGTGGTCATAAAGAAATTGAAACCATGCCCACAGACGCCTGTCAGTATTTTTATGACTGTAAAGGCTGCGGGGAAGTTCTCAAAGCAAAACACGGTGATTGCTGTGTTTATTGTTCTTACGCTACTGTTGCTTGCCCGCCGATCCAAGAAGGAAAAAGCTGTTGTTCTACAAAAGAATAAACCTTGTTTTTGCCATCACTTGCTTAGCTGCGCTCTCGGCTTGTCAAACGACCGGGCAAGATAGCAAGACAGCACAGACGACAATGCAAATACAAGAACAAGTCGATCAACTTATTCGCCTTGGCAACAGCACACGAAAAAACGGCGACCTTACTAATGCTGCAGGTTTTTATCAGCGCGCCCTTAGTATCGATGCCAACAACCAAGTCAGCTTGTATCTTCTTGGTGATACATTGAACGATTTAAATGACCGACGTGGTGTTGAACGTATTTATGCAGAAGCACTAAGCCGTAACCCAGATGACATGGAAATTTTACGCCGCTATGGCAATGCCTTGGTTGAACTTGATAAACTTCCTCAAGCCATTATTCAGTTTCAAAAAGGCTTAAACCTTTCACCTGATAACGCACAGCTGCTCAACAATCTTGGTGTCAGCTATGACTTACTGGGTCGACATAGCGAAGCACAAAACCAGTATGAAAAGTCCATTCAATTAACCCCTAAAGATTTGGCCTCTAAAAACAACCTCGCCCTCTCTCTTGCCCTCTCAGAACAATATGATGCAGCCATTGCCTTGCTTGCCCCTTATGGTTCTGACACAACTGTGCCCACAAGGTATCGCTTGAACCTTGCGCTCATATACGGATTAAAAGGTGAGATGGAAAAGGCCGCGAATATTGCGGGCCTTATTCTGGACCGTGAATCGGTTGAAAATAACATCAAAGTCTATAAAGGTTTACGCAACATGTCTGCTGCTTCGCGTACCAAAGCCGTTCTTGGTAAATGATTTAGAAATCGGGAAAGATCGCCACGGCTTTAATAACGGCCGGGCCAAGTAAAACGATAAACAAAGCCGGCATAATAAAAAGAATCATCGGTATGGTCAGTGTTGCAGGTAATTTCGCTGCTTTTTCTTCTGCCTTTAACATCCGTTCAGTTCGGAACTCCCCACTTAAAACTCGAAGACTATGCGCCAAGGGCGTGCCGTAACGTTCTGTTTGTTGAAGGGTTCCCACAACAGCACGCAACCCCGGCAAATCCGTTCTTTTTTTCAAATTTTTCAAAGCATCTGCTCTATTTGGTAAAAAACCTAACTCCATAGCTGTTAGACCTAATTCTTCTGCTATTTCTGGATTTGGTCCCATCATTTCGTCTGATACACGTTTCAATGCCATATCAAGGCTCAGACCAGCTTCCGCACAAACCACCAATAAATCAAGTGCATCAGGTAGCCCTTTTTGCAAAGCCTCTTTTCTTTTATCAGCCATGTTCTTTACATATAAGTTCGGTGCATAGGCACCAGCAAAGACTGCTATAAAAGAAACAAGCATACGCCCAAGAGGTTCAAAGTTCCCCATTTCAAGGACATAGAGCCACATAACAGCGACACCACCAAAGGCAAAAGGAAGCGCAAAACGAAAAAAGAAATAGATGCTTACAGCTTCATTGCCACGAAGCCCTGCGCTGGCCAATTGGTCAACGACTTTATCAGCTTCGCGGGTGCGTAAAACATTCAATTTGTTCACCACCCGATTAACAATATTCATCAGTTTAGGGCGGTTCAAACCATGTTTAACAGGTGCAAGCGTATTGGCTTGTAAAGCATGTTGTTGCGACTGGATATATTTCATACGTTTTGATTTACCATCACGTGCCATCAAAGCATTCCACACAACGATAACAACAAGAAAGGCCTGTAAGCCCGCGCCTAAAACGATCCATGTTTCCAAAGGTAAGGATGCAAAAATATTCATACCTCAAACCTCACCATTTTAAACATGACCAAGGCACCAATTGAGATGGATATTAAAGCGCCAACACTCAACATAATCCCAGTATCATTTGTATATAACGGTTCTGTATAGCCCGGGCTCATCACTTCCAAAATTATGACCATAAAGAAAGGTAAACAGCCTAAGATATAGGCACTCGCACGCGCTTCTGATGCCAAGGCATTAACTTTTAATTTCATTTGTTTTCTTTGGCGCAAAATTTCACTTAAATTGTTCAATGTTTCTGCTAAATTCCCACCGGTTTCTGATTGCACAACAAGGCTAATCACAAAGAAATTAAATTCTGCATTTTCCAATCTTTTTGCAGTTTCCCACAAGGCATCACTCATGGACTCACCAATTTTCATGGCTTCAGATATATTTGTAAACTCTTGAGCAACCGGACCTTCCATCTCGTTTGAAATGATCGTAATCCCTTCACTAACAGGAAGACCAGATTTCACTGCACGCACTATAAGATCAAGTGCATTAGGAAAGTTTTTTGAAAAATCCGCAGATCGCCGGGCAATCATAATATCAATGACAATATGGACAAATCCAAGTCCAATCCCAACACCACCCAAAAGAGCAACCAATGTTGTTAAACCAAAAAATGATTTCAACAAAAATGTTGCGACACCTCCAAAGGCAACAGCCATGGCAAGGAAACTTCCGGGCCCCATGTTAAGCCCGGCGCGCGCCAATCGTTGATTAAGAACATCAGCACTAGGCAAAAGTTTTTTAACAATTTTATCAAGCCCTGGGCTGGCCGTTTTATTTTCGCGCAAAAGTGATGCCTGAACCGCAATATCTGGAAGTTCCGAACCCATGCGTTGACGCAAAGTAACCATGCGTTTTTTAATCTTGCGGTTTCGACCTAAGATCGCATCGCCAAATGCCAACAAAAGCAGCAAAACAACCAAAGCAATAGAGCCGAATAAAATCATTTCCTGTGTCATAAAGAAGGCTCCCTTTTCATTCTTTACGTCATGGCTTCCATCAACGCACGACCTAATCCAAAATATTCTGCACGCTCCATAAAGCTTGGGCGCAGGCGGGTTGATACATAACGCCCTAATAGCTTACCATCCGCATCTTCCCCATCATATTCATATTTAAATAAGTCTTGTGTGGTGATGATCTCACCTTCCATACCGACGACTTCAGTAATATGAGTAATCCGACGTACACCATCACGCATCCTTGAGATTTGGACGATTAAATCCAACGCATTGGATACTTGCGCACGCACTGCTTCATTCGGCAATTTCACGCCTGACATAGCAACCATATTTTCAAGTCGGGTCAAGGCTTCGCGTGGACGGTTTGCGTGCAACGTGCCAAATGATCCATCATGTCCTGTATTCATCGCTTGCAACATATCCATGGCTTCCGCACCCCGAATTTCACCAAGAATAATACGATCCGGGCGCATCCGAAGGGCATTTTTCACCAATTCAGTTTGGCTGATTTCGCCTGATCCTTCTAAGTTAGCAGGGCGTGTTTCCAGGCGCACCACATGAGGTTGCTGCAACTGAAGTTCTGCCGCATCTTCAATGGTTACAATACGTTCGCCATGATCCACCATTTGTGACAAGGCATTCAGAAGTGTTGTTTTACCTGACCCCGTCCCGCCTGAGATTAACACATTCAGGCGTGCACGCCCGGCTATTTTCAACACTTGACACATGGCGGGGGACATATTCTGAGTTTCCACCATTCGATCCAGCGTGATCTTCATTTTGGGGAATTTGCGAATGGAAATGGTCGGCCCATCAATGGCTAATGGGGGAATGATGATATTCACGCGTGAACCATCTTCAAGACGAGCATCACACAAAGGCGACGTTTCATCAACCCGTCTGCCGATACGTGACACAATACGGTTTGCAATGTTCATCACATGGGCATTATCGCGGAAAGTCACATCACTGATTTCAAGCTTTCCACCGCGTTCCACATAGACTTGTTTCGGTCCATTCACCATGATGTCAGTCACCGCATCATCGGCTAAAATAGGTTCGAGCGGCCCTAATCCCAACATGTCATTTAACAACATGGTAATCAGGTCGCGTTGCTCTAATAAATTAAGTTGTAATTCTTGTTCTGCCAAAATTTCTGAAACAATATCACTCAGTTGTTCTGCCAATTCCGTGCGCGGCATATTAGCGGCTTTTCCCGCATCAATACGTTTCAGAATTTCGGGCTGAACAATGATTTTTGCACTTTCGACGCTGTCGCGGCTCGCTTTCGAACCAATACCTTTCTCAACCACCAAATCTAAAATATCCCCATTATCCGGGGCTGGTTCTAGTCTACGTTGCGGTTTGCGTGGCGCATCATTGGATTTTCTTTGTCCAAATGTTGTGCGTTGTTGTCCTGTATCACCTAGGGGCATTTATTTAAGCCTCCCAATCATAAAAATGGCTTTTCTCTTATCTAAAAGACTAGAGAAAAACCCACTTTAAAGCTGTGATCTATATCACTACAAGTTTAAGAATTCGAGAAAATTTTACGCCAGATTGAATTTGTTTTTCCCGACTTTTCATCTTCATCAACAAAATTCTCAAAAAATGTTTTCATAACAAGTGCTGCTTTTGATTTTTTTGCTACTTTAATCAAGGGGCTGCCTTCCATTTCTGCACGTCCAAACCCTTTAACATCAAACGGTAGAACCGCACTTAAAGACTGTTCCACACCTTTTTCGAATTCTTTTGCACTGAGTTCTCGTTCTTTATTTTCACCAACCCGATTGGCAACCAACAGAAGGTTGTCTTCAATCATATGACTTTTTGCAAAATTTGAAATCCTCAAGCCATCTCGCATACCCGCTAAAGACAAATCGGTTACAACAACCACCTTACCTAATTTCGCCAGTATATCGCCACAGTCAGGCAACAATGAACGCACCACATCAATGATTACCAAATCATATTTTTGACGCAAGCGTTCAATCAACAAATCAAGTGCAGCACTGTCAAATTTAAATCTTGTCGCTATGTCTGTTTCACAGGCCAAAAGACTGAGCCGCTCATTCACTTTCACCATCGCACGATCAAGAAATAATGAGTCAATGCGGCTTGGGTTTTCCAATGCTTCACGAAACCCCTTGCCGGGTTCTAAATCCATCGCCAAGGCAATTGTGCCGAAATGCAAATCTAAATCAACCAACGCAACACGTTTGTTTTTATTTTGTGAAAGGTCCCATGCCATGTTTAGGGCCATCGATGACGCACCAACCCCACCCAAAGCACCAATGACTGAAATAAAAACAAACGTGTTGCGTT
>Ga0209345_10001223_pt1 | contig 31230 bp, 28 predicted proteins | sample Cruoilmetagenom7_FD_187294 | JGI IMG/M metagenome (GOLD analysis project Ga0209345, IMG submission 187294) | Oil polluted marine microbial communities from Coal Oil Point, Santa Barbara, California, USA - Sample 7 (SPAdes) (version 2) | ecosystem: Environmental > Aquatic > Marine > Oil seeps ...
AAAAATTGGTATTATTTCCCAGGGATTGATCACATCAGGATCGGAAATCATAGGCTACTTAAAAGCAATGACCTATGAATGTATTGTGGTTGATGAAGCCCATCGGGCAAGGCGAAAAAAAATCAATGACCAAAGTATGTTTGAGAAGGCTGATCCTAATAACCTGATGCGATTTTTATGGGAAATAGGCCCTAAAACAAAAAGTATGTTGCTTGCAACAGCAACACCCGTTCAAATTCACCTGATTGAAGCATGGGATCTTTTAAAGGTTCTGGCAGAAGGCAATGACATGGTGTTGGGTACTGACTGGTCTGAATGGCAGAAACCCAATAAGGCAATCCCGGTTGTCACTGGGGAAGCACCCATACCGGACGAATTGGGTGAAGCATGGAGATGGATCAGAAACCCGATGCCACCAACTTCTGAAGGGATTGTTTTTAAAAACCTTAGAAGAAAATTAGGGCTAAAAAATAGCGATTATGTTGCTGATGGTGACAGTCTGGATTATTTAAGACCCACTGAAATTACCAGATTAAACAGTGTCATTTCAGGTTTCGGCCATGAACACAATCCATTTATCCGACATATTGTCCGAAGAACAAGGGAGTTTCTTGAAAGCACCATTGATACATCAACCGGAGAACCATATCTAAAACCGGTTAAGGTCGTTTTATATGGCGAGAGCACTCAAGATTCACTTCCATTGTCTCCTTATTTACAAGATGCCTATGCTGCGGCTGAAGAATTTTGTTCCCTGTTGAGTCAAAGAGTAAAAGGTGCGGGTTTTTTGAAAACACTTTTGCTGCGAAGAATCGGCAGTACAATTTGTGCTGGAAGAAATACAACCGAGAAAATGTTAAATGAATGGGGAAATGAAATAGAAATTACCCAAGGGTCTTTGTTTGAAGAGGAAGATGACCAGCCTGTAAACTCAACCAATAAAACCGAAATGAAGAATTTGACCAGTGCAGAGCGATCTGCATTGGACAGGTGCCTAAAAGCTCTTGAAAATAACCAGGAACGTGACCCTAAATACCATAAGGTGGTTGAATACCTGAACCAACTGAAGTGGATTGAAAAAGGTTGTATTATCTTTTCACAATATTTTGATTCCATTTGGTGGCTGGCAAATCAGCTTTCAAGTGACATGCCAGAAGAATCCATTGGGATTTATGCTGGGGGCAGTAATTCAGGAATAATTGCTGCCGGCAATTATCAAAGAATATCCAGAAACAATATTAAACTCAAAGTTGCCAAAGGTGAAATAAGACTCCTTTTGGGAACCGATGCAGCCAGCGAAGGATTGAATTTACAAAGATTAGGCTCTTTGATCAACCTTGATTTACCTTGGAATCCGACCCGCCTTGAACAAAGAAAAGGCCGAATACAGCGTATCGGGCAAGTAAGAGATGAAGTTTATGTTTATAACATGCGGTATCGAGGCTCTGTTGAGGACCGGGTGCATGAATTGTTATCAGACCGACTGGAGGACATACATGCCCTTTTCGGTCAGATTCCAGATGTGCTGGAAGATGTCTGGATTGATATAGCCAATGGTGAAGTTGAAAAGGCAAAAAAATTGATAGATTCAGTAAAACCCAAACATCCCTTTGATGAAAGATATAACCAGATAAATGAAATAGACTGGGAATCTTGTTCACAGGTGCTGAATGCTGATGAAAAAATGAAGGCTTTGATGAACAAATGGTAAAGTATTATATCCTGCTTACAGGTAATGATCGTATCATTTTTTAGAAATTATAAAACTAATAAATTGGTTTTGGGAGCATAAGTATGAGTGCGATTGGTAGTACATTTAGATCATGCGACCTTATCTATCGCCCTATTAAATTATAATTTCTTTACTTAATTGAGGCGACATCTATCCTGACACATAGGGGTATAGCCACCTTGATCAAGAGCAAGGTGAAGGCGCAATGAAAAAACTCGATCAATTATTGGCGGGTGAACATGACTTGGTTGATCAATAAAAAAAAAACACCCCAAGACAGTATCTACTTCCTGTGGGTATCTTGAATGTATTCAGAACAGTCTAAAAGACAGAGATTAGTGGTGATCCCACGGGGAATCGAACCCCGGTTTTCGGCGTGAGAGGCCGATGTCCTAACCGCTAGACGATGGGACCAAGTTAAGTTTTGGGTATATTATATAAAAAGAGCATTTATGTCAAATGTTATTTCTAATGAAAAAATATATAAAACAGGTTTAATTTATTTTTTTACCTTTTCTGAATCCGAATATAAAATAGATTATAAATCCAATAAAAGGAACAGAAGCTATTATTCCCCATAAAATTTTTTGCCTGATAGTTTTAAACTCTTTCTGAAGAACATTAGAAAGAGCCATTATTGTACATAAAAGAAAGGGAATAGATATAATAAGTGTCCATATAACTGTTTTGAGTTCCATTATTTTCCTTTTAGCAGTTCGTAAATATTCAAAACAGTTTTAACATAATATTTGCTGTGATTATATCGATAAATAACATTATATTGTTTTTGTTTAGTAATATTATCCTGCCATCCAAATGTTTTTAGATAGTTTGCAATACTGTTTATGGCATCCTGATGATTAAAAAGGTTTATTGTCCCATCATTATTACCATCTTTTCCATATGCCAATATGCTGCTTGGCAAAAATTGTGCTATACCAATGGCTCCTGAATATGACCCAAAAATATTTAATGGGTCTGTTTTTTCGTTATTTGTATATTTTAATAAGGCTTTTAATTCATTATATGCCCATTTTGATTTTTTTTGAGTCCGTTTGTTGTAACGTTTTCTGGTAAGTTTTGGAATATTTTTATGTAAATTCCATATTTTTTTTTTTACAGAAGGATCTGATAAACAAGCAATACTTGAAAAAGTATTGAATACTAAGTGTTCGCCTGTAGTGTTTCCAAGTCTGGTTTCTACCAACATTATTGCCACAATAATGTTTTGATTAACCTGGTATTCTTTTTCTATTTGTTGAAGTTTTGCTTGATATTTTTTTTTATATTTACGGGCATTTTGAATGGGTTTTTGTTTAAGAAACTGTTTGTAATTAAGTTTTGATTCATTTTGCCTTAGTAGTATGGAAGTTATTTTTTTGTTAAAATAAACCTTTGGATTGTTGAACAGCTTTTCTATTTGTGTTTTAGCAAATCCATCCTTTATCAGTTTTTCCTGAAGTGAGTTAAAATATGTATTTTTTGTATTTTCCTTAGCATATGATTTGTCGCATATTGTAATGTGAAATATTATCATTATGATGTTTATAAAAAATAAATATTTTAAATAAATTTTCATATGAAAATAATATCCATGAATTTAAAAAATCACGATTTGTTTTAATTTATGATTATAGCACAATTGAACTCATTAAATTTTGATGATATTTCGTTTACGCCTGGAAAATGTGGATATTTGTTCATATCCAACTATATGAAGTAAATCAAAGATCTTGTCGTAGTGCTGCCCTACATTTGCCGGGTCATGCGCATCAGATCCTAATACAATATCTATTTCTGCATCTCGGCATTTTTTCAAAATATCCAGAGAGGGATATGCCTCTTTTACAGGATGGTTATACCCACTTGTATTTATCTCGACAGTCAGTTGTTTTTTTTTTATCTTATATATAATTATATCAAATTTTTTATCAAAAAGCTTCTGTTTTATATTACCAAATTTTTTTATCAGATCCAGATGGCATAGAACATCAAAATAGTCATAATCCAACATTTTATCAAGCTGCCTGATATATAGATCGTACATTTTTTCTACATCATATTGATTTTTTGCCCATGGTGAGGTGCGGCTGACGATATTGATATCTTCTATATAATGAAGTGAGCTTCCAATAACATCAAATGAATATGTTTGAACGATTTTTTCGATTATATCTGTATATGCTGGATTGAAATCTATTTCAAGGCCGACTTTAACGTTTATTTGATTTTTGAATAGATAATGAAGTTTTTTTATTGCAAAAAAATATAAAGGGACCTCTTCTGGTGTCATGGAATATTTATTATACTTTCTGAACGTAAGATGATCAAGAAAACAAATTTCTTTTAGTCCAATATTGATACCTGCCTGAATATAAGCTTTTGCATTGTTTTTAGCATGGTTGCAAAGCTTTGTATGGATATGGTAATCAATCATATTATTGTCCACTTTTCTTGATAGATTTTATATGACATGTTATAAAACAAAACTAATTAATATAATTAATAATTTTTATTTATAATAAGGTAAAGATATTTTTTGAAAAAACAGACAAAAACAATTTTTTGTTGTCAATCCTGTGGCTACAAAATTTCAAAATGGATGGGTAAGTGCCCTGAATGTGGGGAATGGCACTCTTTTGTTGAGGAAGTTAAACAGCCAAAGCATATTATTGGAACAGAAAGCAGCTTATCTTTTTGTCAATCAAAACCTGTGCCCATAAATTTTGTGGAACTTGAAAGTGAACATCGGATTTTAACAGGTATTGATGAGTTTGACAGGGTTTTGGGAAACGGTATAGTCCCTGGCACAATTATTCTTGTTGGCGGAGATCCAGGGATTGGCAAGTCCACACTTATGCTTCAGGTGCTGTATAAAATTGCATCCAAAGATCATAAAGTATTGTATGTTTCAGGTGAGGAATCTGTTAGGCAAATCAGGTTAAGAAGCAACAGGCTTTTAACTGTTTCATCTGATTTGCTTGTGTTTGCAGAAATTGACGTTGAAGCAATACTTTTAGCTGTTCAATCAGTTAAGCCTGACATAATTGTAATTGATTCAATTCAGACAATGTTTAATTCTGATCTTGTTTCAGCTCCTGGAACAGTTAGTCAGGTCAGAGAAGCAACTGTCAAATTTATGCAGTTGGCTAAACAAACAAACATTACTGTTTTTCTTGTTGGACACGTAACAAAAGATGGGTCAATAGCAGGACCAAAACTTTTAGAACACATGGTTGATACTGTTTTATATTTTGAAGGCGATCGCAATCATATGTTCCGAATTTTGCGTACTGTTAAAAACAGATTCGGTTCAACAAACGAGATAGGTGTTTTTGAAATGAATGAAAAAGGGCTTGAAGAAGTTTTAAATCCTTCTGCTGTTTTTCTTTCTGAAAGGCCTGCTGGTGCTCCGGGTTCTGTTGTAACAGCCAGCATGGAAGGGACTAGACCTATTCTTGTGGAACTTCAGGCTCTTGCCAGTAGCACAAATTTTGGTACTCCCAGAAGGACAATACTTGGCGTTGATCATAATAAAGTCGCACTGCTTGTGGCTGTAATGGAAAAAAAACTCGGTATGCACCTTATGGGGCATGACATTTTTATGAAGCTTGCAGGTGGTGTTAAAGTTGATGAGCCTGCTATTGATATGGCAATTGTATCTGCTGTTGCATCAAGTTTTCTTGACCGGGCAATTATTGAAGGCACTCTTGTTTTAGGAGAGGTCGGCCTGACAGGAGAGGTAAGAGCAATAAATCATATTGAAACAAGAGTACAGGAAGCTAAAAAGATGGGTTTTATAAAATGTCTTGTGCCGAAAAGTAATTTAAACAGAATGACAAAAATAAAAGGCATAGAAGTGATAGGTATCAAAACAGTCTTAGAAGCTGTTAATATATTATTTTAAAATCATGAAACATTACATATCAAAAAAAAACAAATGGGAAGATCATTATTCAATAAAGGCTAAAAAAGAGGGGTTTCCTGCGCGATCAGTGTATAAGCTTCAGGAAATTCAGCGTAAATACAACATTATTAAAAAAAAACAGAAAATTCTTGATTTGGGGTGTGCTCCTGGTTCCTGGCTTTTGTATGCGGCTGATTTGACTGGGGCAAGGGGAGATGTTGTTGGAATTGATGTTCAAAAGGTTAAAATAAGGTTTCCATCAAATGTACAGGTTATTAAAGGGGACCTGTTGTCTTTAACTGTCAAGCAAAATGAGCTGGTTGGGACAGATTTTGATGTTGTTTTAAGTGATATGTCGCCTGCTTTAAGCGGGAACAAACACGTTGATAATGCAAACTCCCTGAGACTTTGCAATGCAGCCCTTGACATTTCACAAAATGTTCTTGTATCAGGTGGAGTATTTGTGTGCAAGACATTTCAAGGAGAGGACTTTTGTTGTTTTTTAGATTCAGTTAAGGCAGTTTTTGAAAAATATAAAATATTCAAGCCGCAAAGCAGCCGAAAGGCGAGCAGAGAAATATATATTATAGGTAAAAAGAAAAAAACAGGAGGTATGTACTATGTCGGGGCATAGCAAATGGTCTACGATAAAGCATAAAAAGGGTGCAGCAGATGCTAAGCGTGGCAAAATTTTCACAAAATTAATCAAGGAAATTACTGTTGCAGCACGTATCGGCGGAGGAGATGCTACTACAAATCCCAGGTTAAGAACTGCTATAGCGGCAGCAAAAAGTGAGAACATGCCTAAGGATAATATCGAAAGAGCTGTAAAAAAAGGAACAGGCGATCTTGAGGGAGTAAATTATGAGGAGATAGTTTACGAAGGGTACGGTCCTGGAGGGGCAGCTGTTATAGTTGAATCCTTAACAGATAACAAAAACAGATCAGTTGCAGATATTCGTCATATATTCAGCAAATATAATGGAAATCTGGGATCAAATGGATGTGTTGCCTGGATGTTTAATGAAAAAGGATATATAGTCGTCGAAAAATCAGCAGTTGATGAAGAAATGCTCATGGAAATTGCAATAAATGCAGGTGCTGAAGATGTTCAGGAAGATGGTGTAAATTTTGAGATTATTATTGAACCTGATGATTTTGAAGAAGTGAGAGATGCAGTTGACAAAAACAAAATCCCATATATTGTTGCAGAAATTACAATGCTTCCACAGTCTACTGTAGGTTTAAAAGGAAAAGAGGCTGAACAGATAATAAAAATGATGGAAGCTTTTGAAGATTCAGAAGACGTACAAAAAGTTTACAATAATGCTGACATTCCTGAAGAGTTTATGTAAATAATATGCTATTTGTCAATATGTCCATTTATGATGGATATATTGACAAATAGCTTTAATTATTCTAAAAAGCTTTGGCAACTTTATCAGCCATATCCTCAAGGTTTTTTATATAATTTTTTGCAAGGGGATCAAGTGGTATAACAGCTCCGCCAATTAAGCTTGCAATTTTTTGTGCGGCGCTTCTGTCAAACTGTGGTTGAACAAAAATAATTCTTACTTTTTTTTTTTTTGCTTGTTGGATAAATATGGAAATATCTTTTCCTTTTGGTGTTTTTCCTTCAATTTCAACAGCCATTTGTTTAAGGCCGTATGTATCAGCAAAGTAGCCAAATGCAGGATGAAAGACAAACATTGTTTCGCCTTGTGAAGCAGCAAGAGCTCTTTTAATTTTACTATGCAGCCCATCTAATTTTTTTATTAAAGTAATATAATTGGACATGAACTGATTTTTATGTTCAGGGTTAAATTCTACAAGGGCTTTGTATATTGTTTCTGCCTGTTTTTTTGCAAGAATAGGGCTTAGCCAGATATGTGGATCAACTCCATAAATATCATGTTGATGATTTTGCTTTTTACCATGATCAGGATGTGTTCTGTTCATTTTTCTCAGCCTAATATCTTTTCTTAGGTCAATAATTTGAATATTAGTGGCTGAATGTTCAATTTTATGAATTAATTTATTTTCAAAAGGCAGCCCTGTACGAAAGAATAATTTGGAGTTTACAAGTTTTTCAATCTGTTTAGGTGTTGGAGCATAAGTAGCAGGACTTTTTCCTGGCAAAAGAAGCACATCTACTTTAACCAGCTTTTTACCAATATTTTCTACAAAATAAGCCAGGGGCTGAATACTCACAAATACAGGTATAGATTTATTGTTTTTTTCTGCTGCATATGTTTTTTCTGATATATTTGTTGTTGAAAATATGATAAATATAAACAAATAAAAAGTGTACTTCAACTTTTTCTCCTTAATATATCTGCTAAATTGAGAATTTAACTTTATATGCATAAAGTACACATTTTCAAAAAAAAAGCAACATATGTCTGTGATTAGATAATGATTATCTGAAATTTGTGGCATATCTGAAAAATTATAAATAATATTCTGGTTTTTTGACGTTTGGGAACAGCTTGTCTATAATAAAAAAATAAAAATCATCAAAAAAGGTATGTAATGGATAAGATAATTAATGTTCTGATAGATTCGCTTGAAGATGACCCTTTAGTAAATTACATTGTTTTAAAAAAAAAAGGAAACAATAAAAAAAGGTTGCTATCTTATTGGGCTGTTACATTGAAAGCCGGTATGCTTTATGCCAATACAAAAATAATGTCTGATAATAGTGGAATTATTATATGGAAAAACCCTGGAACACCAAAATTAGGTTACAGGGAAAGGTGGAAAGCAGGTATGTTGCAGCTGCCTTTCAAGCTTGGAATAAAATCATCTTTAAGGGCAGCAATAGTTGATTATTATCAAAACATGGCAGAAAAAAAAGCTGTTTCCGGAAGATACAGCCATTTGCTGCTTATTGCTGTTGATCCTTCAAAGCATCAAAGTGGTATAGCAGGAGAACTTATGGAACACTATTTAAGTCAGCCTGAAATTGCTTCATTACCGTGTTATACTGAAACTGTAAGTAAAAAAGTTGTTGCAGTTGGGAAACATTTTGGATTTGAAGTGGTTTTGGAAACAAAAATGCCAGGTAAATGCCCCCCTATATGGTCTATGGTAAGAGCCCCACAACAGCTTTGAATATAACAAATTAAGGGTTTTTTCAAAAAAATAAAAAAGGTTGGTTTTTGAAGAACCAACCTTTAAAATAAAAAATTGTCTGAAGAAAAGGGATTCGGCACTATATAATTATACCTCCATCAACACTTAGTACCTGACCTGTCATATAGCTTGAATCGTCTGATGCCAAAAAAGCTGCGACTTTTGCAACATCTTCAGGTTGCCCAAATCTTCCCAGAGGTACTTCTGACATTAATTTGTTTCTGAACTTTTCATTTGTTCTTATTACTTCTGTCATTGCTGTTTCTATTACTCCTGGTGCAACAGCATTAACATTGATATTATATCTTGCAAGTTCTCTTGCAGCAGATTTGGTTATTCCTATTACACCTGATTTTGCTGCACCATAATTTATTTGGCCCATGGTTCCTCTTATACCAGCTACAGATGTAACATTAATTATCTTGCCGTATTTTTTTTCCATCATATGGGGCGAAACAGCCTGAAGACAATTGTAGACGCCTGTCAGATTAATTCCTATTACCTGATCCCACTGCTTCTGGGTCATTTTATGCAGCATTGCAGTTCTTGTTATTCCTGCATTATTAACAAGAATGTCAATTTTGCCAAATTTTTCTATGGCATTATCAATAATTTTTTGGGCTTCCTGTCTGCTATCAACACTTGCTATTACAGATATTGCCTGTTTACCTGTTTTCTCAACTTCCTTTACAACTTCCAATGAATTGTCCTGATTGATATCATTTATAACAATATCTGCCCCTTGTTTGGCAAATTCAATTGCATATGCTCTTCCAAGTCCCTGACCTGCTCCTGTGATTACAGCTACTTTTCCTTTTAATCTCATTTAGTACCACTCCTTAAATAAAAATTTATAAATATTTTTAGTTGATTAAATTATTGTTTCTCAGTTTGGCATAAATACATCTGCTTTGTATAGTTTTTTTTTAAAATAATATTATCGACAAATTTCAGCCAGACGATCAAAGCAAAGCGCATGCTTCATTTACTATATCTCTTACAACTTCTCATGCTCCTCATCTAATGAAATAAGTTGAAGTATACCTGCAAAAAATATTACTGTATCATGAATATGAGATAACTGGCTATGATTCATCTCATTGATTTTCTATTAAATTGAGTCTAATAATTATTTTTCCAAAAAACAAGCAGGGTGATAAATTTGTTTTAGAATTAAATTGGGGGGCGACGAGATATGTATGCATCTTAATAATGAATATGGATGCTAAAAAGAAAGAATCGTGAAATTTTATCTCGAAAAAACATCAAGATTTAAATCTGATACATTTCCAGCTTTTATATAATGATAGCCTGTTGCTGCAATCATTGCTCCATTGTCCCCACATAAATAAACAGGCGGAACATGAACCTGAATATTTTTGTCAGCTGCGCTGTGAATCACTTTTTCTCTTAACCTTTTGTTTGCAGCTACTCCTCCAACAATGGCTATATGATTGCAGCGTTTTTTTATTGCAGCATTTATGACTTTATATGATAGTACCTCAACAACAGCTTCCTGAAATCCTGCTGCAATATCATTGATTTCCTGTTCAAGATTTTTTTTGTTTAATGAAATATAACGGTTTACAGCAGTTTTTATTCCGCTGAAACTGAAATCAAATAATGATTTATCAAGATATGCTCTGGGAAATTTGATTTTGTCCGGGTTTCCTTTTTCAGAAAGGTCAGATATTATTTTTCCGCCAGGATAACCAAGTCCAAGCATTTTGGCTACTTTGTCAAATGCTTCCCCTGCTGCATCGTCTCTGGTTTGCCCCATAAGTTTTATGCTGGTATGTGAAAATACATGGTAGATATTTGTATGCCCCCCTGATACAAGCAAGGCTATAAAAGGGAAGGGCGGAGGCTCAGATTCAAGGAAAACAGAATTGATATGGCCTTTAAGATGATTAATTCCAATCCAGGGAATGTTAAGCGCAAAAGCATAGGCTTTGGCAAAGGAAAATCCCACAAGTAATGAACCTATAAGGCCAGGCCCATTTGTTACTGCGATGGCATCAATTGCTTTAGCGTCTGTTTTGGCAATTTCTAAAGCTTTGTTAATTACAGGAACAATTGATTCCATATGTTTTCTTGATGCAAGTTCAGGAACAACTCCTCCGAATTTTTTATGAATTTCAATTTGTGATGATACAAAAGAAGATAATATGTCACAGCCGTCAGCCACAACAGCTGCTGCTGTATCATCACATGATGTTTCAATACCAAGTATCAGCATAGGTAAACTATTTTTCTCTTATATATTTTTATTGGTTATCAACATTGATATCTTCAAAACAGATTACAAATTCTTTTAGATAGAGTTTGTTTTTTCTACAAAAATCTTTTAGCGGATTTATCTCTTTCGCAGATAAGGTATTATTTGATATCATTAGCCCATTTATATGGTGTTTTTTTATTATTAAATCAAGATCTTTTGCTGTACCAACAACAGTATATCCATGAAATTTTTTTCCGGTTTTCAAAGGATTGTCATCTATAAAACCAACAGGTTTAAAGTTGTGATTTTTATTATTCATTATTTCACGTAAAATAATCTCTCCGTTTCCATTTGCACCATAAATAAAAACAGCATCTCCTTTAAGAGTATTCATGTTGATATTGTCTATGACTAACCTGAATGCCGCTCTTGTACCAAGAATAAAGCCTGTTAATAAAAACCAGTCAATCACAAATATCCCTTTTGAAAAATTTTCAAATCTGAAAATATATGTGACCGCAACAATGGATAAAATGGTGCTGAAAAAGGAAGCTTTAAGGTATACAATAATATCATTTGTACTTATATATTGCCAGATTCCTCTGTAAATTCCCATTATAAAAAAAGCTGTGAATTTACAGGCAATAACCGCTGGAAGTGATTGTAAAAACAGTGGGAAATAAATTGGGAAAGTTGATGAATCAAAGCGTAATCTGTAAGATAGATAATATGAAAATGTTATAAGACAAAAATCAAGACCCACAAGCAAAAGCTGTTTTTTATATGCTATTTCAACAAGAAGCGGTGTAAAATTTTTATTACGCAAAAGCCCGAATTCTTTTTCTGGATATACTCTTAACTGAGCTATATATATACCGCCTAAAATAGTAAAAAGCGTAATGGGAATGATAACGGCAAGGGAAGTTGGTGTATCATTTTGATATACGAATAAAGCGCAACAAGCTGAAATAATACTAATTCCGTATAAAAACAAAACAGCACTTTTTTCATTTAGCCCCGCAATAACAAGTCGATGAGATGTATGGTCTTTTCCTCCAACAGATGCCTTTCGACCGCTTAAAAGCCTTATTAAAGTGACCAGAACCGTATCAAATATGGGTACAAAAAGTATCAGAATCGGTATAAAAATTGACGATATTGCGTTTGCTGCATAAAGACCTGAATAGTTAATACACAACATAGATAGAGTAAAACCTATCATAAGACTGCCGCAATCTCCCATAAATATTGAAGCTGGTTTAAAGTTGTAGAGCAAAAACGCGACAAATGCTCCGGCAAAAATAAGGGCAACGTTAGCTGTTTCTGAAAAGATATTGTGGGTTAAAATTGCGATGGATAAACAGGCAATAAAGCCTACACCGGCACACAGACCATCCATATTATCAATCAGATTAAAAGCATTTGTAATGCCTACAATCCATATAATTGTAATAACTGTGTCCAGAGTCAGAGAATCAAACCATTGCAGCCTGAATTTGAAAAAAGTTACTATGGAAGCGATTAATATCTGGCCGATAAGTTTTGTTTGAGGCTTGATATTGATAAAATCATCCACAAGACCTATCGCAAAAATAAGTGGCAGGCAGATGCATATAATTGTGGCAATTGAAGGTAGCGAAACCGTGTTGGAGTTGTTTTGTAAGATATTTGGTATGATTGTGGTAAAATCAGCAATAAAACAAAGGGGTATCATAATGGAAATAAACATTGCAATCCCACCAAATTTCGCTGTGGGTTTTTTATGCCAGCGTTCCTGCTCAGGATAGGCCATCCAGTTGTTTTTACGGGCAATCAGCCTGATAACAGGTGTTAGCGTAATGCATATAATAAATGATAGGGAAGATATAAAGTAACTCATAGTTTAATTCATTTATGACATGAAAATTTAAGAAGTGAATTTGTATCTTTTTAGGAAATGCAAAAGAAGATTAATTAAAAATAATTTTCAGTTTCTTTAATTAGTAACAATTTTACCTATGACAAAAGCTTTTTTGTCAAGCATTTCAATCTGGTTTAAAGTTTGTTGAACTTCTTTTTTTGCTACAACTATAGCAAGACCTATTCCATTATTAAAAGTACGCATCATTTCACTGTCTTTAATATTGCCTGCCTGCTGAATATATTTGAAAATGTGGGGAATTTCCCAGCTGTTTTTGTGGATGGCAGCTGTGCAATTTTCTGGAATTATTCGACAGATATTGTCTGTAATACCGCCACCTGTAATATGTGCTATTCCTTTTATCGGGGTTGTTTTTATTATTTTTTGAATAAGTTTTGAGTAAATATAAGTAGGTGTAAGCAGTTCTTCACCTATGGTTTTGCCTATATCTTTGATATAAGAATCAATGTCATGTTTTAAAATTTCAAAGCATACTTTGTTTACAAGGGAATATCCATTGCTGTGAAGGCCACTTGATGCAACTCCGATAATAATATCTCCTGCATTAATAGTTGAGCCGTCAATTATTTTTTCCTTTTCAACCAATCCTACAGTAAAACCTGCCAGATCATATTCATTTTGCTTATATAGCCCTGGCATTTCAGCTGTTTCACCGCCAATTAAAGCACATTCGGCCTCTTTGCAGCCTTTTGCAATACCTTTAATGATACTTGAAGCTGTTTTAGTTTCAAGTTTTCCCATGGAAAGATAGTCCAGGAAAAAAAGAGGTTTTGCTCCCTGTACAGAGATATCATTTACGCACATTGCTACTAAATCAATACCAATTGTATCATGTTTGTCAAGCATAAAAGCAATTTTAAGCTTTGTTCCGACTCCGTCTGTTGAGCTTACAAGAACAGGTTGCTTAAACTTGTTCAAATCAAGTGAAAAAAGTCCTCCAAAGCCGCCTATTTGACCTATAACTCCTGGTGTGCTGGTTTTACCGGCAATGTTTTTTATAGTATCAACCAGATCATTTGCTTTGTCAATGTTAACCCCTGCATCTGCATAAGTTAAAGATTTGTTCATCAAAAAATCCCCTAAGACAAATATTATTCAATTAATTTTTTATTTTCCTGATCTTTAAAGTATTATATTAATAAAATTAATTATCAGATATTGTTAATAAAAATTGCTAATTATTAAACAGCGCTAAATAACTAATCTGATTTGCAACAGAAAGTCAAAACAATTTTTTTGACAATAAATTCTTTGTATTGTATTTTATTTGAAATATATTGTGTTTATAGAATTTTTTGTACCATGAATAAAGTTTTTTTGTGGTATATATTTTATAAATATGCCAAGGGAATCTATGATTAAGTTTAATTATAAGTTAGTTAATACTATTTACAAAGGGATATTTTGATGACAAACTTTGCAAGGCTTGACCGATTACCTCCATATGTATTTGCAACTGTTAATAAGATCAAGATGGATGCAAGACATGCAGGAAAAGATATAATTGATCTTGGAATGGGCAATCCTGATCTTGCCACACCCGGGCATATTGTTGATAAGCTTGTTGATGCTGTACAAAAACCCCATAATCATAGATATTCAGCATCCATGGGTATTACCAAGTTGAGAGAAGCTATTGCAAACTGGTACAAAAAAAGATTTGATGTGGATATAGATCCTGAAAGTGAAGCAATTGTTACAATTGGAGCAAAAGAAGGAATATCTCATCTTATTCTGGTTACTATAAGACCTGGAGATGTTGTTTTTACACCTAATCCGACATATCCCATACATCCATATTCTGCAATTATTGCAGGGGGTGATGTAAGGGGAATACCAGTAGGGCCTGATAGTGATTTTTTTGAAAACCTTATGCATGCCACAAGGCAGACATGGCCGAGACCGAAAGTTTTAATTTTAAGCTATCCGCATAACCCTACCACAGAGGTTGTGGATCTTGCTTTTTTTGAAAAAATTGTGGATTATGCTAAAGAAAATAATATAATGATAATCCACGATTTTGCTTATGCAGATCTTGTGTTTGATGATTATAAGGCGCCTAGTTTTCTTCAGGTAAAAGGTGCTAAAGATGTTGGAGTGGAGTTTTTTTCTTTGTCCAAAAGTTATAGCATGCCAGGATGGAGGGTCGGATTTTGTGTGGGAAACAAAGAAACAATAGCAGCATTAAGAAGAATAAAAAGCTATCTTGATTATGGTGTTTTTCAGCCTATTCAAATTGCCTCTATCATAGCTCTAAATGGCCCGCAAGATTGTGTAGCTGATATTCGCGATATTTATAAACAGCGAAGAGATGCTCTTGTTTCAGGCCTTAATCGTCTGGGATGGGATGTACAAAGTCCGAAAGGTACAATGTTTGTCTGGGCCAGGATACCTGATCAATTTGTTAAGCTAGGATCTGTGGAATTTTCTAAAATGCTGATTAATGAAGCTCAGGTTGCTGTTTCACCTGGTCTTGGCTTTGGAGAATACGGTGACAAGTACGTTAGGTTTGCGTTAATAGAAAACAAGATGCGCATTAGTCAGGCCATAAGAGGTTTTCGAAAAATTATCTGATTTTGATTTTTCAGTAATGATTTTGACTATATTTTAAGGAATTATATGAGAGAAATTAACGTAGGTTTGCTTGGCTGCGGTACAGTTGGGCTTGGAGTTGCAAAATTATTGATTGAGCAAAAGGGTCTTTTAATTTCCAAAATCGGTGCCGTGCTTAATTTAAAGCGTGTTGCCGATATTGATACTAAAAAAGCCGGATTAATAAAATTTGATGATAATGTATTTATTTCTGATGCAATGAAAGTTGTTGATGATTCTGAAATTGATATAATTGTTGAAACCATAGGTGGAGAAAAAATTGCAAAGGATCTTATTTTAAAAGCACTAAATAACGGCAAGCATGTTGTTACAGCAAATAAAGCTCTTCTTGCAAACCATGGAAACTCAATTATTCGACAAGCTTTTGAAAATGGGGTTGAGATTGCCTTTGAAGCTAGTGTGGGCGGATGTATGCCTATAATAAAATCATTGCGTGAGTCATTGGTTTGCAACAGGATTCAATCTATGACTGGCATATTAAATGGTACATGTAATTATATATTTTCAAAAATCACTGATGATAAAATTTCTTTTAAAAAAGCACTGTCAGAAGCACAGGCCAGTGGAATCGCAGAAGCTGATCCCACATTAGATATTCAGGGCATAGATACTGCGCACAAACTTGCTATTTTGATAGCCCTTGCCTATGGAACAAATATTAATTTTAAAGATATTTATATTGAAGGTATCACAAAAATTACTTCTCCTGATCTTTTATTTGCAGATCAGTTTGGTTATAAGATTAAACTGCTTGCTATAACAAAAGACAGGCAGGATAAAATTGAGGCAAGAGTACATCCTACTATGATTCCTTGTGATAATATTTTGTCAAATGTTGATGGTACATTAAATGCCATTAATATTTCAGGAAATGTTGTAGGTGATATGCTTTTATACGGGAATGGGGCTGGCATGATGCCAACAGCTAGTGCTGTGGTAAGTGATATTGTGGATATAGCAAGGAACATGTTATCAAATACAAAAGGAAGGGTTCCGTTGCTTTCATTTTTGATGGATAATATAAGAAATATTCCTATAATGCCTATTGAAGATATTATGACTCATTACTATTTCAGGTTTTTAGTATTAGATAAACCTGGGGTTTTGTCAAAAATATCAGGCATTTTAGGTGATCATAACATCAGCATTAAGTCGGTGCATCAGAAAGGAAGAAGATTAAACGGGTTTGTACCTATTGTTATGCTTACGCACATTGCAAAGGAAGCTGATGTGAATTTTGCCATGATTGAGATATCAGATCTTAATGTTGTGACAGACAGTCCTGTTATAATTCGCATTGAAGATGATAATATAGAAGATTAGTATTTTTTAGTATGCTTTTATTATTAATTGTTTATTTAGGTGATGTTTTATGGGGTAATATGAATATTATTTGTTCAGATCTTGAAGGTATTTTAATTCCTGAAATATGGATTAATGTTGCAAAAAAAACAGGTATTCAGGAATTAAATCTTACAACCCGTGATATATCTGATTATGATGTGTTGATGAAAAAACGTCTTTTAATACTCCGTGAAAATGGTATAAAGATTAATGATATTCTGGAGGTTATAGAAAATATGGAGCCTTTGGAAGGTGCTTTAGAGTTTTTAAAATGGGCAAAATCACACATGCAGATTGTTATAGTTTCAGACACATTTACTCAGTTCGCCAAATCTTTCATGAAAAAACTTGGATGGCCCACACTGTTTTGTAATACTTTACTGGTAGATCAGGACGGTACAATTTCGGGATATAAGCTTCGGCAGGAAGACGGAAAAAGAAAGGTGGCAAATGCTTTAAAAAGTCTTGATTATCATATTATTGCGGTTGGCGATTCCTATAATGATATTTCCATGCTTAAAAGCGCGGATAAAGGTTTTTTATTTCGTCCTCCGGAAAATGTAAAAAAAGAATTTGACCATTTTCCTGTTACTGAAAACTATGGGGATCTAAAAAAACTTATAAAAGAGTGTGCAGCTATTTGAAAAAGATAATTTGATGCGAACTATAACTCTAACTTTAGATAGATTATGAAAAAATTTAAAACAACATGCAGAGTAATATATGGCGATACTGATAAAATGGGTATGGCATATCATGCCAACTATTTCCGATGGTTTGAAATGGGGCGTTCCGAGACCTTTAGAGCCTTAGGGTTTTCATATCTGATGATAGAAAAAAAAGGTTATGTATTGCCTGTATCAAAAGCATATTGTGATTATAAATCTCCTGTTTTGTATGATGATTTAATAACAATTGAAACTTCTATAGATCCTAGTGTCAAAGGAGGAATAAAATTTTTATATACAATATTCTGTGATAAAGAAAAAAAGATATTTGCCACAGGTTATACAAAACATGCTTGTCTTAACTCAAACGGTAAGGTTGTTCGTCCTCCTGAGTTTTTAAGACACCTTATTGCAAAAAGCATTGCTTGAGGCAAGAGAGCAAAAAAATATATGGAACTATCAAAGTTTGACAGATGTAAAATCCTTGTGGTTGGCGATTTGATGATAGATGAGTATCTTTGGGGAGTTGTGGAAAGAATATCTCCTGAAGCGCCTGTCCAGATTGTTTCGGTAAGAAGCGAAGGGTACACACTAGGAGGGGCCGGAAATGTTGTAAATAACCTTTTTTCACTTGGAGCAAGGGTTTCAGTGGCAGGTGTTATAGGATCAGACAGACATGGCAATCTTCTGCTGGACAAATTAAAACAAATCGGAGTTGATGCCACCGGAGTTATTCAGGAAAAAGACAGACCCACAACCAGAAAAACAAGGATTATAGCAAATAACCAGCATGTGCTAAGAATTGACAGAGAAAAGATAAAGGAAATTTCAGATCAAACTCTTAAAACTGCTTTGTTTTTTTTAAAGAAGAAAATTGCTGAAGTTGATATTGTGCTTATCTCTGATTATGGAAAGGGAATGATTTCAGCTTTTTTTATCGCAGAAGCTGTTGCTTTTGCAAAAAAAGAAAGCAAAATAATAATTGCTGATCCAAAGGGGTCTGATTTTAGTAAATATTCAGGAGTTTCATTAATAACCCCTAATAAAAAGGAGGCAGCTTTTGCAACAAGAGTGGATATTACTTGTGAGCAAAAACTGTTTGAAGCCGGAAATGTATTGATTGATAAATACGGTTTTTGCAGACTTTTGATAACTTGTGGAAAAGATGGTATGATTCTATTTGAAAAAAAAAATAAACCGTATAAAATCAGTGCACAAACAAGACAGGTTTATGATGTGTCAGGCGCAGGAGATACTGTTCTTGCTGTATTAGGGCTTGCTTTGGCATCTGGAGAATCATATCTTAAAAGTGCAAAAATAGCTAATATTGCTGCAGGCCTTGTTGTGGGAAAAGTCGGAACAGCAACAGTATCAAGAAAAGAGTTGTTAGATGCTATGACACATTTTAAAGCTTGCTAGATTTTTATATTTATAAAAAAAAACCATAAAAATGTTTTTTATAGATGAAAAGCCTTATGGCTGTGTTTTTAAAATATATGTACTGCCAAAGTCATCGAAAAATATAATATCAGGGCTTTATGGAGATGCTCTTAAGATAAAGATTAAGGCCCCACCAGTAGATGGCGCAGCTAATAAAATGTGCATTGAATACCTGGCAAAACGCATAATGGTTTCAAAGTCGTCATTAGAGATAATTTCAGGTCATAAGGGAAAAACAAAGCTGGTTTTATTACGGTATAATGATGATAAAAAAAATGTAAGAAAAAAGCTGGAAAGATTGTACCCGTTATAACAAGGATTTTAATTACATGACGCTGGCAGTTTGATTTCCTGAATTAATATATCAAGACGTTCATTAAGGATAGTAAGGTCTTTTTTCATTTTTTCTTTATATTGTCTGTTTTCATCTATGAGATTGCATATCATATTTTTATAGTAGTTTATTCCATATTTCAGGTTTTTATAAAATGTATTGAGATCAGGCAATTCTTTTGTAGTTATAGAATGCATGTATTCTGCTATTTTTTGTTTTAAAAGATCAATATTTAATTTAAGTTCTGTAACAAACATATTTGGTCGGTTTATGTTTTTTAAAAGGTCAGTTTTTCCATATATATGCTCAATCATTTCAGATAGTGAAAATGTTTTGGAAAAGTAAGCAATATTAGGTCCTGGACAGATTGCAGGGTTTATTTTTTTTTCTTGCGTGATTTTGTGTTTAATTAATACAGATCCGCCAAGTTCATTGCAAATGCAGGATTTGTCAGTGACATTTTTTATCTGTTTTAAAAGGTCTGATTCCGGCAGATTTTTGGCTTTAAGCTGCTGTATTTTCTTTTGTTGATATTTTTTTGAAGCAATGCATATGGGTTGATTTGAAAATTCTGTATTAAAGGTTAAATAACCCTTTGGGCATAAACTTCCTGGATCTCCATTTAATATGCGAGCTTTTTTCGCTTTCTCGCTGTCAGAGTTGCACAGGTTATGGAATAATACATTTAGCGGAGATACATTGCTTATATGGATATCTTTTTCTTTAGCTTCCATAAGCTTTTTCAGGGTGCCATTATCAACACTGGTTGCTTCAGGCACTAATAAAAATGGTGTTCCCCATCCTACAGCATCAACCTTGTAATAATCAATCAGAAATGCAGTTTCTTTTGATGAGGCAATACCTCCCTGCACAGTAAGCTTTAATGGCAGAGGTTTGTCTATGCACTTTTTTCCGATATTGGTTAGAGATTTATTTAGTGTTTGATGTAAAGTATCTATAAGTTCATTTTTTTTCCCTTTAAATTCATCAAGCACAGGTCCGAGCAGTTTTCCTTTTTTTGAAAATAGATGCCCACCACAATTTAAGCCAGATTCAATTCTAAATTCAGAAACCCACAATCCTTTTTTAGCAAGGTATTTGCCCTGAATTAAAGCGGAACGGTAGTCATTAACTTTTATTATGACTTTTTTTTGGATTTTTCCATAAATGGTTGGATAAAAATTATCAAATTTTTCAATGTAATTGTAAAGTTTTTTATTCAAACCAGCAGAAAATACAATGCTGGAACATAAATTACTTTTTGCATAGCCTCTTAAAGCTGACAAGGCATCAGAATATTCAGATGCCAGTTTAACATCGTTTCTATAATAAACTCTGTCTAACTTTGTCATTATATTTACGTCAATGGAACCAGCTTTTACCTTATTTATTAAGTAATTTTGTAATTGAATTTTAACGTTACTGTCAGTTGTTTCTTTCATTTTATTGTAACATTTTTTCAATGAGGAATTATCATGGAGCATTTCAAAATATTTTGAAAGATCTGAATTTGCATCAAATGTATTATTTTTTAACTCAACAATTTGTGCTTTAACAATATCATTAATCAAATTGAGGTAAGCTGTAATTCTGTTGGCACGAGGGTCGCTGTCAGTATTTGTTATTGGAGTGTAATGTTTATTGTATTTATGGCAATAATATTTACGCATTTTTTCGATAAGTATATCGTCGACTAAAGATATTACAGAGTCAATACCATATTTTGCAACATATATTGGAGTATCAATTGTAAATCCTGTCCCCATCACAGGAATGTAAAATAAGTGGGGTGAAGACATATTCATTTTAAATAATTTTCCTAAAAAAATATTTGTTGATATATAAAGAACGTAAAAATACGTTTGATAAAATCTGTATATAAATAAACCAATAAAATAAATATGTTAATATCAGAGATATTTTTTTAAAATATTAAACCTAAAGGCTCACTATTTTTATCTATTTTTATATGTATCAAAAATTTGTAGTAGCATGCTACAGTTTTATACATTTCTAATGCTCTTTATAGTTATACTGATTTGGATAATAGTAAAATATTTAAATTTATATTTAAGCACATATATATACTAAATGCGCTAAAAATGTCTACAACAATTTGTAAAAAGGAATACAATATGTAGATATAAAAGAAAAACCCGAGTTTTTAGATTCATGGTCAGTAGCAATTATACTAAATGTACTAACTTTTTGTCTGAAGATAAGAATTTTTTTCAACTTAAAATTTGATCATACTGTTTGTTTTGACATTTAAACCTTGGGCTAAATAACCATGTTGCTGAATAGTGTTTCGAAAAGATTTGTATACATGTCAGAATTATATAGCAGACTTAATTGATACAATAAACAGACTATATATTACATTTTGCAAATATCAATGAGCTATTTTATAACCGAAATATACTTGAATACTTTTTGAAAGGCAAGAATAAAGAATTGCTAAAAAATTAAATTTACATGAATAAATATATTGGAAAATTGTTTGTGTGTCAAGTAATACTTGTTCTTAATTTTATATTTTTGACTTAAATACTTGACTATTATGGCCTTGACAGATGATTATACTTCAACTATAGATTCCATTTCAAAAAGCAATTTTTCAGGCTCGACTATATTGATTATATCAGGAGGATATTATGAGATTGTTGGAGTATGAAGCCAAAAATATTTTGAAAAATTATGATATTTTAATACCTGATGGCAAACTTATATTTTCTGCTGATAATTATTTTGATTATGATTTTGACTTTCCGGTTATGTTAAAGACTCAGTTGCCCATAGGAGGCAGAGGAAAGGCCGGAGGCGTTTTGCGGGCAGCCGATGCAAAAGAGGCAAAAATGAAGGCTGAAATTTTATTTTCGAAAAGTATCAAAGGCTATAAAGCAAATAGAATACTTGTGGAAAAAGAGCATGATATTGTTTCTGAATATTATATGGCAATTGTTTACAATACAGTAGTAAAACTTCCCATGGTGATATTCTCACTGGAAGGTGGCGTTGATATAGAAGAATTTGCTCTTCTTAATCCTGAAGAAGTCATTAAGGAATGCTTTTGCGCAGGATCATCTCTTTTTCAGTATCAGGCCAGGAATATTATTTCCAGTAGTGGGATTTCAGGCAGCCTTTTGTTGCGTCTTGGCTCTATTTTATCAAAACTTGCAGGATTGTTTTTGGATTTTGATGCCACTATAGTTGAAGTCAATCCACTTATATTAACAAAAAACAATCAACTGCTTGCTCTTGATTGTCATATTGATATTGAAGATGATGCCCTTTTCCGCCATCCGGATATTGCAACAATGCAAAAGGATAAAAATAGAATCAATGGTGGAAAAGCAAGCACCGAATTTGAACGAAAGGCAGCTGAAATTGACAGTATTGACCATCGTGGTGTGGCAGGCCGTGTCATTGAGTTTGAAGGTACTATGGGTTTGATTATTGGAGGTGGCGGCGCTTCACTGACAGCTTTTGATGCCATAAAAGCCCATGGAGGAAAACCTGCCAATTATTGTGAAATCGGAGGAAACCCTTCGGTATTTAAAGTAAAAGAGTTGACAAAGCATATTTTATCAAAACCAGGAGTTGAAAAAATTGCTGTAATAATGAATGTACTTAGCAATACAAGAGTTGATCTTGTAGCGCGTGGAGTGATAAAAGGTGTCATAGAATCAGAAAAAACGCCGTCTGAAACAATAGCAATATTCAGGGTTCCTGGTGCCTGGGAAAAAGAAGGGTTTAAAATCTTATCCCATTACAACGTGCACCATTGCGACAGAACTGTTTCAATAGATAAAGCCGCGCAAATGGCAGTGGAAAAAATGTCGGAATAATTTCAGGCTTTGATGGTTTTATAAAAAAAATCATGCAATTTAAGCTGGCATAAAACTATTTTTAAGGATAGGAAATGGCTATACTGGCAGATGAAAATACAAGGGTTGTTATTCAGGGTATCACAGGGAGAGAGGCAGCTTCTTTTGCAAAGGATATGATGGATTACGGCACTAAAGTACTAGCTGGAGTAACACCTGGCAAAAAAGGGCAGCAGGTTCATGGAGTTTTGGTGCATGACACAGTCAGAGATGCTGTAGCTGAAACCTGTTGCAACACATCAGTTATTTCAGTGCCTCCTGCCATGGTTAAGGAAGCTTGCCTGGAGGCACTTGAAAATGGTATCAAACTGGTTGTTATTATAACAGAAAGGGTGCCAATAAAAGATGTCGTAGAATTTCTGGAGACAGCAAAAAAGAAAAATGCAAGGGTCATAGGGCCAAATACTTTAGGCCTTATTTCACCGCATAGTATAAAGCTTGGCATGGCAGGAGGTCCTGTTGAAGATGTAAAAAAGGCATATATGCCAGGGCCTGTGGGGATTATCTCCAGAAGCGGAGGAATGACAACAGAAATTGCCAATATGCTTACAACAAAAGGTATCGGTCAAAGTACCTGCATAGGAATTGGAGGAGATACCATAGTAGGATCAAATTTTCTTGACCTGATTTTTCTGTTTGAAAAAGATCCGGAAACAAAAGCTGTTGTGCTGTTTTGTGAACCAGGTGGTATTATTGAAGAAAGGCTTGCCGAAACTGTGGTTACAGAAAAAATTAAACTACCGATTGTGGCTTTTATAGCTGGAAGGTTTGTTGACGATATGCCTGGCATAAGATTTGGCCATGCTGCAACAATAGTTGAAGGGAACAAAGGAAGCACAAAGTCTAAAGTTGAAATGTTTGAAAAAGCCGGAATCCGCATTGCCCATCAGTTTTCCGATATTGTTCCGATATTACGCGAATATCTATAAAATAAAGCAACTTCATACTTCTGTTTTGTTCTGTTTCTTCGATAGTCATTACCAGTCTACAACTATGCGGCTGTAATAACTTGTGTCCAGTTTTTCTTTGTCTGTGGCTACTTCATTATTGTATTCATTGGTCATACCAAGTCTCAATTTCCATTTTTTTGATTTTGCAAGGGGAAATTCAAAAGCGCTATCATGAAATAGACGGTATTCTGAAAAATATTCAATGCTGGGAGTATAAGTAATGTCTGTTACAAGTTTGCCCCAATCTGAAAATTTGTATAGATGGTATATTCCAAAATCAAGACCGGTAGTTGAGTTAGAATTTTCATGATCGTAAGACTCGTGACGATACATAAAACCAACACGACCTCTTATTATGTGACTTGTGTTTTTTATAAAATAATAACCATAGCCAAGTGCAGCTGTTGCGCGTAAATCCAAATCTTCGATTTCATCGTTTTCAAGCTCGATGCGAGCATACCAGGAATGTTTTTTGGAAAACTGTGTTTCAAAATCAATGCCGCTGATTATTTCATTATCTGTTTCATTTCCATTTTCTTTTGCATAACTATTTCTAAGGTAAAAAAGAAGCTGATCTTCCGGGCCTTTCAAAATTGCTGCGACTCTTCCTCCAGTTCCGAATCTTTCAGTATTTCCTGTTTTTCCGGAAATATCAAAACCTACCTTATATTTCCACTTTCGTTTTTCAGGCAACATAGGATCAGGTTGTCCTTTTTGCCAGGCAGCAACAAGGGTGCCTGGTTCGATTTTAATGCTGCCATCAGGCGTATCAATCTGAATTTGTTCAATATTATATTTTAGAGTGCCATAAAGTCGGTTGCCGCTTTTAAAAGTGAAATAAAGAGGCGTTTCTGATAGCATGCTGACAATTCTGTTCATATCAATTTTAATAATTCCTGTAAAATCAGTCTTTAAGTGAACTGTCTCTTTTGAAATTTTTTCTATTTGCCCTACAATTTTGCTTCCATCTTTCAGCTCAATGACAGATCCCAATGCTGTTGAGGATAAAAAAATGGCTGCTTGTAAAAATATAATACAAAACAAAATTTTTTTCATTGTGAATCAGGCTCCTTAATTTAACACAGTTTGTATTTTACGAGTTAACCATTCAGCTATGCTGAAAAAGCGGTAAAAGTTATGCTGGCGTCTTAAAAAAAAAGCTTCATTTTCATATCAAGGTACCAGTGGTGATTTCTGTGACCGAATTAGAAAGAAGCAAAATAACGAGCTAAAAATAAACACATACAGCATGGAAAAGCAACAGCTAAGATTTTATGATTTTTAAAAGTAATTGTAGCCTTTTAATTTTTTATAAATTGCAGTAATATATATGTAAGTTATTTTAGTTAATAAATGAGTCTGTTGATTTACTATCAAACACACACGCAACCCACAACATGTATATAGTTCGACACTAAAATACACCGCATGATGTGCGTCAATTTTAAAAAATCGACTAAATCAATAGACTCATAAATCTAAATATAAAAATATGAATATTTTCAAAATGAACAGAATTAAATTAAAAAGTTTAAAATCATCTGTTTTTGTTGCCCTTTTTCTGTGTGTTATTTTTATCTTATTTCTGTCAAATAAATTTTATAATCTGTATGTTTTTGCTAAAACACCAGTAGATAGCAGTGTTAAAGTTAAAACAAATATAAATATTTATTCAGGTCATTCCATAAATGCCATATCAAAGTTGTTGTACAAAAAAGGAATTGTTTCAGATTCAGCTAAATTTAAGCTACTTATGCGTGTTAAAAGATTGGATAAAAAAGTGAGGGCAGGCGAGTATGAACTTTCATGTTCCATGACTCCAGATAAAATAATTGAAATATTGGTAAATGGAAAAGCCATGCTCCATAAAATTACTATTCCGGAAGGATATAATATCAATCAAATTGCTGCATCCATGGCGAAAGCTGGATTTTTTTTAAAATCTGATTTTATAAAAGCTGCAACTGATACAGATTGTGTTAAAAGAGCAGGTATTGATGGTAACTCTTTTGAAGGATATTTATTTCCTGATACTTATTTTTTTCCCATGGGCATATCCTCTGATAAGATAATCACCATAATGGTAGAAAGATTTAAGTCAAAATTTTCTTATGAATGGGAAAATCGTGCAAAAAAACTGCATTTGTCAATTCATGATGTTGTAACTCTTGCGTCAATTATAGAAAAGGAAACAGGCGTTTTTTTTGAACGCCCGATAATTTCTTCGGTTTTTCATAATCGGCTGAAAAAAAACATGCCCCTTGAAAGTGATCCTACGGTAATTTACGGTATAGACAAGTTTGATGGAAATATTACACGTAAACATCTGGCTAAATATACGCCTTATAATACTTATAGAAAAAAAGGGCTGCCCATAGGCCCTATTGCAAATCCAGGAATAGAATCAATACATTCTGTATTGTATCCTGCTGATACGAACTATCTTTATTTTGTTTCAAAAGGGGATAAAACGCATAAGTTTTCAACAAATTATAAAAATCACAGAAAAGCTGTAAAAAAGTATCAGCTTTTAAGAAGATAATTTATTGGTATTTTGAACAATTTGATTTATATTATGTTGCAAAACCCCATCATAATTATTGTAAGGCAGATTATGAAAATCATGGTTTATTGCCAATATGTTCTGGGAATCGGTCATCTTTTCAGATGTCTTGAAATATGCAGGGCATTAAAAAAACATGAAGTGATTCTTGTTACAGGAGGCCAGCATGTCAACATTGCTTTTCCGGAACATATAAATCATATAAAGCTGCCTGGACTGGTTATGGATAATAATTTTTCCAGTTTCTCTTCCACAGATCAAAGTAAAAGCGTAGATGATATTAAAGTTGAGCGTAAAAAGAAACTTTTTGATCTTTTTTCAGAAAAATCCCCTGATGTTTTTTTAGTGGAGCTTTATCCATTTGGGCGTAAGGCTTTCAGATATGAGATTGATCCGGTTCTAGAGGGAATAAAAGATGGTACTTTTTCCAAAGCAAAGGTTATATGCAGTTTGCGCGATATTCTTGTTGAGAAAGACAATCAGACTCTATATGAATCTCGGGTTGTAAAAATTCTAAACCAGTATTTTGATGCTCTTTGTATACATTCAGATCCAAACTTAATCACACTTGATGAAACTTTTTCACAACTAAATAATATTAATATACCAGTTATTTATACAGGATTTGTAACACCTAAACCTACAGAAATGTTGAAAAATGAAATAAGAGAAAAATGTGGTATTAAAAAAAATGACAAACTTATAGTAGCCAGTGTTGGGGGAGGGAAAACAGGCGATATTTTACTTCAGGCAGTTATGGATGCATTTGAGATTATTTCAAAAAATGTAAAGACTATGCATCTTTATCTTTTTGCGGGCCCTTTGATGGATATATCTTCTTTTAAAAAGCTGGAATCTGTTTCCTGCAACAATGTTAAAGTAATACGGTTTTCGTCTGATTTTATATCATATCTTGCTACTGCTGATTTATCCGTGAGTATGGCAGGATATAATACCTGCATGAATATCATAGCTGCTAAAACACCTGCTTTGCTCTGGCCCTTTGACCAAAACCGTGAACAGCGGTTGCGTGCTTACAAACTTACCCGAAAAAATATCGTGGCTGTGCTTGAGGATAAAGACCTTTTGCCTTGTAAACTTGCAGATATCATAACCAGTATCTTATCTCAAAATTTGAAGCCTTATCAATGTGACATTGATTTAAATGGTGCGGAAAATACTGCAAGATGGATAGATGCCATAGATGGCAGCTTATAATTAACGGCAAAATTAGCATGTTATTTACAACTATTTGTTAATTTTTATAAAAAAGTATGGTAAAAACAATATGATTTCACGAATATGGGATGAAATTTATTTAAATTGCTTTTCAAGAATAGAAGATTGTTTTGATTTATCTTGCGATAAAAGAGAACAGAACGGTTTTGTTTATGTTTTTTTCCGTGCCGATGATGTGGCAATTCCAGATAGATATTTTTTCAGGCTTATTAACCTTTTTGAAAAATATAAGTTTCCTTTATCTCTTGCTGTGGTTCCTTCCTGGCTAACAGAAAAAAGATGGGAGGCAATTTATGGCCTTTTGCGGAAAAATAAATCTTTATGGTGCTGCCACCAGCACGGATTTAACCATGAGAATTACGAAAAATATGGTAAAAAGCAGGAATTTGGTCCTGCCCGCCTGGAAGGTGAAATAGAAAAAGATATCATAAACGGACGCAAACATCTTGAATCTTTAATGGGAGATTTTTTTTATCCATGTTTTACGCCTCCCTGGAACAGATGTGACCAAAAGACCTTAAAGATATTAAGACAGCATGGGTACTATGCTATATCAAGAAGTTTAAAAAGCTGGCCTTTATCCTGCGAAAAGCTGCCTGATTTATACGTAAGTGTAGATTTGCATACTCGCAGGGAAAAAAGCAGCAAAAAAGGATTTGAAAGACTTTTTGCAGAAATAGATGCTGCTGTTGCAAGAGGTTTTTGTGGAATTATGATCCATCATCAGTATATGAATGAAGCTGCTTTTACTTTTCTCGAATTTCTTATTAATGAACTTTCCAAAAGAAAAAATTTTAAAATAGTAAACTTTAAGGATCTTGTCAGTATGATAAAGTCTGAGATGCTATAACTGGTTGCAAGTTTTACTCACAAAAATGAATTTTCATATCACTTAGTGAGAATCCATGCCTTCCATTTAATTCATCCGGCATCCGCCAACTTCTTCACCTGATCCTGGCATATTTCCAAAAAGATATTTTCTATAAGATAATCCGGGCTTGTCCAATAAACGGTTCAGATTGTGGTTCGTTCCTCACACAATCTAACCTTATTTGTTAGCATTCTATTATTTTTTATGCTATTACCAACATTTTCAAAATCTTCAGTTGTTAATTTATCATCCCTTGAAAAGGCCCCAGCTTTGCACCAAAAATTTCAACAGTTTTAAAATTGAGTGTTTTTAACAGCCAGGTTATTTCGGATGGCACATAAAACCTTTCGTTACATTGCAGTTCTTTATTATTACCAGAATCATCCACAAAATGTGTAGTGCTATGATCTCGAAATGTCATTAAATCAAATGAATTATCACAGTATGTCGCATTTCCTTCTTTTGTTTCGGAAGCGAGAAATCCTTTGACAGAATGAGGTAATGGGTTAAAAATGTAATTTGTTGCATAATCATCTCCATGACATGTTATCAAAAAATTATCTGTCCGAATTATGGCAACGGCAATGTCCATGTAAATCCCAACTGTCATGCTCTAAATTCAAATAAAAAAACATAGAAGTTAGACTGGAATTGGTTTGTGAGGAGGCTGAACTGGGCGTGCAATGGTCATTTATGGGCAAGAAATCTATCAACGCTGGTTTTTATGGTATGCCTGTTTTTTCATTTTAACTGGTTGCAAGTTTCAACACATCCTGTAGCGTAGCGGAAAAATATCAGGTGGACGATTTGTTATTTTGTTATGTGTTTCTTTAATTCAACATATCTATCCATATTATAATTTCCTTTGCTGTCAAATGCTGTTTTGTTGTAATAACGCTTTAACTTTTTATCATTTTTGATATTTTGTTTTAGCGATACATCATTATTTATCAACTTTAACTCAGACATTAAATACCACTCGCTCAGCGTGTTTTTATAAATTAGATTATTCCTATTACTATTTTCATTTAAAAATTGATATTTTGACAGGAAATCTGTGGTCGAAACAGCATTGATAATTTTTAAAATTTGTTCCATGGTATTTACATCTCCAGAGAGTGTATCCCATAGATCAGAAGCAATAAGTGTTTCATTAGAGTCAAAATATTTATTCATATTTATTATTTGTCCTAAAAATCTGAATTTGTTAAAACTGGTTATACTTTCATTTTTTGTATCTACAGTGGAATCAAATGGAAAACCCATATAAAATCGGATTTGCTTTTCTGGAAATTTTCTAAACAAAGCAGCTTTACCTTCTAATATTTTCTGTTTCTCGCCTTTCATCTCACCGGAATTTGGTTTTACAGATTTTAGCTCAATTGCTGTAATTAAATTTGTATCTTCAATAAAAACATCGGCAGAAAAATCCATTGCATTAATGACAGCAGTATCATAATGTGCAAATATTTTTTGGTTTTCAATTTCTAAGCATGGCTTTTTGGTTGAAGTGCTCAAATCCGCAATTATTTGTCCGATATGGTCTCGCTGGGTTTGTGTAATTGATAAGTTTCCTAGTGTCATGTCAAGCTTGTAATGCGTATAACTTGTGGTATAATTTTTTCATAATCAACACAGGAGGGTTGAGAATGAAGAAATATATCGTAACACTTACTACTAATGAACGGAAAATGCTTGGTGGGCTCACCTTAAAGGGTAAGCACAGATCCCAGAAAATTATCAATGCGTTAATATTGCTTGGATGTGATGAGGGCGAGTTTCAGAAAAAACGTTCGACTAACAAAGAAATCGCCAAAGTGCTTAATGTAAGCATGAAAAAGATTGACCGTGTGAAGAAGCGGTTTGTTGAGGATGGTCTTGATATTACACTCAACGGTAGAAAAGGAAGTCGCATCTACGCTAAAAAGGCAGACGGAGATTTTGAAGCACATTTGGTGGCATTGAGTTGCGGTGATCCTCCCGAGGGTTTTGCCAGATGGTCTCTAAGGTTATTGGCAGATAAGGTTGTCGAGCTTGATTATATTGATAACGTTTCTCACGAAACTATTCGTCAAGTTTTAAAAAAAACGAAATCAAACCTTGGCTCCGTAAAGGATGGGTGATTCCGCCGGAACAAAACGGCAGTTTTGTGGCGAACATGGAAAAGGTGCTGGATGTTTACAAACGCCCATTTGATTCCAGGTTTCCTGTGGTATGCATGGATGAATCCCCAAAGCAGTTGATCGGGGAAACAAGAACTTCTATTCTGGCATCACCATGGCAGCTGGCGAGATATGATTATGAATATAAGCGTTGCGGTATGTGTAATATTTTCATGGCCTGCGAACCCTTGGCCGGAAAACGTATGGTTAAGATTACCGAAAGAAAAACAAAGAAGGACTGGG
>Ga0209345_10001227_pt1 | contig 31144 bp, 30 predicted proteins | sample Cruoilmetagenom7_FD_187294 | JGI IMG/M metagenome (GOLD analysis project Ga0209345, IMG submission 187294) | Oil polluted marine microbial communities from Coal Oil Point, Santa Barbara, California, USA - Sample 7 (SPAdes) (version 2) | ecosystem: Environmental > Aquatic > Marine > Oil seeps ...
TGAAGTGCGGTAAAACCGCACTTTTTTTTCATTTTAGAAAGCAAGTCCCGCCTGATAAAAAGCAGGATCGGTGGGGGTTTTTCCGCTTGGATCCCACACGTACACCCAATCACCAACAACTGCCCAATCAAACAACCAATGCGCGTCGGCAACAGACTGATTCACACAACCATGTGAAAGCTCATATCCAAATAATGCTCGCCAATATGCGCCATGCAGTGCACGTGGACCATCATAATACATTGTCCAGGGAACATTTTCCAACAAGTAATAATCTACTTTCCCTGTTTCAAATGCCCCTGTCATTGTCTCGATTTCAATTTTTTCTTGAATCTGGAATAGACCTGGTTGTGTATAGTATGGATCATATCCTGACCCGATGAGTGTTGCAAATATCAACCTGTTATCTTCATAGACAGTTAATGTTTGCTCGTAAAGATTAATTTCAATCCACCGCCCATTTTCAATTCCTTCCGGAGGGGATAATCGCGGTGAAACAACCCTAATGACACGCTGTTCTACCCACTTTCCCAATCCAATCATGAACCAGGTGGTACCCTCGCCTTCAACCTGGTCATATACCTGTACAATAGTTTCACGAATTAATTTTTCATTCACAAATGAAGCGTTGTAGCTTGGTTCACGGCGTGGATTGGTAAGATCAACAATCCACCCAAAATCATTTTCAGGAAGCCGATCAAACAATAATCCTTGAAAGGAAGAATAATTGGTGGGTGAAGCCCGGATCCATTCTCCGCGTTCGTTATATACATATGGATTGCCTTCGTAATATGAAACGTTCTCGTAGGCAACATACAAAGTTTCACCAATTGGAAGCGTACTCAACGCTCCCCAACCCTGAACAGCTGATTCGATATTTGGATAATAAGCTGCTTGTGTACCAGGAGGTAAATTTAGTTTCGCATAATTATGGTCAAGTTCAAGATAACTTGCATCGGGATGAGAAGCTGGAAGCGGTTTCAGCGGAAGGGTTAATCCGATCTTTGCCCAATCCGTTAATGTTTGAGATGGTCCCATAAGCAGGCAGTCAGCAGGAGGGATCATATAGACGCCCGGCGCACAAATTGGCATTCCTTCAAAAGTTTCTTCGTAGGGGGAGGTAAAAGGTTCGCCTGTTTCCTGTGCGTAAACAGCAGTGATACTAATGAAGAGTAATCTAATGAATAAAGTGGTTGTGATTAACCACCGAAACTGATTTCGCATATTTGCCTTGTAAATGAAACAATGCGACTAATTGTAACTGATTATTTTTCGATCAAATATACTGTTTTCATTATGCTATAATGCCTTGAACTTCATCACTCCTATTTGGTGACCATTATGCGATTTTTAATTACAGGTGCAGCTGGATTTTTAGGGGCTCCCCTTGCAAACAGTTTGGTTGCAGATGGGCATCGCGTAGTAGGATTGGATGACCTTTCAACGGGGGAACCTCAACGGTTATCACCAGAAGTGCACTTGGTTCGCGGTGATGTCAATGATCGGCCAAAGCTTTGGTCACTACTTCAGGATGTGGATTGTGTATATCATTTGGCAGCCCGCGTGATTGTTCCAGAGTCAGTGCTATATCCAAGGGAGTACAACCTGGTCAATGTCGGTGGAACTGTAACGTTGATGGAAGCTATGAGAGATGTGGGAGTAAAGCGTGTGATTCTGATCTCGTCTGGAACGATTTACGGGAATCAAAGGAATCAACCGATGAAGGAAAGCTGTCGTCCGAATCCCCGTTCTCCATACGCTGTCTCAAAATTATCAGCGGAGTATTATGTGCGTACTATCGGTGATCTTTGGGAAATTGAAACTGTTTGTCTGCGAGTATTCAACGCGTATGGCCCTGGGCAGCCTTTACCCCCATCCCATCCTCCTGTAATACCATATTGCTTACGGCAGGCAATGGATAATGGCACGATTGTTATTCATGGGAACGGTGAACAAACCCGGGATTATGTGTTTATTGAAGACGTGGTCGCCGCAATGATTGCAGCTTCTTTTGCAGAAAAGATTAACCGTCTCGTTATTAATGTAGGGAGCGGCAAAGAAACGTCTGTTAATGAAATTGTGAAAACAGTAAAAGATCTTACGGGAACTAAACCTGAGATTGTGGTGAATAAATCACACGATAGTGGTCCTTCAAGAATGTGTGCTGATCTAACACTGGCAACGAAAAAGTTGGGGTATCACCCGAAAGTAAATTTTAAAAATGGGCTTATCCGTATCATTGAAAATGATACGCGGTTTATGAGAAAATAAAGATAAACAATATTAATTTCAATGAGTAATATAAACAAATTTGATCTTGGTGATTCCCTGGTTACTATCTTTCGCAGGAATATATTTCGTAAAAAAAAGGGATGTTTGGATTGATAGTCCTTGAAAAAGATTATACAAATTTCAATCGTTTTGCGGCGAATATTACCATTTTCAGTAGTAACCAGCCGTGCTTCCATCGTTGAATATTTGTTTCTCCATAAACTCTTTCGCTGTACCTGATTGGCATGTCGACAATCTTTAAGTTCAATTTTGCTGCCCCAAACAATAGATCAAAATCACCGAAAGGGTCAAAATCCCCAAAGTAATCACGATTGGCTGCAATTTCTTCATAATCACTTTTCCAAAGGATTTTTGTTCCACATAACGAATCTTTGATAGGTTGACCAAGTAAAAAAGTAAAAACCATACTAAAGAACTTGTTTCCAATGAAATTAAAGAAACGCATGGCATCTTTTTCCATTGGGTAAACAAGGCGAACGCCATTTATAAAATCGCCAATCCCATTAACGAGAGCATCATAGAATCTGGGTAAGTTTTCTGGGGGCATGGTAAGGTCTGCGTCTAAAATCATAAGGATATCCCCGTCTGCTTTCGAGAACCCAAGCCTCACTGCATCTCCTTTTCCTTTGCCTTGTTGTGTATAGCAAGATGACCTGACCTGAGGGTGAAGCTTAATCTGCTTACTGATTTCTTCAAGTGTATTATCAGTTGAATGCCCTTCAACAAAAATTAACTCATAATCCTTAAATATCTTTTGGATTCTTCTAAAAACGGGCTTAATATTGCCGGCTTCATTTCTCGTAGGGACGATGATGGACACTGAGGGGCTTCTTAATTTGTCTTGAATCACGGGTTTTAAGCGGGCAACCATGAAATGAGTCATGGCAAAATGTTTAAATGGCCAGAATCTGACTAAAAACTTATTTAGAAAAGGGGTTATTATTGGTATCGAAAATGGTATTAAAACTTCTTCCCATGATTTAATCACTTCAAATCCAGCGAGGTCTAATAGATTTTCAGCATCTTTCACGGTTAACCAATTCTGCACCAAATTGGGTTTGGCGAGATGTAATATTTCTGCGATTTTTAGCGGTAATTCCCATAAACGACTATAAAAATTGATAATTAATCGTCCGTCATTGTTAAGAACTTTGGAAATATTCTCAAGTGCAGATTGGACATCCCAAAGGTCATTGACGGTGTCAGACATAACTACAGAATCAAATTTCTCTTTAAGCTTGAATTCAACTGTGTCCATTTGGATGAAATCGAAATTCGGATGTAATTCTTTTGCAAATTCAATCATATTACCCGAAAGATCAATCCCCACCCCTTTTTCTGGATCTAAAAATGAGAGTAATTTCCCGGTTCCTGTGCCGATATCAAGAATCGATTGGCCAGAAGGTATATTGAACCGATAAACTTCACGAACACGGGTGTTGTAGTAATTTCCCCAACCTTGCCAAGTCCTCAACTTTATTGCGACTTTATTCCAGTGGGTTGTGTGTTTTTTAGTGTAATTTTCCATTTTTTATTGGATGACAAGAACAATGCATAGTATAACATTTTTAGGAAAAATGGCATTCCCTTGACCTAGAATATAGTCGGGTTTATAATTCAATGATTGAATATTGAACCTATGGAAAAGCAATTTACTCCTTCTGGCGCCGATCTGACGATATTAGAGCATATCGAAAAAGAACCGGATACCACTCAAGCTTCTCTTGCAGAACGCTTGGGAGTTGCTGTGGGAACGATTAACTGGCATTTAAAGCGTTTGGTCGAAAAGGGGTATATCAAGGTTCAGCGGGCAGAAAGAAAGAAATTACTCTATCTAATTACTCCTGAGGGTATTTCTCTCAGAGCGAAATTGCTTGTCGATTTCATCCAATCGTCCATGGAAATGTATCGTCTTGTTCGAACTCGGTCTATAAAAGCAATTGTTGATTTACAGCAAGAAGGGTGGGATCACGTTCGAATAGAAGGGGAAGGGGAAATTACCGAAATATTAAAGCTTACATGCTTGGAATATGGGTTACTAATTAGCAGCGATGAACATTATCCAAAATTGAAGGTAGTAGGGCTAAAAATATTTGCAGAAAAAAAGGATGACAAATCAGATGAATAAGAAAAATTTCTGGCAATCGAAACGTGTATGTGTTACCGGTGGAGCGGGGTTTCTGGGGAAAGTAGTTGTGCGTAAATTACAAGAACGTGGAGTGAAAGATGTATTTATTCCACAAATTGAGGACTACAACCTGGTTAATTTGAAAGACATTGATCGAATGCTGGCAGATGCCAAAGCGGATTTAATTATCCATTTAGCCGCGCAGGTTGGCGGGATAGGAGCGAATCTGAAACATCCGGCAGAGTTCTTTTATAACAATTTATTGATGGGGGTTCAATTGATGCATCGGGCTTGGGAAACTGGCGTAGGAAAATTTGTTGCGATAGGCACGATTTGTGCGTATCCAAAATTCACGCCGGTTCCTTTTAAAGAAGAAAATTTATGGGATGGATACCCGGAGGAAACAAATGCGCCTTATGGCTTAGCAAAAAAAATGCTGCTAGTTCAAGCACAATCATATCGACAACAGTATGGATATAACGCGTTATTCCTTCTACCGGTAAATATGTATGGACCGGGTGATAATTTCAATCTGCAATCATCTCATGTAATTCCTGCGCTTATTAGAAAATGTATAGAAGCTCAGGAGGCTGGGCGGGATGAGATAGTTGTTTGGGGAGATGGTTCACCTACGCGGGAATTTTTATATGTGGAAGATGCTGCAGAAGGAATTCTGCTGGCGTCCGAGAAATACAATGATTCTGACCCTGTGAATCTTGGAGCAGGTTTTGAAATTAGCATCAAAGATTTAGTAGAAATGATCGCAAATGAAACAGGTTTCACAGGAAAATTGGTGTGGGATACAACAAAACCAAACGGTCAACCCCGCCGGAAATTAGATACTACGCGTGCGTATCAGCACTTTGGTTTCAAAGCCCAGATGTCATTTGAGGAAGGGATGAGTCATACGATCAAGTGGTTTAAAGAGAATCGAGAAAGAAATTCCTAATTATGGGCAAGAAAGATAAAGATAAAAGATCAATAATTAAACCATCACACGGATGGGCGGCGTTAAATTTGCGAGATTTATGGTTATATCGCGAATTGATCTTTTTCATGACATGGCGTGATTTAAAGGTGCGCTATAAACAAACGTTATTAGGGGCAAGTTGGGCAATTTTGCAGCCATTTCTAACTATGATTGTTTTTAGCATTTTCTTTGGCACCCTTGCGAAAGTACCCTCTGATGGAGTTCCATATCCAATTTTCTCTTATACTGCGTTAATTCCCTGGACATTATTCTCGAAAGCCCTTCAGGATGCAAGCAGGTCATTGGTCGCTAACAGACATATGATCACTAAAGTATATTTTCCACGCATGATCTTGCCGCTGTCATCGGTGATGGCTGGCTTGGTTGATTTCTTGATTGCATTTGTTGTTTTGCTTGGAATGATGTGGTATTACAAAATATCTCCAACAGTAAATGTCTGGGTACTTCCTCTGTTTTTGCTGCTGGCTTTGATAACGGCGGTGGGGGTTGGTTTATGGCTCTCCGCTTTGAATGTTCTTTTCAGAGATATTAATTATGTACTTCCATTCCTGACTCAATTTTGGATGTATCTTACACCGGTAGCTTACCCGTCGAGTATGATCCCAACTGAATGGCAGGTAATCTATGCTTTGAACCCAATGACTGGCGTTGTTGAGGGTTTTCGATGGGCATTACTGGGCACAGGTCAGCCTCCAGGAATTATGACGCTTGTCTCCAGTATTGCCGCTGTGGTTTTACTCATTAGCGGTATGTTCTATTTCAGGCGAATGGAGCGGCTTTTTGCCGATATGGTTTAGGGAATGGAGCAAAAATATTAATGGGAAAAACAGCAATAGAAGTAACTAATCTTGGAAAGAAATATGCTATCGGGAATTCGATTAACGCTTACCGCACATTGCGTGAAACTATTTCAGAAAAAATATCCATAAATAAAAAGCAACCGCAAACCTCGGAAGTGCTCCCTGATTATATTTGGGCGTTGAAAGATGTATCATTTAAAGTCAATAAAGGTGAAGTCCTGGGTATTATTGGCCGAAACGGAGCTGGAAAAAGCACTTTATTAAAGATCCTTTCAAGGGTCACTGAACCTACTGAAGGTTCGGTAAAAATATGCGGACGGGTTGGTTCTCTATTAGAAGTTGGTACAGGATTTCACCCTGAATTAACTGGTGGAGAAAATATTTATTTAAATGGTGCCATATTGGGGATGAAGAAAAATGAGATTGAAAGCAAATTCGATGAGATAGTATCGTTTGCGGAAGTTGAAAGGTTTATTGACACACCTGTAAAACGGTATTCCAGCGGAATGTATCTGCGATTGGCTTTCGCGGTTGCTGCGCATCTGGAACCCGAAATTTTAGTTGTTGATGAGGTGCTTGCAGTGGGGGATGCGGAATTTCAAAGGAAGTGCCTTGGAAAAATGAGTGATGTAGCAAAGCAAGGGCGAACGGTACTGTTCGTCAGCCATAATATGTCTGCAGTCCTGCGCCTGACAAATAAGACGCTTGTCATTGATAAAGGAAATCTTCTCTTACAGGCACCAACAACAAAGGCAGTGGATTATTACCTCTCACGTGGACTTACTCAGGAAGGCCAGCGCACCTGGCAGCCAGAGGAAACAGATCAGAAAAGCCATTTTGCTCCTGTGTCAATACGGGTTTTGGATAAAAAAGGATACGTATTGGAAACAGTTAGATCTACCGAATCATTTTTTATCGAAGTAGAGTATTTAGTGCGAAAACCGATAAAAGGATTACGCGTAGGCATCTATTTGATCACATCGCGTGGTGAATTTGTCTTCACTTCCTTTGATACAGATGACCCTGAAAAATTTGAATCATATGCTATCAGGAAAGCGGGTCTATATCACAGCCGAGTTAAAGTTCCGGCGAATATTTTAAACGGGGGGCGGTATCTCGTGGGAATAAATGCCAGCTCTTACCGTATTAAAACATATTTTCACGATGAACAGGCATTGGCTTTTAACGTTGACCCTTCAGGGGCACCGGGAACACAATGGCCTGAATCACGGCTTGGCCCAATTCGGCCAGCTTTTAAATGGGAGATCAAGAAGATAAAAAATGCCAATAAATAACAATAAGACTTCAAAGACCTTAGCAAAAAACCTTATTAAAAATGTGCTTGGGCAAGTTCCTTTCACAGCGGAAATATATTGGTTGATACGTCATCGGGACAAATCATTAAACAGCCGTTTTTCACTTAAGAAAATAGAAGATAACATTCCTTCTATTTGTTCACAGGTTAAACATATCCAAACAATTGAAAAAGAAGAAGGAAAAAAAGTTTTCATTTTCGCCTCTCTTCATTATTGGATTGAGCATGCGGTAGTTACTGGGTTTGTTTTAAGGGGAATGGGTCACAATGTAACACTTGGTTATCTTCCTTACCATGATTGGCTGAATGAAATAAACAAATTTGATCTGCGCAGACAGAATATTTACGCACGGAATATTCTGAAGAAGACTGAACCATTCTTGCAAACAATTTCCTTTCTTGATCTACATGCTGGATATAAGGTACTGCCCAAACTTCTTAAGGAAAAAATTATAGAAGTGTCGCATTACGATGTGATGTACACTCAGCAAATTGAAAATGTGGATGAAAGCAGTGAAATTTATAAATTGCGCTACAAACGTAACATGCGTGCTGCGAGGGCTGCCTATGAATGGCTTATTTCAAATAAGCCCGATGTTGTTATTACTCCGAATGGAACCATTCAAGAATTTGGCGTGATTTATGAGGTAGCTCGTTTTCTTGATATTGAAACAGTGACCTACGAATTTGGCGATCAGAGGCAGCGTATTTGGATTGCTCAAAACGCAAAAGTGATGCAACAGGAAACACAAGATATGTGGGATGCGTATAAAGATATCCCTCTTACTCGAACAGAAAAGAATAAAATAAGAGCGTTATTCGAAGCGCGCAGAAAAGCATCGGTTTGGAAGAATTTTTCTCGATTATGGCAACAAGTACCGGCACAGGGAGTTGAAATTGCGCGCAATGAATTGGGCTTGGATGAACGTCCAGTAGTTCTTTTGGCAACAAATGTGCTTGGGGATAGCCTTACCCTTGGGCGAGAGAAATTTACGCAATCGATGGAAGAGTGGCTTGAAAGGACTTTGCAATATTTCACTGGAAAATCTGAAGTACAGTTAGTGATAAGGGTGCATCCTGGAGAGGTGTTAATTCATGGGCAATCAATGGTGGATGTCATTAATCGGGTTCTACCATCTCTGCCTGAACATATCCATATAATAGGTCCGGAGGAAAAAGTCAATACATATGACTTGATCGCAGCAGCAAATCTTGGGCTTGTTTATACAACAACAGTGGGATTAGAAATGGCGATGAGCGGTGTGCCTGTGATTATTGCCGGAGAAACACATTATGGAAACCATGGTTTTACAATAAATCCAGAGGGATGGGTAAAATATTACAAAACAATCAAAGCTGTTCTTGAAGATCCTTCTGCTTACAAAATGGGGAAAGAACAGATTGAATTAGCCTGGGCGTATGCTTATAGATTCTTCTTTGATTTTCCGCTTCCATACCCATATCATTTAGTGAATTTATGGGATGATTATCGGTCGCAGTCCATCGAGGAGATTTTCCGTTCGAAAAAGTGGGTTGAATATAAGAAAGTTTTTCAATATTTAGTGGGGGAAAAGATTGATTGGAAGGCACTTAAAAAGAAAAAATAGGTTGCATGTATGGATGATCAGGGTACCAAACAAGATGTAAGAAAGTTTTATGATCAGATCGGTTGGCAGAAAGTTAGTAAAGGAACCTATCAGAATGCCCAATATGAGGATCTGCGCCCTGTTTCATATAGATATATACATAAATGCCATTTACGAGTGAATCGCTATCTTAAACACGGAGGAAAATTCCTTCTTGATGCTGGTTCAGGTCCTATTCAATATCCAGAATATCTTACATATTCAAAAGGATATCAATATCGGGTTTGCCTGGATATTTCTATTGTTGCTCTGGAAGAAGCCCAGGACCGCATTGGCAACAGCCACGGTTTATTTGTGGTTGCAGATGCGGCAAATTTACCTTTTATGGACGGAATTTTTGAAGGAATTGTTTCCCTGCATACTCTTCATCATCTAACAGCTTCAGATTATATCCCAGCGTATGAGAACTTAAAACGTGTATTGAAGAAGAATTGTACCGCTGTGGTTGTCAATGGATGGGGTGAATCTAAATTTATGAGCTGGTTCAAAAAACCAATTTTTGTTATGGAAAAATTATTCCATAAAAATATTCCTTCTTTAGAACAGACGGGAAAGAAGGACACCGGTGAGATTTCCAAGAAACCGAAGGGTACATTTGTGCACAAATTGAATGCGCAGAGATTGCGGGATTTGCTTGGTACTGATTTTCCAATATCAATAAGTGTATGGCGCAGTGTCAGTGTTCGCTTTTTGCGAGCGATGATCCACCCATTTCTTTTCGGCCGATTCTGGTTGTGGATATTGTTTGGACTCGAAGAATTATTCCCAGCGTTCTTTGGCGAAAAAGGCCAATACCCTTTGATAACTTTTACAAAGTAGTTGTGATGGCATACAATAAAACTGACGTAAGGAAGGTATTATGGACTGGAAAAATAAAGTCATATTAGTTACCGGGGGGACAGGTTCCTTTGGTAAAAAATTCATTGAAATCATGTTAAAAGAATACACTCCAGCGAAATTGATCGTATTCAGCCGGGATGAACAAAAGCAACATGAAATGCGCCAGATGGGCTTTTTACATGAGAATCTGCGGTATTTTATAGGCGATGTACGGGATTACGACCGTTTGCGGCGAGCTTTTTATGGTGTGGATTTTGTAATTCATGCCGCTGCTTTAAAGCAAGTACCTGCATGTGAATATAATCCGATGGAAGCTGTTAAAACAAATATTCTTGGAAGCAGTAATGTAATCGATGCGGCGTTGGATGCGAAAGTGGATCGTGTGGTTGCACTTAGTACAGATAAAGCGGTAAACCCCATTAACCTTTATGGAGCAACAAAGTTGGCCGCAGAAAAATTATTTGTGCAAAGTAATGCATATGCTGGAGGAAAAACAACCCGCTTCAGTTGTGTACGCTATGGGAATGTTGTTGGCAGCCGCGGCAGTGTGGTGCCGTTATTCATTCGTCAGCGGAAGAAAGGCGTGGTTACTGTTACGGATGAGCGGATGACACGATTCTGGATTTCTCTCAAACAGGGAGTGCGTTTTGTGATCCGATGTTTAGAAGAGATGCATGGTGGGGAGGTTTTTGTTCCCAAGATACCAAGTATGACTGTTTCTAACCTGGCAAAAGCAATGGCTCCAGAGGCGGAAATAAGATATATCGGCATTCGCCCGGGCGAAAAATTACATGAAGTATTAATCTCTGAGGATGAGGCAAGAACAGTCATCGAGTTAGATGATATGTATGTTGTTCAACCGGCGGAAGCATTTTGGTTTGGTCGTGAATGGGAGTCAATCGGGAAGACATTACCTGATGATTTCAGGTATGTGAGCAACAGGAATGATGATTGGCTTACAGTAGAGCAAATCCAAGAAATTGTCAAGCCAATTGAAGAGGCATATAAACCGTAAGGAGTTAATGTGCGCATCTTAGTTACAGGTGCTTCAGGACTTTTGGGTTTGAACCTATGCTTAGAAAAGGCGAAGGAATATACTATATGTGGAATTGTGCATCAAACCCAACTTACCAATCCACCATTTACCCCTATCAGGCAGGATCTCACGAATAGAAATGCACTTTGTGAGTTATTTGATCATACTCAACCGGAACTGGTTGTGAATTGTGCTGCAATGGCAAATGTGGATCAGTGCGAAAAGGATCCTGTCCAAGCAGAAAAAATAAATACTGAAGTTCCCGGCAATCTTTCCGAAATCTGTGCGGAGCGGGTGATACCCTTTGTTCATATTTCAACGGATGCCGTTTTTGATGGTGAAAAGGGTGATTATAAGGAAACTGATATTCCCAATCCTCTATCAGTTTATGCCAAGACAAAACTTGAAGGTGAGAAGCGAGTCCTTGATGTAAATCAACAGGCGTTAATCGCACGTGTAAATTTTTTTGGTTTCAGTATTACTGGAAAAAGGAGTTTGGCAGAATTTTTTCTTAGAAATTTGATTTCTGGAAAGAAAATCTACGGGTTTACCGATATCCTGTTCTCTCCGATGTATGTGAATGATCTGGTTGAAATATTATTTACGATGATTAAAAAGAAATTATCTGGCATTTATCATGTTGTCAGCCCTGATCATCTGAGTAAATATGATTTTGGTATGTTGATTAGTAAGAAATTCAATTTAGATGGATCATTGATCTCGCCTGAGTCTTATTTGAAGGGAGACTTGATAGCTAAGAGATCGCCAAATTTATTTTTAGATGTTAACAAACTATTGTCCACCGGTATTGAAATTCCAAATGTTGCTTTAGCTGTAGATCATTTTTACTCAGCTTATACTGACGGCTATTCGGATAAAATACAATCTTTCTGTGGCGCAGATTGGTAATTGGAGGAAATGTGAATATCAAAATTGGAAAAAGAAAAATTGGGTCAACCTGTCCTGTATATTTTATTGCGGATATTGCCGCAAATCATGATGGGGATTTGGAACGGGCAAAAAAATTGATTCATCTAGCCAAAAAGGCGGGCGCAGAATCGGCTAAATTCCAGAATTTTTCCGCGGGAAAAATCGTGTCGGATTATGGATTTAAGAATTTGGAAGGACAGCAATCCCATCAATCGAAGTGGAAAAGGTCCGTTGTTGAAGTCTACCAGGATGCATCAATCTCTTTTGATTGGACACCAATCCTAAAAGAAGAATGCGATAAAGTTGGCATCGATTATTTTTCTTCCCCATATGATTTTGAGGCGATTGATTATCTTGATGAATTCATGCTGGCATACAAGATTGGCTCTGGTGAGATTGATTGGATTGAATCATTAGAGAGAATGGCTGCCAAAGGAAAACCAATAATTCTTGCAACGGGTGCAGCGGCAATAGGTGAAGTTCAGCGAGCAGTTCATGCGATCTTGAAGATAAACAGAAAATTGGTTTTGATGCAGTGTAATACAAATTATACTGCCAGCGAAGAGAACTTCAATCATATCAACTTGAATGTGCTCAAGACCTATGAAACTATGTTCCCTGATGTTGTTCTTGGTTTATCTGATCACACTTCCGGTCATGCGACAGTTTTGGGTGCGGTGGCTTTAGGTGCGCGTGTTGTGGAGAAACATTTTACTGATGACACAATGCGAGAAGGTCCTGACCATAAATTTGCGATGGACCCGGTGATGTGGGAGGCAATGGTAAAGAATACTCGCCAGCTGGAAAGAGCACTGGGGTCGGCAGATAAACAAGTAGCAGAAAACGAAAAAGAAACTGTGATTATTCAACGGCGGTGTTTGCGGGCAGCATATGACTTGAGGGCTGGCGAAGTTGTTACAAGGGAAAAAATTGATGTGCTGCGGCCTGCAACTCCCGGTGCGATTCTCCCAGATAAGATTAATGAAGTTGTTGGGATGAAATTGATTTCCGACATGCCTGCTGGAAAAGATTTTTGTTGGGGCGATTTGCAAAAATAAAGTGAGGTCATTCTGCGCATTCTTTACTGTTCGGAAAATTATTGTCCACATGATTATCGGTTTCTTTCCGCTTTAACCAGGAGCAAGCATACTGTTTTTTGGTTTCGGCTTGAAGGAGGCAGCAGAATCCAGGAAGAGCGGAAACTTCCCCCGGGAATCAATCTTGTAGATTGGGAGATTACCGAAGGTAAAACATTCTGGACGGATTATCTATCTCTGAAATCGAAATTTGAAAGAGTGATTAAAGAAGTTCAACCAGATATTATTCATGCAGGGCCAATCCAGAGGGTGGCTTCTCTTCCAGCTTTGGCTTCCTTTCATCCACTAATCAGCATGTCCTGGGGCTTTGATATGCTCGAGGATGCGCACCGAAATATTTTCTGGAAGAAGATCACACAGTATGTTTTAAGAAAAAGCGATTGGATGCTGGCAGATTGCCAAACGGTAAAGCAGACTGCTATTGAGTTTGGTTTTCCTGGCAACCGGATCACGGTCTTTCCATGGGGGGTTGAACTGAGCCTATTTTCTCCGGACGGTAGAAATATGATGCGGAAAGAGATTGGGTTTGAGAACGATTTGTTAGTTGTCCACACTCGATCATGGGAACCTCGATATGGAGTAGATATCACTCTCCGTGGTTTTCAAATTGCTGCAAATTTGATACCCAACCTGCATATGATAATGCTGGGGGGGGGATCACAGGCAAGACAAGTAAGGAATTTTGTTGATTCACATGATTTGTCCAACCAGATTCACCTTCATGGATATCAAAAAAATGAGAAGTTGGCGGCATATTATCAAGCAGCAGATGTGTATTTAAGCGCGTCACATGTCGATGGTTCTTCTGTTGCATTATTAGAATCAATGGCATGTGGATGTCCGGCAATTGTGTCGGATATACCCTCCAATTTGGAGTGGATCGTGGATGGTGTGGAGGGATGGACTTTCCGAGATGGGGATGCGGATGATCTGGCAAAAAAGATCGTTATGGCTGCGGGTATGCAAAAAAAATTGGCTGGATTTGGTAAGGCTGCACGGTTGAAAACGGAGCAATTTGCAAATTGGGATAATAATGTAGACAAATTATTAGATACATATCAAATTGTTAATGATTTGCATACGTCGTCCTCAGGAATAGGGTTTCGATAGAAAATGAAAAAGAACGCAAAAGTTATTTGCATAGTCCAGGCCCGTATGGACTCCAGCCGCCTTCCTGGTAAAGTGCTCAAGGATATCTGTGGACATCCAATGCTTTATTGGGTTGTAACCCGGGCAGCAAAAGCAAAATTGATTAATGAAATAATTGTTGCCACTACTTTGGATAATTCGGATGATCCCATTGTAGAGTGGTGCTTGAGTCATAACATTAATTGTTTTCGAGGCGATGTGTTTGATGTGTTGGACCGTTATTACCAAACAGCGAAAAAACATCAGGCAGATGTTGTTGTCCGTCTCACAGCAGACTGCCCTTTGATTGACCCCGTATTGATAGATGAGGTTATTGCCATTTTTATCGAAAAGGGGGTGGATTTTGCGGCGAATCGGCTTCCACCACCCTACAAACGTACATACCCAATCGGATTGGATATTGAGGTTGCTTCTTTTTCTGCGCTGGAGAAAGCATGGCACCAGGCAAAATTACCTTTTGAACGTGAACATGTGATGCCATATCTATATACCGTCAAAGACAGGTTTTCAACACTCATTCTCGATGCTGAGAAGGATTACGGAGATCGAAGATGGACGGTTGACACACCCGAAGACCTGGATTTTATCCGCGCCTTATTTGATACACTGAATTGCTGTATGAACTTTTCTTGGCGTGAAGTGCTTTTAACACTAGAAGAAAACCCCGGGTTGGAAGAAATCAATGCAGGTGTAACTCACAAATCATTCCGAGACGTTGATGATCGATCAATCATTGGGTCGGGGAAAGAGGAAGAATGAACGAACCTCTTGTCACGATTCTCACAGCCCCAAAATCTTTCGAGGACCTCCATATCCGGAAGATCCAAAGAAACGCACTGCGGTCTTGGAAAGCGTTAGGGGGCCTGGTAGATGTGATTGTTTTAGGGAATGATAAAGGAATTAAGGAAAATGCGCTATTAATGGGAATTAGACATTATCCTGATGTGCGCTGTACTGAAAAAGGTACCCCTCTGATAAGTTCAATGCTGGAAATTGGTAGAGATGAGAGTAGATCGCCTTACTTGGCGATTGTAAATGCGGATGTCATTTTATTCTCAGACTTTATTCAATCGATAAAGGATGTGTCCAAAGTAAGAAAAGAATTTCTAATCATTGGCCAACGCTGGGATATGGATGTGCTCGAAGAAGTTGGAGAGTATGATGAAAATTTCACGCGATTAAAGAAGAGAGTGTTAATCGAAGCAAAATTACATCCACCTAAGGGCAGCGATTATTTCATTTTTCCGAGAATCTGTTACCAGTCAATACCTGATCTAGCCATTGGGCGAGCTGGTTGGGATAATTGGTTTATATATAAAAGTCGCTGGGAAGGATGGACAGTTGTTGACGGTACACATGATGTGATAGTCGTTCACCAATCACATGATTATGCGCATTTGCCAGGCGGAAAGCCGCATTATCGCTTGCCTGAAACCAGAGAGAATGTGATTAGGGGTGGTGGTGAACATACAATATTCACGCTTTTTGATGCGCAATATGACCTCAAGAATGGAAAAATAATTAAGAAGAAATGGTCTTGGAGAAAAACGATTCGTGAAATTGAGATATTTCCGCTAACGAATAAGCGCTCTCAATTTCTTGGTAAATTATTCTTCTATATTATTAATCCCAAAAAAGGATATGCTGCGTTAAGAAAAATAATAAATAATTAATAGCAGATAATTCCATTTGCCCGCTGCCGAGGATATGTATGGGTCTATTGTAGATAGTTTGAAGGGTTTCTTGTGCGGCTTGTGAGTTGGGCTGGTATTGGTAAAAGGAACGCAGCTCATATCTCAGACAAATAGCTAAATCCAGGTTTTCAGTTTCTTCGAAACCTACCTGCTTGGTTAGCTCATTAGAAACAGGTACTGCTTGCTGTGCGGCAGGAAAGAACAATAATACTTATAATTAGGTTGATTATATGCGATCAATATTTCATGTATTTTGGATAAAGGATATAAGAACCTAAATATGATAGCATTAAAAATGTATCGGGAGAAAACTAAAAAATTGTTTAAAAGGAGTTATTTTTGCCAAGAGTTGGAATGAATCCGGGCCGGGGAAAAATGTCGGATTATATGCCGGCGCGAGTAACTGCAGCGATATTAACCTATGTGCCCAATGATGTTGGTTATTTTAAGGATCGATTCGATGTGATGCGTGTATGCATAGAGAGTATATTGAAAAATACACAAGAACCATTTGACTTGATGGTTTTTGATAACGGCAGTAGTGCTAGAGTTGTAGATTATCTTAGCAAACAACACGATGCGGGAAATATTGATCTCCTGATGCTCTCAGGCAAGAATATAGGCAAAATTAGCGCGCTCCAAATTATGTTTAAGGCTGCACCTGGTGAAATTATTGCGTATTGTGATGATGACGTGTTTTTTCTTCCCGGTTGGCTGAAGCGCCATTTAGAGGTGATCGATACATACCCCGATGTTGGGGCTGTGACTGGAATGTATATTAAGCCGCATATGAAAGAAGGTGTTGAAACGACCATGCGATTTGCAGACAGACAAGATGTAGAGATGAAAAAGGGAAATCTTGTTGATAAAAACTTGGAAATTCATTATATTACAAATATGGGCCGGACATGGGAACAATATCAAAAAGAAATCAATGGATTAGAAGATGTTCGCATAACATATAAAGGGATTGAGACGTATGCCTCAGCAGGTCATTATCAATTTGTTGCGGTAAAAGATCGAATCTTGAAAGCAATGCCGGATAAATGGAAAAGTAATTTGATGGGACAAATGCGTGAATTGGACATAGCGATCGATCAATTGAAAATGCTTCGCTTGTGTACAACACCGGCCACTGTTCGTTTATTAGGTAACAAGATTAACCATGAAGGAGCTGAATTCATTCGTGAATTTGGAATTGATATCGAGGGTGTTGAGGCTTCAACTCAAATGGCAAGTTGGGCTGTAAAGCTTTTCCAGATACCAATGTTAAAAAAGATTGCTTATTTCTTTTATCAGCGCTTGTTTAAAATAATCAATGCCTGAATTTTCGAAAATGTAAGTTGGGAATTTAATGAAAATATTAATCGCTGGATTAGGTTCAATCGGAAGACGTCATCTAAAAAACCTTGTTCATTTAGGAGAAAGTGATATTGTTCTTTTTAGAACCCATAATAGTTCGCTCCCAGATGAGGAAATTGGTAATTTTCCTGTGGAGATGGATCTAAAGAAAGCTTTTGGCAGCCATCCAGATGCCGTTATCATATCTAATCCTACTGCAATGCATATGCCTGTTGCCGAATTTGCGGCGAAAGCCAATTGCCACATGTTCATAGAAAAACCTATTTCACACACGCTTGAAAGTCTTGCTCCTTTTGAAGCTGCCCTGAAGAAAAGCACAAGCGTTGTATTGGTTGGGTTTCAATTCCGGTTTAATCCGGGATTGAGATCAGTAAAAAAGATAATTGATGATCAAGTGATTGGAAGACCCATTTCTTTCCAAAGCCATTGGGGAGAATATCTGCCGGGATGGCACCCGTGGGAAAATTACAGGAAGAGTTATGCCGCAGACCGAGATATGGGTGGGGGAGTTGTGCTTACGCTTAGCCATCCGTTAGATTATCTTCGGTGGATATTTGGAGAGGTAAAAGAATTGTATGCTGTTACCGGGAAGTTTAGCGATTTGGAAATCAAATCAGAAGATACCGCTGAGGTGCTCATAACTTTTATGAACAATGTGGTAGGGGGTTTACACCTTGATTATTATCAACAGCCAAAAAAACATTATCTGTCAATAATATGCTCAGATGGCACCGTTTATTGGGAGTATGAGACCAGCAGTGTCCATCTTGAAAAAGCTTCTGGCGAAAGAGTCGAAATGGACCCGCTTGACAATTATGAACGAAATCAAATGTATTTAGCTGAAATGCAGCATTTCTTAGATATTTGCAAAAAAGGTGTTCAACCGATATGTGGGTATAGCGATGGGAAGAAATCATTGGAATTAGCCCGGGGGATTTTGCAGTCTGGAAAAAACAATAAACGGATCATTTTGAATAATTGAGGAAAACGAATGAAAAAGGTTGAAATTCTAGCACTGATACCTGCACGAGGAAACTCCAAATCTATTCCTCGTAAGAATATTCGGGATTTTGCTGGCCATCCATTAATTGCGTATAGCATAACAGCGGCCCATCGGTCCAAGTATGTTACGCGTGTGATCGTATCAACAGATAATGAAGAGATTGCTGCTGTTTCCCGAGAATTTGGAGCCGAGACTCCATTTTCTCGCCCAGCAGAATTGGCCCGAGATGATACAATGGATTTCCCTGTCTTTGAACATGCACTACTCTGGTTAGAAGAAAACGAAAGATATATACCTGAAATGATCGTTCAATTACGCGCGACTTCACCAGTAATTCCAATAGGACTGATAGATGACGCAATTGAAGCGTTAATTAATCATCCAGAAGCAGATTCAATAAGAGGAGTTGTGCCTTCGGGGCAGAACCCATATAAGATGTGGCATATTAAAGCCAATGGTACCCTGAAGCCAGTATTACAAATTGATGGCCTTCCAGAGTCTTACAATGCACCGCGGCAAAAATTACCTGAGACATACTGGCAAACAGGGCATATTGACGTTTTACGGCGAGAGACGATCCTTGAAAAACGGTCTATGAGTGGAGACACAATTATTCCCGTTGTTATCGACCCTGCATTTTCAATAGACATTGATACACTTTTAGATTGGAAGCGGGCTGAACGATTAGTAAAAGAAGGGGAGATAGACATGATTTATCCCGGGAACCCCCCCAGAGATTTTCCTGAACAAGTGAAACTGCTCGTTCTAGATTTTGATGGTGTGCTAACCGATGATCGTGTATGGGTTGACCAGAATGGTAAAGAAACCATCGTTGCCAGCAGGTCAGATGGGTTGGGGTTGGAAATGCTGCGAAGATTGACAGATATTGAAGTGATTGTCATGTCAAAGGAAACAAATCCTGTAGTAACAGCTAGATGTAACAAACTTGGGATACAGGTTTTCCAAAGCGTTAATCAGAAAGAAAAAGCTCTCATCGATCTCATTGATAAGAAGAAGATCAACTCGGAAGAAGTGGTGTATGTTGGTAATGACCTTAATGATATCAATTGTTTTCCGATTGCAGGGTATGCAGCTGCGCCCAATGATGCGTTTGTGACCGCAAGGAGAAATGCGGATCTTGTGCTCGATCATCCAGGTGGATTTGGCGCAGTGCGGGAAATTTGTGAAATGTTAATAGAAAAATTTTCAATTCACTAATATAAAGGATCTTAGCGATATAATTGATTTCCTTAAAAAAACTATAATTTAGGCTTAATGTCTACGGAGCAAGTAAATGATTGATATAAATTTTTATATGAAAGTTCATGATTTGAAATATCGAGTCATGCAGGGCGAAAATTTTTCCCGGGAATTCTTAATTGACAGCTTAGAAGAATTCCGCTCCCCTGCCCCAGTTATGTATAACATTGAAACAACAAATGCGTGTAATATGCGCTGTGAAATGTGCCCACGTACAACTATGATGACTCGGCCAGTCGAAACAATGAACAAAGATCTTTTCAAAAAGATCATTGATCAACTTCGCCCATGGACTGATTCAGAATGGAATAAGTGGCAAAAATTTGTTGAAGGCAAATTCGCAATCAAACCTAATGACATGGCTGAAAACCACTTCTTTCTTTATGTGATTCCTAAAGTGATTGTGCTGCATGGGTATGGTGATCCTCTTCTTGACAAGAATATACCTGATTATGTTGAGTGGATGACGAAAAAGGGACTGCCTAGCTATTTCAGCTGCAACCCCGCCAATATTAACATGGCGCGCACAATTGAAACTTTTGAGAATGGATTGGATTATATAAAATATTCTATTGAAAGTGTTGATGATATTCGCCACAAGGAAGTTCGCGGGCAGCAGTCAAATTTCACCCAGAGTTACAGAGATATTGTTGAGTTATTAAATATCAAAGCACAGCGTAATTTTCAAACAACAATTGTCATTACGATGATCAATCTTAACAAGTCGTGGCAGCAGGAGGAATTCGAAAAACTGAAAGAAGCATTTAATGGCATGGACGTCTATGTTTACCTAAAGAGTCAGGATCAACAATGGTATGAAGATAATAAGCAGGAAACACAATCTATACACTGGATTGAGTTTTGCCAATTCCCCTGGTCATCTATGACCATAAAATCAAATGGTGAATCGGTACAATGTGTAGAGGATTTCAATAACGAAATTATTCTGGGAGATGCAAAAACTGAGTCGCTGAATGATATTTGGAACGGTGAAAAATACGCAAAACTTCGAATGGACCACTTTGATTTAACTCCCGGAATTAAATGCACTGAACAGTGTGACATGAAGTTGATCGGCAGTTTCTTGTCCACTTAAATATTAATTGTTAAAGTTTAATTCAGGAGCTATTCATGCCAAATGAAATTAAGATCGGTAGTCGTAAGGTAGGGGATGGAAATCCTGCGTATATTGTTGCAGAGATTGGGATTAATCATAATGGTGATTTGGATACTGCGAAGGATATGATCCTTTCAGCCAAAGATACCGGTGCCGATGCAGTGAAATTCCAAAAACGTACTCCCGAGTTGTGTGTACCAAAAAAGCAGCGAGATATCATGCGGGAAACCCCCTGGGGTTATATCACCTATATGGAGTATCGTGAAAGAGTAGAATTTGGAGAGGAAGATTACAGGGAGATTGATCGTTATTGTAAAGAGATAGGAATTGATTGGTTTGTTTCTGTTTGGGATGAATTATCAGTTGACTTTATTGAAAAATTTGACCCGTTGTGTTACAAACTTCCCTCCGCATCTTTAACTGACCATAAACTTCTTTTAAAAGTTCGTGATACTGGCAGACCTATGATTGTCTCAACTGGTATGTCCACGCTTGAGCAAATTGAGGCAGCGGTACAAGTAATCGGTTTGAAGGATCTCGTGATTTTGCATTCTACTTCAAGTTACCCCTGTAATCCTGATGAGTTGAATTTAATGGTCATACCAACACTTAAAGAAAAATATAATTGCCCAATTGGTTATTCTGGACATGAAGTGGGGCTTATTCCTTCGGTAATCGCTGTTGGATTAGGTGCGAACATGGTGGAAAGGCATTTTACACTTGATCGTTCCATGTGGGGAGGAGATCAATCTGCGTCGGTAGAACCGGGCGGATTCCGGCGGTTGGTTAAGTATATACGGGTAACCGAGATGGCTTTGGGTGATGGTGTAAAGCGTGTTTATGACAGCGAAAAAGCGCCTATGAAAAAATTGCGGAGATATCTGTAATTTTTCCAAAAATGGATATTTTCAGCCGCATCCTTAGACGATTACAGCGAGAAATTAATCTTCAATCTAACCGGATCCAAATCTGGCGGGTTACGCGTTCTTTTTCGAATGGATTGATAAAGAGTGATAAACATCCGGTTATTTTTTTCAATGCCTCAACCAGGTTATCGGGATTAAGCCAAAATGCTGGTTTTTCACTAATAACCAGTTTGGCATTGCGCAAAAACAAAATACCTGTCTATTATTTTGTTTGTAATCGTGGGCTGCGCCCGTGTATGTTGGGTACAAATAAAATGGATCCATCCATAGAGCCCCCGTGTCGTGAATGTATGCGAACTTCTCGTCTTGTTCTTGGGAAAACAAATATTCAACACTTTTCTTATGATGTCAACGAGGAAATAGGACGGGAAATAAAAAATCTTAATCTTGACAAGTTGATAACATTTGTTTATAAGAATATTCCATTAGGTAAGCTTGTTTTACCTTCAATGCGGTGGATTTTGCGAAGGCACCATTTAAAAGACACAAAAGAGAACCGGTCTTTGGCGCAATCCTATATTCAGTCTGCCTGGGGTGTATACCGCGAATTCTCTAAATTGATTGATTCTATCCATCCACAAGCTGTTATTGTGTTTAATGGAATGTTTTATCCAGAAGCAATGGCTCGTCTCTCTGCTCAGCACAAGAAGGTTCCTGTATTTTCCCACGAAATTGGTATGCTTCCTTACTCTGCATTTTTCACGGACAAAGAAGCGACAGCATATCCGGTTGATGTAGATAATAAGTTCCGATTATCAAAGGATCAGGAAGTACGTTTAGATAATTATCTTACAAGCCGCTTTGAGGGAAAATTTCAGACTGCGGGTATACGATTTTGGCCAGAGATGCGGCATTTCAATACAGATTTTTTAAAGGAAATGAAGAAATACTCTGCAATGGTTCCGGTATTTACCAACGTGATTTTTGATACCAGCCAATCGCATGCGAACACTCTTTTTGAACATATGTTTGAATGGTTGAACCTTGTGGTTGAGAAAGTGAAACAACATCCTGAAATCTTGTTCGTGATTCGTGCACATCCTGATGAAAATCGACCTGGAAAAGAAAGCCGGGAATCAGTGTCTGAATGGGTTGCCATGAATGGGATAAAAGAAATCCCGAATATTATTTATATCCCCCCCGAAAAATATATTAGTTCTTATGAGCTGATTAAATACGCAAAATTTGTGATGGTTTACAACTCAACGGTAGGCTTAGAAGCATCCATTATCGGAAAACCTGTTCTATGCGCGGGGAAAGCGCGATATACACAGGTTCCAACTGTCTATTTTCCAGAGTCAAAAGGTGTGTATATTAAGCAATTGGATGAATTCTTAAAATCAGATATAGTTGAGCATCCTGAAGTTTTCATTGAAAACGCGCGGCGTGTGCTATACAGTCAATTATTCCGTGCCTCTTTGCCTTTTGATAAATTTCTTAAATATGATGGTGTATGGCGTGGATATGTACGATTAAGGAATTTTTCTCCGAAATTATTAATTCAAGGTCAAAATAAAACAATTGATGTGGTATTAAACGGGATAACAAAAAACCAACCCTTTATTAGAGAGATATGAAACCAGTTTGTTCAATAGTAATTCGAGCGTTTAATGAAGAAAGACATCTTGGTCGTTTACTGGAAGGAATTTTTCAGCAAACTATCCAAGATGTTCAAGTGATCCTTGTAGATTCGGGTTCTACTGATAATACAGTAAAAATTGCGATAGAAAAAAACATTAATATCGTGAGGATTAATCCTGAGGATTTCACGTTTGGGCGTTCATTGAATGTGGGAATAGAGGTAGCGGAATCTGATCTCGTTCTCATTGCAAGTGCACATGTTTATCCTGTATATCCTGATTGGATCGAGAAAATGTTAGAACCCTTTGGCGATCCTTCGGTTGCTCTTGTTTATGGTAAACAACGGGGAGTAGATGGTTCGCAGTTTTCTGAAAGGCAGATTTTCAATCACTGGTATCCTGATGTTTCACAAAATCCACAAGATAATCCTTTCTGCAATAATGCGAATGCAGCCATAAGAAGAACTCTATGGCAAAAGAATCCATATAATGAGTCACTTTCTGGATTGGAAGATCTGGCATGGGCGAAATGGGCGCAGGAGAATAATTATAAAATCGTGTATATTGCCCAGGCAGAAATTAAACATGTACATGAGGAATCTTGGCAGGGGATAAAAAAGCGGTATCTCAGGGAGGGAATGGCATTCAAAAGCATTTACCCACAGGAACGTTTTACATTATTTGATCTCATTCGCCTGTTTGTTAAAAACGCATCTAGTGATATTCGTCAAGCAAAAAAAGAACACATCTTACTACGAGAAATTTCAGGTATATTAAGATTTCGGTGGCGGCAATTTTACGGTACATATTTAGGGTACAAGCAATCTGGGCCATTGACCTGGCAGCTCAAACAATCTTTCTATTATCCTAGAAAAAACAACTATCACGCTGCTCATACTTTTGGTAGGGATGTACAGCCGATTGATTATCATAAAAATTCCGATACAATAGAATAAAAAGGACATGGAGGGTTCATGCAGTTTTTAAAGATAGTTGCGCTTGTACCCATGCGCCATCATTCACAACGTGTTCCGCATAAAAATTACCGGGAAATGGCAGGTAAACCTTTATATCACCATATTCTGAATACATTGAATGAGTGTCCAGAGATTGATAAAATTGTCGTTGATACAGATAGTGAGATTATCATTGAAGGACTCCGGGTTGATTTTCCTCAGGTTATGATTATTGAACGACCAACCGCTCTTCGCGCGGATGACACTCCAATGAATGATGTTTTGTTATATGATACCGATCAGATACCAGCTGATTTATACTTACAGACCCACAGCACAAATCCATTGCTAAGGTCAAAAACTATCTCAAGCGCAATAAAAACCTTTCATAAACAATCTGGTAAATATGATTCGTTATTCTCAGTCACCCGCCTTCAAACGAGGTTATGGGATAAAAACACAAAACCTGTCAATCACGATCCCAACATCCTTCTTCAGACCCAGGATCTCCCACCGATTTTTGAAGAAAACTCATGCATTTACCTCTTCACAGCAGAAAAGTTGCGTGCACGGAGGAACCGTATCGGTGAAAAACCGATGATGTACGAGATCAAACCTGATGAGGCTCTGGATATTGATGAAGAAAGTGATTTTATGATCGCGGATATTATCTTAAATAACCGGCAAAACTTGTAACTGGTATAATCCGACTGGTTAGGCTACCAATAGGGCTTTTTAATGAATCAATACACCATCTTATTATCAGCACCATATATGCTTCCATACATTGATCGTTTCTTACCGATCTTAGATCAATTAGGGTGTGATGTAATTGTTCCGGAGGTTGATGAACGACTATCAGAGGAAGAAATATTGACATATGCTGGAAAGTTTGATGGAACGATATGCGGGGATGATCACTATTCTGGCAGGGTGATTAAGCAGTGTGCACCAAAATTGAAAGTGATATCGAAGTGGGGGACCGGAATTGATTCGATTGATAAAGGTGCCGCAGAAGCGTTGGGTATCCCTGTTTTCCGAACAACCAATGCTTTTACGGTACCTGTCTCAGATAGTGTACTGGCCTATATTCTCGCATTTTCAAGAAAGCAGCCCTGGTTAGATCGAAACCTAAAAAAAGGTGGGTGGAAAAAGATACCAGGTAAATCTCTATCGGAGAGCAGTTTAGGTGTGATTGGTGTTGGAAATATCGGAAAAGCTGTGCTGAAAAAAGCGTATGCTTTTAATATGCGGTTATTGGGGAATGATGTTGTACCGATAAATAAGGAATTCACTAAGGAATTTGAAGTGGATATGGTGAGTTTGGAAGACTTATTAAGCCGGGCAGATTTTATAAGCGTCAATTGCGATCTCAATCCTACCAGTCGGCATCTGATCAATGAGAAAACGCTATCATTTATGAAACCATCGGCTGTGATCATAAACACCGCTCGTGGGCCAATTATTGACGAAACTGCTTTAATAAGTGCCTTAAAAGATAAAGATATTGCTGGTGCGGCTTTGGATGTTTTCGAAATAGAGCCGCTTCCAAATAACTCGCCACTTCTTTCAATGGATCAGGTTATGCTTGCTCCACATAACTCAAACTCAAGTCCACTCGCGTGGGAAGCGGTTCATTGGAATACGATTCGTAACTTATTGGTTGGGTTGGGCATACAACTCGATGTATTTGATGCTATTAAAAAAGAAAAAACGAGAATGCAGGAATAATGAGTACAAGAAAAAAAGTTGTGTTAATTACTGGTGCTAATGGAGGAATTGGTCAAGCTGTGGTTGATCTATTTCTTAATGAAGGATGGCAAGCGATCGGGGTTGACCGTCGCCAAGAAGAAGTTAAACAACAAAAAGGATTTCTTTATATCGAAGCGGACATTTCTGATCCTGACCAAATTAAGAAAATTTTTACAGAAACCAAGCGATTTAGTCCAATGCTTGATGCTGTTGTTAATAACGCCGCAATTCAGATATCAAAACCAATTCTGGAGACATCCGTGGAAGAGTGGGACCAGACCATGGCTTCTAACTTGCGTTCCGTTTTCTTAGGAGCAAAATTTGCGCATCCATTTTTACAGGCAGCGGGAGGGGGGGCAATTGTCAATGTGAGTTCGGTTCACGCAATTGCTACCTCCGCAAATATATCTGCTTATGCGGCTAGCAAGGGCGGATTATTGGCCCTTACCAGGTCAATGGCAATTGAATTTGCCCCGGATAATATACGTGTGAATGCTGTACTACCTGGTGCTGTAGATACTCCAATGTTACGTAGAAGCATGAAAAGAGGGCAATTCGGTGAAGAGTCGATTCAGGCACGGTTGGAAAATCTGGCGAATAAGACAGTAAATGGGCGAATTGGAACACCCCAGGAAATTGCTCAATCAATTTATTTCCTGGCAGATAACACACAATCATCCTTTATAACGGGGCAAGCGCTGGTTGTGGACGGCGGAGCTACTGCACGCTTGAGTACTGAATAAAAATGGAAAAGAACCAAGCAATAATCAGCGGCGGTATTCTCGTGTTAAAGAATTCTTGGGATTTTATCAACCGCTTGCCCGATTCAATAGAAGCAAGTCTTCACCCATGGAGGCGGGACAGCATTAAACGTATTCGCACCTACCATAATAAATATATCGGAAAGAGATGTTTTGTCATCGGTAATGGCCCCAGCTTGCGTAATATGGATCTGAAAAAATTAAAAAACGAATTCACTTTTGGAATGAACAGAATTTTCCTTATGTTTCCGGAGCTTGGGTTTAAAACAAGTTTCCTTGTATCAGTAAATGATCTTGTGATCGAACAATCAAAAGATGATTTTAAAAAGTTGGATATCCCTGCTTTTGTTTCCTGGAGGGCAAGGCGGTGGTTGGAACCTCAAGATAACCTTTGCTATCTTTACACAACCTACACCGGAAGAAAATTTGCAAAAAACGTAACAAAACGTCTATGGGAGGGTGCAACTGTTACATATTCTTGTTTGCAATTGGCTTTCTATATGGGTTTTACGCAGGTGATTTTGATTGGCGTAGATCATAGTTTTTCCACAAAAGGAAAGCCAAACACAACTATAGTTTCGAAGGGTGATGATCCAAACCACTTTCACCCAGGCTATTTTGGGAAAGGGTTTAGATGGCAGCTTCCAGATCTGGAAACATCAGAAATTGGATACCAGTTAGCAAGGGAGACATATAAGAAGGATGGACGAGAAGTGGTTGATGCAACTGTAAATGGCAAACTCGCTATTTTTCCTAAAGTCAGCTTCGAATCACTATTTTAATGAAACCGAAAATTCCGCGTATTTCAATAATCACACCTTCTTTCAATCAAGGTCAGTTTCTGGAAGAGACAATTCGTTCAGTTCTCTTACAGGATTATCCAGCTATTGAATATATCATTATCGATGGGGGCTCGACAGATAATAGTCAAGCTATTATCAAGAAATATAAAACAAAGCTGGCATGGTTTGTTTCTGAAACAGATAGTGGCCAATCAGATGCGATAAACAAGGGTCTAAAAAAGGCGACTGGTGAGTTTGTGGCATGGATAAATTCTGATGACATTTACACAAAAGACGCGATTTCAAGTGCTGTAGATAAACTGAAATCAAACCCCGAATGTGGAATGGTTTATTCGAATGTACTTTCCATAGATTCGAAATCATCAATTTTTAATACAATGCTGTATGGTGACTGGGGAATACGTGAATTAATGCAATTCAATATCATCGGGCAGCCAGGTGTATTTATGCGGAGGAAAGCCCTTGAGGATGCGGGGCTTCTTGATCCAAATTTTCATTACTTAATGGATCATCATTTATGGCTAAAGATTGCTTTAAAATATCCCATCAAACACATAGATGAATTTTGGGCAGCGGCTCGTTTTCACCCGGCCGCAAAGAATATTGCTCACACAGAAAAATTTGGCACGGAAGCATTTCGGATTTATGAATGGATGGAAAAGCAGCCCGATTTTCAGCCGCTTTTTCAGGAGAATAAGAAAACGATAGAGGCGGGTGCATATATATTCAAGGCGAGATACTTATTAGATAGTGAAGATAATTGGGCGGCATTCAAAAATTATATGAAAGGCGTTACACTTGATATTAGTTCTCTCCCTCGAGAAATCAACCGAATTACTTATTCCTTATTAGGTGATCTGAAACTGCTTGAAAAACTCAAGGAAAATTATCTTCACAAAAGAACAGCAATGATCAAGCAAAAAGGTTATGATTATTTAATTGACTATCTTAAACAAAATAAAAAGATTTAGAAAAATATATATTGGACAGAAAAATGAAAAATAGCCATTGGCTTTGGTACGCATTGTTAATTCTCGTGTTTATGATCGGTTTGGTAATCCGTGTGTCTGATCTTTTTGATGCTCCCTTGGATTTTCATCCAACACGGCAGCTTCATTCAGCATTGATTGCACGCGGTATGTATTATCAAACCCTAGATGATGCTCCTGATTGGAAACGAGAAATGTCATATAAACAACAGCAGGCTGAAGGGTTGATCGAACCGCAGATAATGGAGCGATTAACTGTATTAACCTATCAGTTGTTTGGATCTGAACAATTGTGGGCTGCCAGGTTGTGGGCAATCCTTTTCTGGATGATCGCGGGTCTTTTCTTGTTTCTTGTTACCGAGAAGATTGCGGATTTTGCTGCTGGAACTTTTGCTGTTATCTTCTTTATGCTGTGGCCGTATGCTGCTGCAGCCAGCAGGGCCTTTCAACCTGAATCGCTCCTTATCGCTTCCATGTTAGCTGCAATTTGGGCGGTTGTGAATTGGATGGAAAAGGAAAACATGTTTTGGGCAATTTTGTCTGGCTTATTATGTGGATTTTCAATATATGTTAAATCAACAGCGGTTTTTTTCCTTGCTCCAGCTTTATTAGGAGTGATCGTCCAGAGATTTGGGCTGAAGGATGCTCTTAAGAAACGCCAAGTCTGGATTATTGGTATTTTATCAATACTTCCATATCTGGCATTTTTGTTTTATGGAGTAGTAATCCTTGGAAATCTTGGCGGGCAATTTAGCTTCCGATTCTTCCCTGTCCGTTGGATGGATCCATTATTTTATTTACAATGGTTGTTGGAATTAGATTATACGATTGATATGGTTATTGTCCTGGCAGCAGTTCTTGGAATATCCCTTTTCACAAAGAAAAAATATTTCCTTATGCTGATTGGTTATCTAACCGGGTATGTTTTGTATGGGTTTATGTTTTCTTATCACATCACAACACATGATTATTATCATTTGCCGATGATGATACCAGTTTCGATTGGCATTGGAATCTTATTAGGAAAAGTCTTTAATGTTTCTGAAAGAAATCGTCCTATCACAAAGGCTGTGTTCACATGTGCCGCGCTAATATTCATCGGAATCAATACATGGGAGATTCGTTCAGAGCTCAGCAGGTCGAATTTCACGGAAGAGACTAAAAAATGGGAGATGGTAGGAGAATTTGTTGGGCATGAATCCCGCGTGATTGGATTATTCTCAAATTATGGATATCGCCTTGCATATTGGGGGTGGATGCATGTCTCTTCCTGGACAACCTCAGGCGATATTATTTTGCGTGAACTAGCAGGACATGAAATTGACCTGGAAGGTCAGCTTTTAGATCGGATATCTGGTTATGATTATTTTGTTATCGCGGACCAGGAAGAATATGAAAACCAGGAATTCCTGAGGGAGTATTTTGAAGGAAATTTCTTGAAAACAGAAAAGATAGAAGACGTTATTATTTATGATTTGCGGGCGGAAAACTAATTATTTTTTAAAACACAATATGATCTAATAAGCTAAAAATCAATACCATAAGATGAACTTATCCATAATAATCCCGGCATATAATGAAGAACTGCTAATTGAATCGACAGTTGAATCTATTTCTGAATTTCTTGAAAAAAATTTTACCGATACTGAAATAATCATTGTAAATGATGGAAGTACAGATAATACTAAAGCTATTATTGAAAATTTGATTATGAAAAATAATGGAAAGATCATTCTGAAATTAGTAAATAATAAACGGAATCGGGGAAAAGGGTATTCGATCAAACAGGGTATGATCCAATCTGCCGGGGAAGTACGTGTATTCATGGATGCTGATCTCCCTTTCAGCACAAAGGTTATTAAGCAAATCTATAAGAGAATTATGAATGGCAGCGATATTGTTATAGGTGATAGAAATAATCCAGAATCCAAATTGGTGAATGTGTATCCTGTTAGAAAACTGGCTGGTAATGTATATAGAATTTTTGTGCGGTTAGTAGTCTCGGGTGGAATTACTGATACGCAGTGTGGTTTGAAAGGGTTCAGCGATGAAGCCGCGCAATTTATTTTTTCACGAACCACAATTGACGGGTTCGGTTTTGATGTGGAAGTTCTGCGAATTGGGCAAAGAAAACAGTTTTCTATTTCAAAGTTACCTGTCAGGATGGTCAATAATCGTTTAGACAGCAGAGTTCATTTGATTAAAGATTCCCTATTAATGCTCTGGAATCTGGTTGCAATAAAGAAAAATGAAATAATTGGGTTATATGATTGAAAGATTGTTAAAATGTATATACAACCGGGAATAATCAATAGTTAAAAATGAATTTAAAAGCACACACATACCAAAAGGATAATAGGGTTCAGGGGTTGCCTGCGGTTATATTGATTGCTGGTTCTTTTTTGTTTTTTATTCCAAACATCTTCTTTGTAATACAAGGGTTTTCAATTCGATATTGGGCGGATGATTACTGTTTCTCGGGTTTTCTCAGGGAACATGGTTTTACTCATGGTTTAATTGAATTTTATTTCACCACATCTAACCGCTTTTCGGCATTTATGTTCACAGGTTTCAGTGAGTTATTTGGGGAGAATGCGATCAGAGTGATTCCTTCACTAATTATTATTGCTTTCGGTTTTGTTGTATACAAAATATTTAAAGAATTATTAGCCAAACACCATATAGAACACACAAAAACAATATCCATCCTGTTTTCA
>Ga0209345_10001228_pt1 | contig 31142 bp, 19 predicted proteins | sample Cruoilmetagenom7_FD_187294 | JGI IMG/M metagenome (GOLD analysis project Ga0209345, IMG submission 187294) | Oil polluted marine microbial communities from Coal Oil Point, Santa Barbara, California, USA - Sample 7 (SPAdes) (version 2) | ecosystem: Environmental > Aquatic > Marine > Oil seeps ...
AATCGCGCCCGAAGCGCATCTGGCAAAGGTGCTGACATGACCCATCCTCCCAAACAGGATGAATCACAAAATCATACCCGTGGGAATCCCCCGATTCAGGTTTCGGGCGGGACGCTTTAATGTTGAATTCGCGGTCTCGACCGGCACCATCAATACGAACGAGCTCGCAGTTGAACTGCTGAATGGCGCGACCACGTCCACCACGTCCGCGACTGTCAGCTTGACCGATCCCAATTTGTCGGGATTGACGGGGGATGGTTTTGCCGTTCGCTTCAAGGGCGTGGTGAATTTCACTGAAACAGGTGACTGGATCTTCAATCACAACGCCGATGACGGGTTTGTTCTGTTCATCGACGGCGAAATTGTCGCGCAACGATTTTCCGGCACTGGCCTCAATCCTGATTGGTCGACCTTCTCGACCGTCAACCTCACCGCAGGTACGCACAATGTCGAGGTGCTCTATTGGGAAAATACCGGCGGTCAGGACGTTTTCCTTGCGGCCGTAGCGCCATCCGGGTCGGGCTTCGTCGTTATTGGCGCGTCCGGCGGGCTGGCTGTCACTGGCGGAACATTTGCTGACGGTGAGCTTGTGACGGATACGTCGGCAGATGCGGATGGCAACCTGTCTGTCGGCTTTTTGGGTGCGGGCGCGGACACGACATTCAATTCTGGAGAGCCGATCCAGGTTGCTTTCAGTGGCATTGATGCTGATGCAACAGGGACGTTGACGATTGCATCCACTGGTGGCGGCTCGGTTGTTGTCGAGGGGCTGACCAGCGTGTCATCCAGCCCAATCACACTCAGCCCTTTGCAAATGGCTGCGCTGAGCGACGGCACGCTTTCGGTCACGCTTGATGTGGCCGACACGGTGGGCAATACCGCGCAGGCCCAGTCGAATGGGTTTGATCTGGACGCCAACGCTCCGGTGATTTCAACTGTGACCCTTGCGGGGGGAACCGGTGTTGATGGCGCTGTGATCGACAGTGACGTGGGCGGTTCTGCCACGCTGACGATTGCGTTCAACGAAACGATGGATACGGCTGTTGATCCGACTGTTGCGCTGGATGTGGCGTCTGCCAGCAGCTTTACCGAAACCATGCGCGAGTGGTCGATTGATGGCTTGAGCCTGACGATCACCTACACGGTCGTCGATCAGAACGTCGATTTGGCCGCGATCACAGTGGGTGTCTCGGGCGCGCAGGACGTGGCGGGCAATGTGATCTCTGCCGTATCCGAGGTGTCCACCGGCACCGCGATTGACACCGAGAGCACAGCCTCTGAGACCGAGCCCGTCACGATTGCCGAAATCGCCGATCAGGACGCCGCGATCACTGGCACGCCGGTTGTTCTGGCCACGCTGTCGGGGGCCGATGGCACGACCTATGCGTTCACAGACGAAGCGGCGGTCAATGCGCATGTCGAGATCGTCAGCGATGGCGATACCGGATACCTGCTCCAGATCATCGACACCGAGGCCGCGCGCGGGTTCTTTGACCTCGAAGAGACCGGCCCGAGCTTTGACATTTCCGTGACCGGCACGGATAACGCGGGCAATACCACCGCGTCGGTCCTGTCGATCACGCTGACCAATCTCAACGATGCGCCGGAACTGGTGCCGGGTGACAACGATCTGACCGGCACGGTTACCGAGCGTGAAGACGGGGTGATTGGCGAGAATGCCACGCCCTTTGGCACCACCGGCACCTTTGGGGTGCATGATGACGATGTGGCTGATGGCCACTCGGTCACGGTGTCCAATATTTCCAGCACCAACGGCAGCTTCCTTGGTGTGTTCCAGGCGGGATTCTCTGATCCGATTCAGGGTGATGGCAATGGCACGGTGCAATGGACCTTTAACATCGGCGCACCGATCACCAATCCGACCGTTCTCGCAACCCAGATGGCGATTGTCGATGCGCTGGCCGATGGCGAGAGCATCACGCAGGTCTATGATGTGACGACGACCGAAACTGTTGGCGGCCTGAGCTTTGTCCAGCGGATCGTGGTGACGATTGCAGGCAGCAATGATGCGCCGGTGATTTCCGGTACGGCCGTTTCGGCGGATCTGACTGAAGTCGTCGATGACGGCAGCAGTGACCAATCGCTGAGCGCGACGGGTACGTTGACCGTGGCCGATATCGACACCACCGATCAGGTTGCGGTTGAGGTGAGTTCGGTTTTGGTTTCGGGCGCATTCGAGGGGGTGAACCCGCTGGACGACGCAGCCTTGCTTGCCATGATGCAGGTGGCTCCTGAGGGTGGTGAGTTTCGCAGCAGCACCGGTTTGCTGACGGCGGATCAATCCGCGCCGTCATCGTTCACATGGCAGTTTGCCGCCGGGTCGAGCGAAAGCTCGCCGTTTGATTTCCTGCCTGCGGGCGAAACGTTGGTTCTGGAGTATACGCTCACGGCGACGGATGATTCCGAAACCGGGAACGCGACCGATACGCAGGTCGTGACCATCACCATTACCGGCACAAATGACGTGCCGCAGATCGGAGCCAGCAGCACCGCCGGGACCACAGTGATCGAAGCAGGCGGTGTCGAGAATGGCGCTGAGGGCACAGCGCAAGCCACAGGCAATCTGTCGGCGGTTGGCAATTGGACCGATGCCGATGATGGCGAGGCCGCAGCCTTGGTTGTGAGCGAGATTGCCTTTGGAGAGACCCGCGTGGCGGTCGCGTTTGAGGGCGAAACCGAGATCGCGGGCACCTATGGGTCGCTCTTTGTCAGTGCCAATGGCAGCTATCGTTACGTGCTGGATGACACGCTGGCCGCGACGCAGGCGCTGAATGACGGCGAAGGTGTCACAGAGGTCTTTGACTATACCATCGCCAACAATGGCGGTGGCGTGGGCAATGAGGCAAGTGCGACGCTGACCGTCAATATCACGGGCGCCAATGACACGCCGGTGATCAGCTTTGTCGAAGGTCAGGAGGTGGGTACGGTCGAAGAAGAGGGCGTTGATGCGCAAAACGCCGCCATCAACACACCGCCGACCACCGCCACCGGCACGCTGAGTGCGGATGATGTGGATGCCGAGCATGGTGCCAGCGGCACCGCCCTTACATGGGGCGTTCAGGCCGGCGTCGGTCAGACCGTGGAATTGGGCGAGATTCTGGGTACATACGGCAGCTTTGCGATAGATGCTTCGGGCAACTGGACCTTTACGCTGAATAACGAGGCCGCAGCGGTTCAGTCGCTGCACGACTCGGAATCCGTCTCGGAGACCTTCACGGTCATAGTGACCGACACGCGCGGCGCGACAGTGACGCAGGACGTGACGATCACCATCAACGGCACCAATGACGCGCCGCTGATCCTTGCGACTCTGGGGGCCGACACCTCGGTCACAGAGCAAGGCATCAGCGCGGATCCAATTGTTGGGCCCGAAGGTCCGGTCCCGTCGGGTGATCCCGAAGCCTCGGGCAGCTTCTCGACGTCGGATGTGGACACCGGAGGAGCAGACCAGGTGATCTGGTCGATCACCGGGGTGAACGGCGAGGCAATCGAGCCTTCGGTTGCGAACGAGTTCGCCGCAGAGGCGGCTGGCACCTATGGCTTCCTTGTTCTAAATAGCGCTGGTGAATGGTTCTATCAGTTGAACGATCTGGACCCGGACACGCAGGCGCTGGCCGCCGGTGTCGAGGTCATCGACACCTTCACCGTGCGTGTGGCCGACGGGCTGGGAGGCTATTCCGAAGATACCGTGACGGTGACCGTGACCGGCACCAATGATGCGCCTGAAATCGGATTTTTCGGAGGCGAACTGTCCGGACCGCTCGGCCCGGATCTGGCATTTGCCAACAATCTCGAAACCGATGCGCCGAACCTGACAGCCACGGGCACGGCGACCGTGTCGGATGTGGATGCGAATGATGTCGTCGCGGTGACCGTGAGCGGCGTTTCGGCAACCGGCACTCTGGGCAGTTTCGCGTCGGACGACCCGGCGCTTCTGGATATGATGACGATCAGCGCAGGTGCCCCGCTTGTGACAGGCGATGGCAATGCAAGCACCCAGGTCACCTGGCTGTTTGATAGCGGCACCGAGACGTTCGATTATCTGGGGGCAACCGAGGGCATCGATCTGAGCTTTACGGTGACCGCCAATGATGGCGATGAAACGGCAAGCACTACGATCCTAATCACGGTCAACGGCACCAATGATCGGCCCGAGATTCTGGTCGGAGATGGGGACACTGCGACCGGGACACTGATTGAGTCGACGGGTATCATGGGCCCGCTGCTTGATACGTCCGGCACGCTGAGCATTTCCGATGCGGATCTTTCGGATACGCACACGGTCACTGCTATCCGCTCGTCCACTGCATGGACGGATGTGAATGGGGCCGACAATCTTGGCACTGCGTCCGATGTGACGCCGCTGCCCGAAGGGCTGGAGGCGGCGCTGGATGCGGCCTTTGCCGCGAACAACATTGGCGCAAACGGCACGATCAACTGGAGCTTCAGCCTTGCCGATAGCCTGGCAGATTTCCTTGGGGCCGGTGAGACGCTGACGGTGGTCTATGATGTTACCGTGAACGATGGCGGGGCGTTTGACGGCACCGACGAGAACGGCAACGAGAATTCCGTTTCCGCTGTCCAGCAAGTAACGATCACCATCACCGGCACCAATGATGCGCCGCTTGTCGTGGCGGACGCAATCAACGCCTTTGTTGAAGGCGACGCGCTGATCATCGACGAAAACAGCGTGCTGGATCAGGTCACACCGACGCCAGCAGCGACCGTCACGGTCAATCTGTTGGGTGCGGGTGACGACAGCGCCGATGAAATCTGGGTGACAACGGTCACTGAGTTGGATGCCAACGACACCCGCGCGATCACCGGGACGACCAGTGTTTCCGCTTTCGGTGATCTCCCCGCAGGATTTGTTGTGGAGGATGCTCAAGCGGCGTTTGACCTCAGTGAAGCGCTGAACGGGGTTGTCACCTTTGACCGCAACGCGGCCGTGTTTGACGCATTGGACGATGGCGAATTCATTGATGTGGCGCTGACATACACGGTCACAACCACCTCGCCGGATGGCATCACCACGACCAATGATGAGGTGACAACGTTCATCCGCGTCACCGGTGCGAATGATGCGCCCTATATCGTGGAAGAGGCTGATTTTGTCGCCTCTGTTGCCGAGTTGACCGATTTGGATGCCGGCGAGAATGCCGTACGCCCGACTGTAAATGGCTCGATCACGTTCAATGACGTTGATCCGGGCGATATCGCTGCTCTTCAGGTTACAGTTGAACCTGTGCAGGACATTGGTGAGGGTGCCGCGCTTCTGGCGAATTATGTCGGCACGTTCTCGGCTGGCTTCGTTGCGCCGACCGGCACATCGGTCGCTGAGGTCGGCGAGGTGTTCTATAGCTTCAACATCAATGATCTTGTGCTCGACAATCAGACCGAAGGCGAGACCTTTACTCAGTCCTACCAAGTGTCGATCTCGGATGGCACGGCCACCACGAGCCGCAATATCGTGCTGACCTTTACCGGCACGAATGACGCGCCGGTGATCACTGCGACAACAGGCGACTTGGCCCTGACCGAAGATCAGGCCGTCGTCGAGAGCGGGTCCGAGGCCATTCAGACCCTGACCGGCACGATCAGCTTTGACGATGCGGATACCTCGACCCTGCCTGCCAGCGGTGGCGCGGGTGGCGCGGATACGCACACGGTTACTGCGGCAGTGACCTCCGTTGCATTGGATGCTGAGGTCGATGCAGGCTATGCAGGGCCGACAGGTTCCCTGTCCTTCGATGCCACAGCGGCAAACGCCTCTGAGGCGGTTGGCAACACGGTCGGTTGGACGTTTGACATCACCGATGGCGAGTTTGATTTCCTTGCTGCGGGAGAGGTTCTGAGCATCACCTATACGGTGACGGTTGAGGACAATCACGGCGGCACGGATACGCAAGACATCACCTTTACCATCACTGGCACGAATGACCTGCCGGTCATCACTGTTGCGGAGTCTGACGTTGAGGTCAGTGGCAGCGAGGATGCGGAGGGGATTTCCGGCACGGTGCTGGCCACGGATGTTGACGGTGACGAGCTGAGCTTTGCGCTTGCGGTTGAGAGTGGCCCGACGAATGGGTCGGTCACGGTCAACACCGATGGCACTTACACCTATGTTCCGAACGCCGATTTCAACGGGGCGGATGCCTTTACGGTCGAGGTTTCGGACGGCAATGGCGGCACGGATACGGTGGTCGTCAATCTCACTGTGACAGCGGTCAACGATGCACCTGAGAACACCGTGCCCGAGTCCTTGACCACGGATGAAGACACCTCGGTGACCCTTACCGGATTGTCGGTGGCTGATGTAGATGCGGGCGAGGGCACGATTACCGTGACCCTTGCCGTCGCTGACGGCGCGGGCACGATTGCGGCGTCGGATGCTGGTTTGGTGACGGTTGCGGGGTCGGGGACGAATTCGATCACGCTGGCCGGGACATTGGTGGATATCAACGCCTATCTGGCGGCAGAAACGACACCGGTCTATACGCCTGCGCAGGACGCGAATGGCGACGTCACCTTGACCATGACCACGAATGATGGCGGTAACACCGGCGAGGGTGGCGCACTGACTGACGTGGATACGGTTACCATCACCGTCAACCCGGTCAACGATGCGCCGGTTGTGGAAGGTCCCGTATCGGCAGAGCAAACCGAAGATGCGGAGGGCTTTACCGTCAATCTGCTGAGCGGTGCGTCGGACGTAGACGCGGGCGATGTGCTCAATGTGTCCGGATTGACGCTCGACGGCGGAGACGCCAGCGGCGTGACCGTGTCTGAGGATGGCAATAGCCTGACGGTTGATCCCAATGCCTACACCGCACTGGCGGTGGGTGAGAGCGAAGTGATCACCTACAGCTACACTGTGACCGACGGAAACTTGACGGTGTCTCAGACCGCGACGATCACCATCACCGGGGCAAATGACGGTCCGGTTCTGGAGGACGTGATAACAGCACCGGCGATTGTCGATACGGCTGGCGATGACATGCTGGCGGCAGTTTCAGCCACGCTGGTTGGGTCGGATGTCGATAATGGGGCGGTTCTGACCTACGCGATCAGCGGCGAAGTATCCGAAATGGGCCAGACCTCCTTGCTGGGCAAGTATGGGACGCTGACGGTGTTCTCTGATGGCAGCTATACTTACACACCTGATGCGACGCTGTTGCAGGGGCTGGACGCGGATGCCGAACCGGGTGAGACCTTTACGATTGTCGTGACCGATGAGCACGGTGCAACCGACACCGCAACGTTGACGGTGGATATTACCCCGGCCAATGACACGCCGGAACTGGCAGCGGTCGATGCCATCAACATCAGCGACACAGCAGCGGCGGATGATTTTGCAGCTCAAGGGGGGACTCTGTCTGCCACAGACCGCGACAGCGGGCATGTCGACGCGATGGTGTATACGATTGCAGGGCAGGACGTTGCAGAAGGTGCTACCTCGCAAACTTTCTACTTTGATCGTGTGAACAACGAGGTCGTGACCGAAGCGCCGTTGAATGGTGTGGAATTGGGCACGCTGACGGTGCAGTCGAGCGGCGCTTACAGCTTTGAGCCGCATGATGCGGGTATCAACAGCCTGCGTGCCGATCAGAACCCGGTCATCACGACAACGCTGCGCGCGACAGATCCGCAGGGGGCCACGTCCGAGACCGCTCTGGCGATCAATATCGACGGTGTGAACGACAACCCGACCATCACCGGAACCGATCCTGAGACTGACGCAGGTGTGGTGAATGTAGTTGCCAAGGAACAGGCGGAGGCCAATGAAGGCAATCTGGTTGTTGTATCTGGCACCATTTCGTTTGCCGATGTCGACAGCAATGGCATCCCGAGCTTTGGCTTTGCGGCGCTTGCGCCCGGCTTTGTGGGGACGATCCAGTTTTCACCCTCGGGTGAAACGGTCGATGAGGGGACATTTACATGGACCTTCAGCATTCCTGATGCCACGCTCAATGCGCTGGCCGAAGGTGAAGCCCTAGGCACCAGCCCGCAGGTCTATGACATCACCGTCAACGATGGTGATGGGGGGTCGGTCGTCCAGCGGGTCTCAATCGCGATTGTCGGAACCAATGACGCGCCGGTGATTGCCGGGGCTTTGGGGGGCGGTCTCGCGGATACCGGTGCTGCCACTGAGGCAGCCGATGGTGCGGTCGATGCAACCATCACGACCTCTGGCACGCTGTCCGTTTCGGATGAGGATACGCGGGATGAGGTGACCGTTTCGGTGACCGGGGCTTTTGTGTCCGGTGGTACGTTTGGCGGCACTGTGACTCTGGAAAACGCGGCGCTTGCCGCGATGATGCAAGTGGCGGCTGGTACTGCGGCGGAAACCGGATTTGGTGACACTGTGGTTCTGGGCGCAGATGGCTCTGGCTCTGACTTCACTTGGGCCTTTACGTCGGGGTCGTCGGGCGACGCGTCGTTCGGTTTCCTCGCCGTGGGTGAGACGCTGGAGGTCACCTATACGCTGACGGCCGACGATCTGTCCGAGACCGACAGTGCGAGTGACACTCAGACCGTGACCATCACGATCACCGGGACCAATGACAGCCCTGTCGCCTCGGCGGCGGATGCGGCCACGGTCGCTGAGGATCTTGATGCCACAACGGTTATTGCGACCGCGTCGGGAACCGATGTCGACTTGAGCGATGTGCTGAGCTAAAGCATTTCCGCTGGGAACGCTGCTGGTCTCTTTGAGATTGATGCCACCACAGGCGCCATCTCACTTGTGGCTGGTCAATCTCTGGATGCGGAAACGGCGCTTGAGCACGTTCTGACCGTGACGGTCAGCGATGGAAACGGTGGCACCGATACGCAAGAGATCACCGTCACCGTCACGGATGTGGACGATAACCTGACCACGGCTCCGGTGGATGCCGACGGTCTGGCGGGCGGGAGCGTGGATGAGAACGCCACATCGGGGACGGTCGGGATTACCGCCGCCTCAACCGATGTGGATGTCACATCTGGCGCGATAAGCTATGCCATCGTCGGGGGCACTGGTGCCGCAGACTTTGTGATTGATGCCGAAACAGGCGTCGTTTCAGTCGCCTCGGGCGCAAACATCGACCGGGAGACAGATGAATCCCTGACCATCGAAGTTCAGGCGACACCGGCCAATGGTGCGGCAAGCGTCACCTCGACGTTCACGATCACGATCAACGATGTGAATGAGTTCGATGTCAGCACGCCGGTGGATAGCAATGCCGCTGTGAATGAGGTTTCTGAAAACGCTGCCCGCGGCACCCCGGTCGGTATCGTGGCGTCTGCCTCTGATGCAGATGCAACCACCAATGGCATTACGTATAGTTTGACGGACAGCGCTGGTGGGATTTTCGAGATTGATGCAACGACGGGCGAAGTGCGTCTTTCGACTGTAGAAATGGCCCCGCGTCCTGATTTCGAAACTGCGGACAGCCATACGATCACGGTGCAGGCGACGAGCGAGGACGGTTCGATCTCGACCGAAGTCTTCACGATCACGATTGTGGATGCGAATGACACCGCGCCGGTGTTTGCGATCAACGCCGCACAAAGCGTGGCCGAGAATGACACATCCGTCGTCGTGCTGAGCGCAACCGATGTGGACACCGATCAATCTGGGATCAGCTTTACCATCGTCGGTGGCGATGATCAGGCGGCGTTCCGGGTTGTTGAGGTCGAGGGTGTCTATACTCTCGAATTCGTCGGGGCGCCTGATTTCGAAGTGCCGACCGATTTGGGTGGCAACAATGTCTACAACGTTGTGGTTGAGGCCTTTGATGGCACCAATATGACCGAACAGGCGTTTGCGATCACGGTGACGGATGTGAACGAGGCCCCCACCGCGGTCAGCCTTGACAATGCGACGGTGACCTTGGCTGAAAATTCGGTCATCGGAACCGGCGTCAAGGTGGCGGATATCACCATCACTGACGATGCACTTGGCGTGAATGATGTCACGTTGACGGGGGATGATGCCGCGTTCTTTGCGGTTGTGAGCACGGAGGCGGGGCTTGAGCTGCATTATGTCGGGGGATCGCCGAATTTCGAGAACCCGGCTGATGCAGGAGCGGACAACATCTTTGATGTGTCTGTTGTGGTCGATGACGCGACGGTTGGCGCGACGCCAGACGTAACGACAGACTTCACCTTGACTGTGACGGATGTGAACGAGGCACCTGTTGCCAATCAGGTTTCGGCGGAGACCTTCCCGATTGTGATCGAGGACGAAGTCTTCAACGGCCTTGTCGTCTCGGAGTTCAGCGAAGCGCTCGGTGAAATCCCGCTTTCGGTCTTTGCGTCCGATGTGGATGGAAACATCAACCCGTCTTCCCTGTCCATCGACGGCGTTACAGTCGAGGGCAACGTGGCCACGCTGCTCGAGGCAGGTATCTCCTATAGCGGTGAGACCGGGTCATTCAGTGTCGATGCGACGACTGACGTCTATCAGTCGCTGGATGTCGATGAAGAAATCTCGGTTGTTGTGAACTTTACCGTGACCGACAGCGAGGGACTGAGCGACAATACGGGAACGATCACATTCACGGTGCGCGGCACCAATGATGTGCCGGTCATTGTGGTGGCGGAGTCGGACATCACTGGCACTGGGGTAGAAGATGACGGTGCAATCACCGGCACGATTGTGGCGGATGATGTGGATGACGGGGCGATCCTCGCGTTTTCCATCGAGGAAGGGGATAGCGCGGCAAACGGTGGTGCCACCGTAGATCCGGAAACCGGCGCCTGGACCTATACGCCCAATGCCAACTTCAACGGCGTGGACAGCTTTACTGTGACTGTCTCTGACGGGCTGGGTGGGGCTGTGACGCAGGTTGTCGATGTCACGGTTACAGCCGTAAACGATGCGACTGAGATCGATGTGTCGAGCCAGAGTGCGGCGACACATGTCGAAGCGGTCGATGCAAACGCGCCGGTCGCAACGCTTGTTGCGGGTCAGGTCAGCCTGACCGATGTGGATGCGCTGGATTATGACACCGGCACCTTCACGGCCTCTGTGGTGGACGGCGATGCGACCGACCTTCTCGATCTTGACACCTCTGGCAGCGTCAGCGTTGTGGATGGTGCGGTATCGGTCGGCGGCACGCAGGTCGGCACGGTGACGGGCCAAGGCACCGCCACGCTTTCGGTCAGCTTCCTTGCAGCGGCCTTTGCGGCGGATGTGCAGGCGGTGGTCAACGCGCTGAGCTATGCGACGACAGACGACACGCCCGTTTCATCGCGCGACATCACGCTCGATCTGACGGATGGTGATGGGGCCGCAGCCGTGCAGCAGACCATTTCGGTCACGATCACGGCATCGAACGATAGCCCGATTGCTGTCAATGATGCCTTTGGAGTGACCGAGGGATCGTTTGCTTCGGCCTTCAACGTGTTGAACATTGGTACGGCGGACAATGATCCCGAGAATGACACGCTCAGCGTGACGGCACTGGCTGATCTGGCGGATGGGACCCTGCCTGTTGGTGGGTCGGCAGCCGTCGGCGTGTCGGCCGGTGTCATCACGACCGATTGGGGCGCTGAGGTCACCCTTCAGTCCAATGGGCAGCTGTTCTATAATCTCACCTCCTCCACCGCTCGGTTTAATGAACTGGCGGCGGGCGAGACAGCGGTTGACAGCTTTATTTACACGATCAGCGATGGGAATGGCGGCACGGATACGGCCACGGTTTCGGTCACGATCACTGGTATCAACGATGCGATCGTGGCCGTGTCTGACACAATCACGGCCACAGAAGATACCGCCGCCTCTGTGACGGGCAATCTTCTCGCGAATGATACGGATGTCGATATCAACGATATCCCGACCATTGTGGACGCCAGCAGCTCTGTCACCGCGACCGCGGTTGCAACGGCTGACGGGTTCCGGATCACGACGGTTGATGGGATCGTGGTGCTCCTCAGCGCGAATGGCGACTACACGCTGACCGCGCCGGATAGTCTGGCACCGGGCGTGACCTCGACAGCCACGTTCCAATATACCGTGCAAGACAGCGGTTCGGCACAATCGACAACGACAGTGACCGTGCGGGTGACAGGCAACAATGACGCGCCGACAGCCGCCGAAGTCACGCTTGTTGCTTCCAATGAAGACACGGTTCGGGTCATCACCGAGGCGCAGCTTCTGACGGGTGCCAGCGATGTGGACACTGGTGCAGTGCTCCAGATCACCGATCTGAGCCTGACCAGCGGCAATGGATTGCTTGTCGACAATGAGGATGGCACCTGGACCTATACGCCCGACCTGAACGACAACGGGGATGTGACATTCTCCTACACAGCGTCGGACGGGGCGTTGACGGCCACAGCAAGTGCCACTCTCGATCTGCTGCCGGTCAACGATGCGCCGGTGGCGCAGGCGGATGCGGCGGTGAGCACGGATGAGGATCAGGCGATCTCGGGGACGGTCACGGCCACGGATGTGGACGGGGACAGCCTGAGCTTTGCACTGGCTTCGGGTGGTGCGCCGTCGAACGGGTCGGTGACGGTCGCGTCCAACGGCGGCTACACCTACACGCCGGATGCCGATTTCAACGGGGTCGATGCCTTCACGGTCTCGGCCACGGATGTGGACGGGGACAGCCTGAGCTTTGCACTGGCCTCGGGCGGTGCCCCGTCGAACGGATCGGTTACGGTCGCATCCAATGGCGGCTACACCTACACACCGGGCGCCAATTTCAACGGGGTCGATGCCTTTAGGGTCTCGGTCTCGGATGGGAAGGGTGGCACGGACACGGTTGTGGTCAATGTGACGGTGAACGCGGTCAACGATGCGCCGACTGTTGCACTCGCAAACGTGACCACCAATGTTGCTGAAAATGCCGACACCACGTCTCGGATCAAGGTTGCCGACATTGTCGTGTCAGATGACGCGCAGGGGACCAACACTCTGGCCTTGGTCGGTGCTGATGCTGCTCTGTTCGAGATCGTTGGTGCGGCCCTGTTCCTGCGGGCTGGGGCGGTGCTTGATTTTGAAACCAATGCGCTGCTCGATGTTTCGGTCACTGTGAATGATGCCAGTGTCGGTGTGAATCCCGATGCCACAGCGTCACTAAGCATCGCGGTCAATGACGTCGAGGAGGGCCCCGTAGCGACCGGTGAAAATGACACGCTGATCGGGAACGATGGCGATGATCTGATCGGTGGTCTCGACGGAAATGATAGTATTTCCGGCGGGTTGGGAAGTGACTCGTTGTTTGGCGAGGCTGGTGCTGACACTCTGTCCGGTGGTGAAGGCAACGACACTGTCGCAGGGGGGGATGGCGATGACCTTGTGAGCGGCGACGCTGGCAATGACTCTCTGGGTGGCGGTTTTGGAAATGACACGCTGGACGGTGGCGACGGCGACGACACCATGGGTGGCGGCGTTGGCGACGACTCATTGTCGGGTGGCAATGGTGCTGACGTGGTTGCCGGTGGGGCGGGCAATGACTCGCTCGACGGTGGCGACGGTAATGACTCGATCTCCGGTAGCTTTGGGAACGATCTGATCAATGCCGGGGCTGGAGATGACCAGATTGGTGGCGGCACTGGGCGTGATACGATCGACGGTGGCGCTGGCAATGACCGGATCGGTGGCGGTGAGGGCGATGACGACATCAGTGGCGGGTCAGGGAATGACTTCCTCGCCGGGGGTGGGCGCAACGACGTGATTGATGGCGGCACAGGGAATGATACGATCAACGGCGGCACCGGAAACGATATCATGACTGGTGGCGCGGATGCGGATCAGTTCGTCTTCAGTAGCTTTGTTGATGGCGAGTTTGATGTCATTACCGATTTCACGGATGGAACGGACAGCTTCTTGATCCGGATCGTCAATCCGGATACCGGCGAGGCCAACATAAGCAACGGAAACAATGGCTTGCAAGGCTTTGTGGATGCGCTGGGTATTACCCAGACAGATGCAGGCGCGCAGATCAATGTGAACGGTCAGGTCATTCTGTTGGAGGGTGTTGATGCCTCTGTGCTGGGAATTGACGACTTCCAGTTCCTGTAAAGACAAGAAAAAAGGATGCGTGATCGTCGTTAAGGTCGCGCATCCTTTTGAATTTACCGACTATGGTCAATAGCCTTTTGGGTTATTTCGAGTGACCCGAAGGGCTATTGGTCACGTGCTGTGCCTACCTGTCCCAGAGACATGATCCGAGGTTTCCGTCCATCTTTGGCATCCAGATACGTCGGCGCGCTCTCAAAGGCCGTACGGATGAGCGGTGATTTCGTACGTTCCGCGGCAGTGCGAGCAGGCGTTGCATACAAGACGCAGATTTGTCGCGGCGTGAAGATCCGGCGCAGTCAAGGGCATGGCGTGAACCTCGTGCAGGCTTGTGACGGGACCACGCTTTTCACCGCCGCTTTGGAACTCTACACTTCTCTGCATGACGCGCATGTCGAACAGTGGCATCAGCTTGGTCCCAGAAAATCCCGATAAGGTTTCCTGGGTCGTTGACCGTGTGAGAGACGCGTTTGTTGAGCATCTCATTGGCGACTGCGGTGCGGACCCTCTCACGGCGGAAGAGACTGCAACGGAGATTTGTAATCGAGAGCTGACGATCTCAAGATCAGAGACCAAGACCAACTTTCTTTCGATTGCACGTGAGGGGGAGCCGGTCGGAGTGATCTGGAAGACCGAGCGCATGATCTCTGATCGCAAGACATGGCACCTGCTCTATATCGAGACCTTTGCGCCGCACCGAAACAAGGGCATCGCGGAAGCGGCGATGATAGAACTCATCCGGCTGGCCAAGCAAGACGGCGTCACAGAGATCACACTCAATGTTTCTCCTCGGAACACGTCCGCCTCGTCCTTGTACGAGAAACTAGGGTTTGGCAGGCAGAGCGGTGGGTATGGCCTTCGTCTGTAATGTCAAGGGTGAAGCGCTCTTGCTCTGAGAACTTGCACTCATAAGTTGCATTTTTGCCGAATCTAATATATCTTAGCGACATTAAGTCACACCTTGACGATGCAGTCGGTGGAGGCAGCCCAATGGATAGCGCGGCACTTATTCATGTTGTATCGGCGGCTCTTTTGGATGCCGACATTGCAAAGGCCTTTTGCGATGATCCAGAAAGCCTCGCAAAGTCATTGGGTTATTCGCTCAATCCAGACGAACTAGAAACGTTGCAGGCAATCGATTCTCGCGCAGTTCAATCCTTCGCAAATTCAAATTTGGGAGTGAATTCAGAAATGACTATATCCAATTATTCATCTTCTGCGGGTGGCATTCTAGCAAAACTCGCAGCCGTTCTTGATCAACAGCAGCAACAGGGTTCTCGTCGATTGTCCGATCTTGCGGCCTTGCTCGATCAGCAGCAACAGCAGACCGGGTCGCGTGGGTTGGACGCGTTGGCGGCGATTCTTGACCAGCAACAGCAGCAGGGCGGTGCCAAGATGGGCAGTCTCGCGAATCTCGCGGCTTTGCTCGATCAGCAACAGCAACAGACCGGGTCGCGTGGGCTGGATCAGTTGGCGGCGATTCTTGACCAGCAACAGCAACAGGGCGGCGGCAAGTTTATGGAAAACTTGGCGGCGCTGCTGGATCAACAGCAGCAGCAAGGCGGTGCCAAGCTGGGAAATCTCGCGAACCTCGCGGCCTTGCTTGATCAGCAACAACAGCAGACCGGGTCGCGTGGGCTGGACGCGTTGGCAGCGATCCTTGACCAGCAACAGCAACAGGGCGGTGCCAAGCTGGGCAGTCTCGCGGGTCTTGCGGCCTTGCTCGATCAGCAACAGCAGCAGGGCGGTGCCAAGCTGGGCAGTCTCGCGAACCTCGCGGCTTTGCTCGATCAGCAACAGCAGCAGACCGGGTCGCGTGGGTTGGACCAGTTGGCAGCGATCCTTGATCAGCAACAGCAGCAGGGCGGTGCCAAGATGGGCAGTCTCGCCAACCTCGCGGCTCTGCTCGATCAGCAACAGCAACAGGGCGGCGGCAAGTTTATGGAAAACTTGGCGGCGCTGCTGGATCAACAGCAGCAGCAGGGAGGCGCCAAGCTGGGCAGTCTCGCGAATCTCGCGGCCTTGCTCGATCAGCAACAGCAACAGACCGGCTCACGCGGGCTGGATCAATTGGCGGCGATCCTTGATCAGCAACAGCAGCAGGGCGGTGCCAAGATGGGCAGTCTCGCGAATCTCGCGGCCTTGCTCGATCAGCAACAGCAGCAGTCCGGGTCGCGTGGGTTGGACCAGTTGGCGGCGATCCTTGATCAGCAACAGCAGCAGGGCGGTGCCAAGCTGGGCAATCTCGCGAATCTTGCGGCCTTGCTCGATCAGCAACAGCAGCAGACCGGATCACGCGGGTTGGATCAGTTGGCAGCGATCCTTGATCAGCAACAGCAGCAGGGCGGTGCCAAGCTGGGAAATCTCGCGAATCTAGCGGCCTTGCTCGATCAGCAACAGCAGCAGACCGGATCACGCGGGTTGGATCAGTTGGCGGCGATCCTTGACCAGCAACAGCAACAGGGCGGCGGAAGGCTGTTTGGAGGACGCTGAGATGGAGGTGCAAACGCAAGTGACGTCCTGGCCGGCGTCCTTTCATCCCGATTCAGATGCGACCAGCGTTCAGGCCATGCGCGAAGCCTTTATAACTTCGCGGCGCACTCAGGGCAGCAAAAGCCTAAAAGTGTCGGCGACGGTGGCACCTGACGCAACCCGCGAAGCGGTGCAGAACGGGATTCTAGATCTTTTGTCCGGCCACGGCGACGGAGAGGACGGTCTCTATGTCGATCCTGTCTTTACCGCTTGGATGAATTTTCTTGGGCGTGCCTTTGCGCGGGGCGACGAAAAGGAAATCATGTTCCACTGCGAGAATGTCGCGCAGGTGATGGCAAGAGTGAAGGGACGACTTGCCGGGGAGGACAGGCATTATATCCCCGGAACCCGGATTGCCCTGTTACAGGACGATTTTGATCCCTACATCATGGCCGCAACGCCGCCGTCTTATGACTTTGAGCCGCTCTTGACGTCCGAGAAAGGTCTGAATGGCTACGGACATCCGCTTGCCCTTCAGAAAGAGCTTTTGGGTCTTGCGTTCGAGAATATCGCCAAGGCGTGGCCAGAGCTGCGGACGCAGATCGAGGATGTGGTCCAGATTGTCGGCTACCTTCCTAACGCGACGTTCCGAAGTTGTTCGGCGGCGCGGTATGCAGGCGTGGTTTACTTGGGGAATCTGGATGAGAGGATCCTCGACATCGAAGAATCCATCGTTCACGAGGCCGGTCATCAAGTATTGTATCGCTTGGGTGAATTGGTCCCCTTGGTGAAGGAAGACGCGCCCAAGACGGATGATTACACGCTGCCGTGGTCGGGATCGAAACGTGATCTTTTCGGGTTTTTGCACGCCTTCTATATCTACACGCTTTTGACCAAGTATTTTTGGCGTCGCGCCGCGATCAACGAGTCTGAGCACAAAGACTGCGTGTTCCGCGCCGCGGTGATCCTTGTCGGGTCCGAAAAGGCAATCCCGATGCTTCTGAAGGATGACAATCTTAGCCCTCAGGGGCGGACCTTGGTCGAAGCGCTGGCCAAAGACATGGAGGTGCTGCGCCCTGACATAGACTCCGCTTGGTCGAAGATCGCGAAAAGCCATGGGTGAGACGGAGAAAGATGACGCCAAAGATCCCGGCGCAGCCGTGCCGCCTGCCGATCTGGTGCTGCGGTTTTCGGAGGCAGCGATTGTCGGTATGGATGACGAGCGCATTCTGATCGGCAATCGCGACACCGGCGGCTATCGGTTCTGGGCGCGGGCGGAGGAAGAGTGGCTGGGTCGATACATGTCGTGGCGATCCTTGCGCGATATTCTGGCCGAAGCGGTGGATCGTGTTGCGGCTGGCGATGAGATTGCCCCGGCGGTCAATGCGGAGCTTGATCGTCTCGTCGGGCTCATGACGCTGGGTGTGCTTGAAGACCGCGCGGCCGATCTCAGCGGAGCGCGGCTTGACCCGCCGGGTCCGGCTTGGGAGCCTGCGTTGCGGTTTCTGCTTGCGACGCGGACGACGGCGGATACGATCTTTGCCATTCCCGAGGAATACAACCAGATGCTCGCCGAGCGGGCGCGTCTGGAACGTCAGCCCTCTGCCTATTACGAGCGCCCCGGCGTACCGGTTTTGCAGCTCTCCGAACCCGGGGCGAACGACAGCCGCAAGGGTCGTAGCAAGTCCTTCAAGGATGTGCTGCTGTCCCGTCGCACCACGCGACGCTTCTCTGACGCGCCGATGACAGAGGCGCAGCTTTCAACGCTGTTGTATTATGGCTGGGGCGAGACCAAGACCGTGCCCAATCCTTTGGGAGATGTGTTTTTGCGCAAGACCTCACCCAGTGGTGGATCGCTTCACCCGGTAGAGGTCTATCCGGTGGTCCTGAATGTCGAGGGGGTTCCGCGCGGTCTGTATCACTATTCCGTCCGTCGGCACGCGCTGGAAGAGCTATCGCGCGAAGATCCGCGCGATTGGGTTGCGCATGCGACGGGTGACCAGCAATGGGTGGCCGAGGCGGGTGTGGTTTTTCTGATAACTGCCTTTCTCCCGCGCACGGCGTGGAAATATAACTATCCGAGGGTGGCAAGAGCGGTCATTTCCGAGGTCGGGTTCAGCAGTCAAAGCGCCTTTCTGACTGCAACCTGGCAGGGACTCGGGGCCTTTCATACGATTGCCCTGCGTGACCAGATTTGGGAGGAGAAGCTTGGACTCGATCCGATCAGGGAACCGGTATTCGGCCTGACCGGAGCCGGTACGCTGGAGGAGGATATTGATGATCACTCTCGCCCCAGACAAGAGGTGGCACTTGGGGTGGACGTATCATGACAGGGGGGGCGCACGAGGCTCTGGAAGAGACGGCCTGTGTCGCATTCGGCAGCGGCCCAAGCGCTCTTTGTTCTGAAACCGAGGTGGCCATCATAGAGGCGCTGGGCAAATGCAGTTGCAAGCTGCTCTACCGCGATACGTCGGGCCACCACAAGGAAGTGTCACTTGGTGATGGCCTTCGCAAGGCGGATCGACGCGGCACTTATTGCGCCATGCATCTTGAACGCCAATCACCGGCGCTGCGCGACTGTCTGACCCCGGTCGCTGTTGAGAGTGACGCGATTGATCGCATCAATCTCTACATCTCGCCACCTGAGTCCGGAGCGCCAATGCATTTCGACACCCGCTGGAGTGTCGTGGTTCAGTTGGCGGGAAGCAAACTTTGGCAAGTGGGGCCGGGGCCAGCGGTGGCGGAGCCGCTCTGCAATGTCGTGGCGGACGAGCAAGCCGGCGAAGCATTTCATCTTGGTCACCGGATCGCCCTGCCTGAACAGATGAGTTTCGTTAATCTTCAACCCGGCGATTGGTTGATGCTGCCTTGGGGCACCTGGCACGGCACGTATTCTCATGGCGGGTCAGTTTCGGCGACGCTTGCCTTTGCAGAGGGCACCCGACCGCGTTTCAACGCTGATTTCTGGGCAAATGGCACGACACGTCTGCCAGAAGGGCTGCGTCTCTTATGTTGAAGGAACTTCAGCAAACCGCCTGTGCGGGTCGGTTTCAACAGCGCGCAGCCGTGCGGCAACAACGCTTGGGCTCTTTAACCGACTTGCTCTCGGGTAAGAGTGTAGACCCCAACTCGATTGAGCCGATGGCACGGCAGCAGGAACGTGCCCGGCTCTTGGTAGAGGCCCGTCCTGCGCTGTCTGCGTCCGATTTGCAGGACGGGCGACGCATCCTTGAGGCGGTGGTGGGTCGTGATGACCGAGTGCCGCGCAGCTTTTTGGTGGATGGCGCGCGCACCGCCGATGCAGTTTGCCGTGTCGCAACGCTGACAGACTCGGGACAGCCATCCCTGGGCAGCGGGTTTGCGGTAGCGCCGGGGTTGATCCTGACCAACAATCACGTGTTGCCGGACTGGACCGCCGCAGCGCGGGGACAGGTCGAATTCGGGTATTGGTCGAACGAGTCCGCGCGCCAGAATTCCCGCGTTGTTCTGGCATTGGATCCGGGAACATTGTTCCTGACGGACGTGGTGCTCGATTTCACATTGGTTGCCTTTGAACCCAACGCTGCTGAAGCAGCACACCGGGTTTTCGGATCTATCGACATCTTGCCCGACACAGGCAAGGCTCTGATCGGCGAAGCCCTGAACGTGATCCAGCATGGTGACGGCGAGGCTCAGACCATAAGTCTGCGCGACAATGTCGTGGTCGATGTCTTTGAGGACTGGATTCACTATACCAGCGACACATCCGCGGGTGCCTCTGGGGCCCCTGTGCTGAACGACCAATGGCAGCTTGCGGCCCTGCATCATGCCGCGTTCGAACATACGGCGGCCGATGGCCGTCGGGTTTTGGTCAATGAAGGCGTGCGGATCAGTTCAATTGCCGTCGCGCTTGCGAGGATGTTGCGATGATGTCATATGGGTTCCGATCTGCGGCTCAGGCGCTGAATGGCACATTTGGCACTGAAACCGCCGCGCCGTTGCTCTACGCGCTGGCGCGATTTGTCAGACCGCGTCGGATATTCGAGGTTGGAGCAGGGCTCAGCACGCTTTACCTCTTGCAAGCGCTCGCTGACTCGGCGGCGGATGACCATGAAGATCGCAGTTCTGACCGCAATGTTTACGGCAAGACGTCTTGGTATGATCGCCCCTATGCGCCGCGACTGATGACATTGGATGATCAATCCCACGGTCAAAACAAGGTTGAACGGCTCTTGGGTGTTGTCGATGATCTGGGCCTCGCGCCCTATCTCGACCTGCGTCGCGATGTCTTTGAAGGCTATGCCGCCAAGCTGTCAGACGACATGCTGCCACTGGATCTGGTGTGGTTCGACTGTGGAGGATTGGAGGCCTATGTCGATTTCACGCTCGAGTATTGGCCACTGGTCAATCCGAATGGCGGTCTGATCGCCTATCACTCGACCCTCACAAATGCCGAGCTGCGGGTTTTCACCGAGGTCTTGATCAATCGTCAGCGGGCAAGCGGTGAATTTGAGCTTATCAACCTTTTGGAGCCGCATAAGAAGATGCAGAACAGCATGACTATTCTGCGGCGTCGGTCGGGTCGTCTATCCCCACTCTACACCTGGGAGCCATGAGGCCGCGCTCTGTCGCTGCTTTGGGGCATGCGCCGTCAAGGTCGCGTATGGGCCCGCGTTTCGTTTAGCGGCTTGTGATCACATCCATCACAGCCTTTGACAATGTGATGACAGCGGCGTTGCGTGTTGCGAAATCGGCATCGGTATCCGACAGAAACATGGTGATGACATAGGGGGGCTGATCCGGCGGCGTCACCATCGCAACTATATTTCGGTTATAGGCGCCACTGCCTGATTTATCTGCGACCTGCCAGCCTTTTGGGGTGCTGGCCCGGATCAAGGCGCCCGTGACACCGCCCGCACTCATCCATTTGACAAGCTGCGCACGGGATTGAGGCGAAAGAGCATCACCTGCCAGCAGGGTTTCCAGCGTTGACGCCATTGCAGCCGGTGTGGTCGTGTCGCGAGGATCACCGGGCGTGAAGGTGTTCAGGTCCGGCTCGCGTCGATCAAGCCTGCTGACCGGGTCACCGATAGCGCGTAGGAATGCCGTAACCTTGTGAGGTCCGCCAAGGCGGTCAATCAGAAGGTTCGTTGCCGTGTTGTCGCTCATATCAAGCGCCGCAAAGCAAAGCTCTCCGAGACTCATGGTTTTGCCGATCTCGCTCTCCGTTATTGGCGCGTATTCGAGGATGTCTTGGTCTGTGATTTCTAGCTGCTCATCAAGAGCGAGCGTGCCCTTATCGACCCGGCTCAGAACCGCGCCACAAAGCATGGCTTTGAACGTGCTGGCCATGAGAAACCGCTCGTTTGGCCGATGGCTGACAGTCCAGCCCGTTGCGCTGTCGTGGATATGGAGTCCGACGCGTGCGTCAAGGGTTTGCTCAATCTGCGCGATTGTCTGGGCAAGGCGGGATTCGGCGTCTTGTGCGGCGGCTGACGACGAAGCGAGAAGGCCACAGGCCAATCCGACCGCCAGAAACGGCATAGAAATACGTGAGAGAAGCATGCGCATATCCTTGGTTGTACCAAACCCTATGTATTTGCCTGACCCTCGGGTGAAGGTGTGTACCGAAGACCTTGGGTCTGGCCGCGACGTGATCACCGATATCACCTGATGTCATGGAGAACGCATAACCTTACGATTTACGGACCTCAAACGACAAAGTATAACCCATGTCATTAGCTGGAGTAATGGCAATGGATCGTCCGGATATACCATTGAACGGGCTGCGCACCTTTGAGGTCGCGTTGAGGCAGGGCAGTTTCACACGCGCGGCAATCGAATTGCGGGTCACTCAGGCGGCCGTCAGCCATCAGATCGCGCGGCTAGAAGACCGGCTTGGGGCCAAGCTGTTTCTGCGCACCTCCGGCGGTTTGGTTCCAACCGACGAAGGGCGGGATTTGTATCCGGTTTTGGAGCATGGTTTGGACGCTATCGCGCGTGCCTTGGACCGAATTACCGGGCACCGCCACATTGAGACGCTCAAAGTCGGTGTCGTCACGACCTTTGCTGTTGGATGGCTTTTGCCAAGGCTGTCAGAGTTTCGACGTAGCCATCCGACGATTGATCTGCGCATCTCGACCAACAACAACAGGGTTGAGATACTGCGAGAAGGCCTCGATATGGCCATACGTTACGGCGCCGGAACTTGGACAGGACACAACGCCGAACCGGTTTTGGAGGCGCCGCTGACACCGCTCTGTGCGCCATCCGTCGCGGAAACTCTGAGCCACCCGGATTGTTTGAGTCGGCAAGTCCTGCTTCGAAGTTATCGCAGTGACGAGTGGTCGCGATGGTTTTCGGCGGCGGGCGCGTCTTGTCCAGCGCTTACGGGCCCAATCTTTGACTCGTCCATCGCGCTGGCTGACGTTGCATCCGCTGGCGCAGGTGTGGCGCTGTTGCCGGTCGAGATGTTTGCGCGACGACTGGCCGAAGGACATCTGGTTCAGCCATTTGCAACGACGGTATCGGCAGGGCGCTACTTTTTGACTTGGCCGGCCGAACGACCGTCGACGCCAGCCATGATGGATTTTACGAGATGGATCACTCGGGCATATGCTGAATTACATCCGATTGTTCACGCGCAGATCACAGGATTGAGGTCGGAGTAGGCGACGGGCGTGGGCTAGGGTGGCGGGGCTTTGTTCCAGTGTCGGTCCGCGGGCTGACCCCGTGCGGTCGCATCAGCGTTCCGACGTATCGAAGGTCTGCATCCCGACACCGCGCTGTTTCAATGCTGCCCGAGAGGTTTTCTCGGTCGGCGTTCTTGGGAGGGGATCGTCGGTGATCTCGATGTATCGCGGCACCAAGTGACGTGGCGCATTCTCGAGAAAATAGTCGCGCAGGATTTCTGGTTTGAGACCCGAACCGGGACGCCGCAACGCGACCACCATGATATCTTCTTCGGTCAGGTCCGACGGCACGCCGAATGCAGCACTTTCGACGATATCTGGGTGGCCCTCGGCGATGCTCTCGACTTCATAGGCCGATACATTCTCACCTCTGCGCCGGATCGCCTCGTTGAGGCGGTGTTTGAAATAAAGCCAGCCCTCTGCGTCGAGATAACCCGCATCTCCCGAGTGATACCATAGGTTTTGGAGCGTTTGGATCGTCTTTGCCTCAAAGCCGTCATAGCCGGAGAAAATGCACCAACTTTTCCTGGGGCGTGCGACGATCTCACCAATCACACCTACAAGAACGGGTCGATCATGTTCGTCAACCACTGCGACCTCCCAATCGGGGTGCGCGCGCCCACAGGAATTCTCACGGGCCTGATCAACGCTGTCCAGTGTGACAAAGCTGGTTTCCGTTTGCCCGTAGCCAGTGACAACTTTCAGGCCAAAGCGGCTCTCAAAGGCTGGCTTGTCTGGCACGAGGGGGATGCACTGGCAAACACGCAGAGGGTTTTCGGTCTCATTCGCGGCGGGCGGTGCTCGCATCAAGATTACCGCCATGGCACCCAGCATGTTGGATGCGGTCGCGCCACTGGCCCGCACTTGATCCCAGAACCGGGAGGCGCTGAACCGATCAACGATCGTGGACATTGTTCCAAATACGAGCGGCATGTAGACGCCGAACATCTGCGCGTCCGTGTGAAACAGGGGCAGTGCGGAAAAATAGCTGTCGGACGACGTATAGCCAAGATTGCGGGCCATCGCCTCGGTCCAAGCAAAACATTGATGATGCGACATCACCACGCCCTTGGCCGGACCCGTTGTCCCGGAAGTGTACAAGATCGCCATTGGATCAGAATACCGCACATCCGGACGATCAAAGGCAGTTTGTGACGACAGGCACGCGTCATAGGGAATGATCCGGTCGATGCGCACTCCGGCCGCACGCGCTGACTCTGGCGTTGCGTCAACCAGAATGAGGGTGCGGATCAGAGGAAGATGCTGTTGAACGGCGGCAATCTCGTTGAGGGTCGCGCCATCCGCAACCAACACTTCGGCACGGCTGCTCTGCAAATTGTGGACCAGGAGATCGCCGCGCAGCCCCGGATTGCTGGGCACCTCAATCGCGCCGAGCTTGGACGCTGCAAACCATAGCGTGACAAATTCGAGGCAATTGGGAAGCAAGAGAGCGATGCGATCCGAGTGTTTGACGCCGAGGTGCCGAAGGCCGTTGGCAAGCTGGTCGGTGATCCGGTCCATTTCGGCGAATGTAACCGGGCGCCCGCAGATTTCGAGGAATGGCATATCGCCCAATTGTTCCGCCTGTCGACGGAGAATGAGCGGCAAGACGCGATCCAGCATGGATACCATCGCTGACGCCGGGTCACAGGTCACGCCCTGAACCGAAGTGTCGACGCTCATCAGAATTCCCTCACCAAGGCCTGCGACGCGGGTGACAGAAAGCCGCGAACCGTCGCCTCGGTTTCGATCTCCATTGCGTCCTTGAGTGTCGAGTGAAACCCTTGATTGATCGCGCGCTTGATGTCCGCGACTGCGACTGCGGGTTTTTCGATGATCGCTGATGCCAGTTGGCGCGCTTCGTTCAAAAGGGAGTCTTCGGGGACCAGCTTCCATGCGATGCCAAGATCGAGTGCCATCTGAGCATCCTGACGCGCCCCGAGTATCATAAGTTCCTTGGTTTTTTGGGGGCCGATCTGTTTGGTCAGCAGTGCCGTAACGCCCCCAGTGACGAAAAGCCCATAAGACACTTCTGGAAAGAACCACCGGGTGGTTGCAGCAAAGAGCCGGAAATCGCAATTGATCACCCATTCGAGTGCGCCGCCCACGCACCAGCCATGGACGGCAGCGATAACGATCTTGTCGGAATCCATGATCTGCAAGGTGACGCGTTGGATGGTCTCAACCCAGGCCGCCGTGGTGGCGTCCGAGGCAGTCTGCGCATCAAGATCCTTAAGATCATCGCCCGAGCAGAACGCGCGGCCCTCTCCATGCAGGATGATGACCCTGACAGACGGGTCGGTATTGGCAGAGTCGAGCGCGCGAACAAGCCCATCGACCAGTGGCCCGTTCATTGCATTCAATCTTTCGGGACGATTCAGCCTGATCCAGCGTATGGGGCCATCACTGTGTGTCAGGACGGGTTCAGGCATCGCGGACTCCTCAGACAATATTGGGTTCATCATAAGCCCCCCAAACCTCGCGCAAGGCGCTGCAGATTTCGCCCAGCGTGGCGCGTGCTTTGACCAGTTCGATCGTTTTGGGCAACAGGTTGGTTTGCTCTGTCCGGGCCTGTTGTTTAAGGTCGCTCAGAAGGTCATTAACCAAGCTGTTGTCTCGGTTTTCGCGAAGCTCCTTCAGACGGCTGACCTGAAGGGTGGTGCAATTCTCGTCGTAGGGATGAATTTCAACCGCTGCTGGCGCGCTATTTGCATCCACATGCCGGTTCACCCCAACCGAAATTTTCTCGCCTCGATCAATGAGCTTGAATGTCTGATAGGCAGAATCCGCAAGTTTCTGTTGGAACCAGCCGTCTTCGACCAGCTTTACAGCCCCACCAAGACGATCCACCTCGTCCAGAACCTTCCAGATTTCCCGCTCCATCTCGCTTGTCAGGCTTTCGACGAAGTAAGAGCCGCCAAGGGGATCAACGACGGATGTTACGTTGATCTCGTCGCGAATGATCTGCTGTGTCCTGATTGCGAGCTTCATCGCCTCTTCGGTGGGAATGGCGAAGGCCTCGTCAAGGCCGTTGGTATGCATGCTTTGACAGCCGCCCAGCACAGCGCCAAGTGCCTGAAACGCTGTTCGCATCAGGTTGTTCTTGTGTTCCATCTTGGTCAGGCTCATCGCTGCGGTCTGGACATGGACACGCAAGCGCATGGATTCTGCTTTTTTCGCGCTGAACCTTTCGGCCATGATCTTGGCGTAGACCCGCCGCGCCGCGCGGAATTTGCAGATCTGCTCAAAGAAATCCTGATGACTGATGAAGAAGAACGACAGGCGTGGGGCAAAGTCGTCAATGTCCATGCCCGCGGCGATCACCTCTTCACAATAGGCGATGGTAAAGGCCATGGTGAACGCGATTTCCTGAATGGCATTCCCGCCGACGTCCGAAAGGTGATAGCCGCTGAGGCTTATTGGGTTGATTTTCGGGGTTGTTTTCGTGCTGTAGATGATCAGGTCACGCAACAGGCGAACCGCTGGCCGCACTGGATAGATCCATTCTTTCTGCGCAACATATTCTTTGAGCGGATCGGCCTGGAGCGTTCCGGTGAGTTTGGTGAGATCATTGCCGCGACGTTCAGCACTGGCCACAAACATCGCATAGATGACCCAGGCAGAGGGATTGATCGTCAGCGAGACCGATATTTTTTCAAGGTCGATCCCGTCGAACAGCCGGTCAACATCATCAATCGAGTCGATTGAAACCCCAACGCGGCCAACTTCGCCAAAGGCCATCGGATCATCGGAGTCGAGACCGAGCAAGGTTGGAAGATCAAAGTCCGTGGACAGGCCAGTCTGCCCGGTTTCGATCATGTACTTGTAGCGTTGGTTGGTCGACTCGGGGTTGCCAAATCCTGCGACCTGCCGAATTGTCCAGGGACGGCCACGGTACATCGTTGGGTAAGGCCCGCGCGTAAAGGGAAACTTGCCGGGAAAGCCGATGTCCTCGAGTGGAATATCGGCCACATCCGCCGCCGTGTAGATGCGTTTGAGGGGGATGCCACATTCGGTGCGATAGTCGGTCTTGTCCTCGGGGCGGATGTTCAGCGTCGCGGCGAGTTCATCCTGCTCCCATTCCGCAAGACTTGCCCGCAGCTTTTCGGTTGTCTCTGGGGAATAGTCGGTCATGGTTTGGCTTCCATCCTGTTCAATCCCAAAAGCGCGAGAGCTGCCGTCATCGGATCCGAGCTACGGTCGGCCACAGCCTGCAAGTGCGCGGCGAGGTTTGTGGTATTTTCGTCGAACTCTCGGCGGAGGAGATGGTTGAGGGTCGCGAGAACCCGCGTTCGGCTAATGGATCTTTGACGCAGGGCGAGTTCGCCGCTGGTCACAAGGTGGGCGTGGTGGCTGTCGAGGCATTGCTTCAGGTCAAGGATACCATCCCCCGTTGCGACGCTGAGCGTCAGGATCGGAGTTTCCCATTCTGATGGTCTGCCCAAAGGCGTCAGAGACATCATGCCCCTGAGCGCTGAGGCGGTGGCCGCTGCGTCGGGTTTGTCGCCTTTGGAGACAACATGGATGTCAGCAATCTCCATCACGCCGGCCTTGATGGCCTGTATGTCGTCTCCGAGGCCGGGTGGCGACAGCACCACCACCGTATGAGCGGCGGTGACCACTTCGACCTCATCTTGGCCCACACCGACAGTTTCGATGAAAATGGGCGAGTATCCCGCTGCATCCAGCACATCAACGGCTTGGAGTGTGGCCCGTGCGAGACCGCCCAAATGGCCGCGTGTGGCCATGCTCCGAACAAAGGCCTGCTGCGCCTCGGCGCTGTCACCCATGCGGATTCTGTCGCCAAGGATGGCACCGCCGGAATAGGGGCTGCTCGGGTCTACGGCGACCACCGCGACCTTGTGACTGTCGCCCGAGTAGGCGCGGATCAGCGCTGAGATCAGCGAGGATTTTCCGCCGCCTGGCACGCCTGTGACGCCGATCACATGCGCGCGCCCGGCATGGCGATAGAGTGCGGCCAAGGCATCAGACGCCTCGTCATAGCCAGCTTCGGCGCGCGAAATCATCCGGGCGATATCGGGTCTGGAGCCCGCCAGCACTTTGGGCACGAGGTCAGCCGAGGGGCGGTAAATGCCCCGCTTGGGTGTGGCGTTGCGCGTGACCAAAGTCATATGCGACCGCGCGCGTCTACAAGGTCTCGGATCGCGGATACAATCATATCAGACCGCGCCTCTTGCGGCACGATGACATCCACGCCGCTGTTCATCAGCGCGTCATAGTCCTGTTCCGGGATCACTCCGCCAGCGACGAGCAGAATATGATCGGCCTGCTGGTCTCGTAGCAGGCTGCCGAGTGCGGCAAAGAGAGGGACATGGGAGCCGGACAGAAGGCTGACCCCGATCACGTCCACATCTTCCTGAATCGCGGCTTCCAGAATTTGCGCGGGAGTTTTGTAGAGGCCGGAATAGATGACCTCCATTCCGGCATCGCGAAGGATGCGTGCAACGACTTTGGCACCTCTATCATGTCCGTCCAGGCCAAGTTTTGCGACAAGAACGCGGATCTTTGGGGTGTTGGACAGGTTTTCTGAGCCGGGCATCCGGTCTCTCTCGATGGTCATGTCTGTGGGTCCTTTGCACGGGCATCATGCGAGTGTGCCGTCTCAATCTTGGTGCTCTGGCCGCTGGCTTGGTTGGTGGGTGTGATCCCGCGCGTCATGGTGGCCTCTATCGCGTCTGCGATTATGGCGAGCCCCTGTTCGAGATCGTCTTGGGTAATCGTGAGAGGGGGGGCGAGGCGGAACACACCGCCCATGCTGGGAAGTTTCACGATGTTCATGCTGAGGCCTCGGCGTAATGCTTCGGCGGCGATGCGCGCCCCTGTCTCATGGTCCGGGATGCGGGTTTGCCGGTCAGACACAATTTCGAGCCCGGCAAGCATGCCGCGACCCCGCACATCGCCGACGCAATCAAACCGCTGTTTCAGCGCATGCAGCCCTGCGAAGAGACGCTTGCCCATAAAGCGCGCACGTTCGACCAAGCGTTCCTGTTCGACCACGTCAATGACGGTCAGGCCAACCGCAGCCGGTAATGGATCCGAAACATGGGTGGTGTAGAACAGAAAGCCCTTTTCATGCGCCTTGTCTTCTATTTCGGCCGTGGTCATCACTGCGGCAAGGGGAAGACCCGCGCCGATTGTCTTGGAAAGTGTCAGAATATCAGGTGTTATTCCGTCGCGCTGATAGGCAAACATGTCGCCTGTGCGACCCAGCCCAGTTTGGGCCTCGTCAAGGATCAGCAGCATCCCGCGCTCGTGACACTTTTGCTGCAAGGCACGCAGATAGCCCTCAGGCAATTCGAGAACACCGCCGCTGGATAGAATTGGTTCTGCAATGAAGGCGGCAAGGTTTCCGGTTGATTGCGCATCAATGAGCGCGAATCCATCATCCAACTCGGCTTGCCAATCAAGGAGCCCTTCGGGGGTTTTGAAGCGGGGGCGGTAGCTGTTTGGCGCTGGTATCGCCAAAGAACCGACGGATGATGGTCCATAGCCCTTGCGGCCAGCGCTATAGGTTGCCGATGCCGCAACCCCGGTCATGCCATGCCAGCTTTGCGCGAAGGCGACGATCTCGTGCTTGCCTGTCACCAGCTTGGCCAAGCGGATCGCGGCTTCGTTGGACTCTGCCCCGGTCGACAATAAAAGCACGCGATCCAATCCCGGTGCAATTCCCGCTAACCGACGTGCCAAATCGACAACTGGCCAAGAGAGCATTCCACTAAAAAGGTGAATTGAATCAGCGGCTTGCCGTTGAATTGTGGCGACCACGCTTGGATGGGAATGCCCAAGAAGCGCGCTCATCTGTCCCGACGTGAAATCAAGGATCGCACGCCCGTCAGCGTCATAAACGAAACTGCCCTGTGCCCGCTCGATGATGACGGGATCAAAACTTCCGCCATAGCGGAGGAGGTGGGTTCGAGCGGAGGTCCAGAAATCGTGATTGCTGTTCGCCGACATAGATCATTTCACCTTTCTTGTCCGGAGACCCGTCTGCACGGGAAAGACTAGACGCGTGTGGTGAATCCAGTAAAATTGATAATAATCAATTGGGATATTAGGAATTCTGATATGCTGCAAACATTGGACCTGCGCTTGCTTCGCACATTTGTTTGTGCAGCGCGGTCAAGATCGCTGAGTGCGACGGCCATTCAGGTGCTGCGGACACAGTCGGCCGTCACAATGCAAATCCAACGGCTGGAAGAGGTGCTGGAGCAGAAACTGTTTCACCGGTCGGGCAGTGGCATTCGTGCGACCGAGGCTGGGGAGCGATTTCTGATCTATGCTGAGCGCATCCTGAAGTCGCATGACGAGGCGATCTCGGAGTTTACCAACAAGGGTCTCTATGGTTCACTCAGTTTTGGGTGCCCGGAGGACTATCTAATCGCCTTCGGCCCGTCTTTGTTGCAAAGTTTCGGGGCCATTCATTCTGCTGTGGACATTACGGTTGTCGCCGCGCCGACAGTCGAACTGCGCCGATTGGTGCAGCAGCGCCAGATTGATCTGGCTCTGATCTCTACCTCGCATCCGACAGAAGCAGATGAAATCCTGCGGCAGGAAAAGTTGGTTTGGGTTGGAAACAAACCCAAACTTGCCTTGGAAGAGTATGGCGACACCTTACCGTTGGCTCTATCAGCCTCCAATACAATGGATCACAAGGCGGCCTGCGATGCGATGGATCGGGCTGGGATCAACTACAGAATATCCTTTGCAAGTAACAGTTTGGGCGGCTTGATTGCCATTGCAAGATCAGGATTGGCCGTTTGCGTCTTTACGCAGAAGGCGGTTCCGCCGGACCTTTATATCCTTGATCGCTACTTGCCGCGCCTGCCACATATCGGGGTTCTTGTGGACTATTCAGACACAGAACGCTCTGCGGTGGTGAAGACCTTTGGGGAGCATATCCGCAATCTGCTACCCTCTCTGTGACCTGGCTGACGTCAGGACCA
>Ga0209345_10001229_pt1 | contig 31141 bp, 32 predicted proteins | sample Cruoilmetagenom7_FD_187294 | JGI IMG/M metagenome (GOLD analysis project Ga0209345, IMG submission 187294) | Oil polluted marine microbial communities from Coal Oil Point, Santa Barbara, California, USA - Sample 7 (SPAdes) (version 2) | ecosystem: Environmental > Aquatic > Marine > Oil seeps ...
AAATTAACACATATAAAATAATCATGTCCAAACTTACAGATACAACAATTCGTAGACTTCATACTATTTCGAAAAATGTCAATATTATGATGGGTTACAGAAATTATGAACCAAATTCAGATTTTGATCCAGAGGATTTAAATTTCGAAAAATTTAAACGTTTTGTGGATAATGATGTTAGTAATCTGAATATCGAATTTATCCGTGAAGATGATGATAGCAAGGCGCATGTGCTTTACGCTCATGAAATGTCTCAAGTTACAAAATCAACATTGGACAAATTCATTCGTAAGTCCGATAGATATACGGAAGCAATCCTCGTTGCACATTTGGTGCCAGCAAAAACAACTCAAATTGATTTGCCCAATGTGAAATGGCAATTATTCTCACATTCGGAATTATTACATAATCCTATCACTCATGTCGATACACCGGAACATACCTTGTTAACTGATGGTGAAATGAAAGATCTCATTAGAGATACGGGAACAGCTAGTTACGGGATCATTAATACGTCAGATCCCGTCGCAAAATGGAATGGTTGGGTTGAGGGTGGTATGGTCAGAATAAATCGGAATGAATCGGATGTTATTTCAGGGAAACAACTTAATTACCGTTTAATAATCAAAGATTAAAAAACGATTCTTTAAAACACCATAACCATGATTATAAAGTATAATCATGGAGCTAAATAAGATTAAATCTTTTGACGAACTTGAGGTCACTACAATGACTCTTGTAGCAAAACATCATGGATTGGTTAATCTTTCCGTGGCATTTCACATGTTTGTTATGACCAAGATTTCCATCCCTCAGCGAATGGATGTTCGCAAGCAACTACCGTGGATAAATGTTCCTGGCTCCTTTCTTAGTTTGCGAAATCTGGAGTGTGGAACACGAGGTATTATAAGAAATAACAAGAAGAAATTCAAGAATACGATTACTTCTGATGTTACCACAAGCACCACGGGAAAAAATATTAGCGTGAAGATTTCACCTAAATCTTTTCACATTTGTGGCGCGAAATCTCATGCAAATTGTATTGAGGTATCCAATATTATAATCGCAAAACTCAATAAATACCAGGGTTATCTTGAGAAAATTCATAATCTTCACTCTACAGGGAATTATCAAGAAATTTGTGATTGGATTGAGAAGGTTACCGCTGGTTATCCCGTTACAGAAAGGATTGAAGAAATTGTAGGTGATGTTTTTATTGTTGAAAAACCCAAAAATAACGAAGAATCTGAAAGTGAAGACGAAGAACAAGAATCTGTTAGAATTGATAAGCGAATTAGCATTTTTGATGATGTTGAGGGAATTACAATTAATAAGGAAATCCCAAAAATTCCGTCCCACTTTGATGAAGAATTGGTCAAATATTTGCTAGAATTGGCGAATACAGATTATATCAGACAGGCTCCATATATTAATAAAATTAGAAACATGTATAGATTTAATCATGTTGTAAAGGATCCAATTAATCCTATTGGTCTAGAAGATATCGATGATGCAATGATTAATTATAACTTTTCTCTTGGATTCAGTGTGAATCGTCGACGATTCAATGATCACATGAAATCTTTTAGTGGAGTTTCGTCACTTTATCTTAATGAAGTTTCACGATGTGTAAATGTTCGGATTCCTTACGAAACGTCTGATCACCTTGATGATTCAGAGAAATCTAATTCCCGGCATCTTTTCATGACTTATTCTACAGGATCTGTTACATTGTCGAGCAAAAATACTCCTCTAATGCGTAAAGCCTACGACAAATTCATGTCTGCAGTGCTTAGCGGGAAAGAAAGTATCAAACTTTGAAATTAAAAAACTTAAAAACGACATGATATATCATCTACTAATTTATCATTATGGACCTAGTCAATTTGCAAAATTACCCCATTGAAAAGCACGCAGCAATTGCTGTGCATCCTGATAATGCTTACATTGGGTCATATGTAAAGAAAAGCGGTCTTGAGGAATCTAAATGGACAATTCCAGGATGGATTTATGGGCGTAAATCGAATAAAGCCAAGTTTCACGATGTTTGTCATAAATACGGACAATACATTATACGTGGAAATTTGTATTTCGAGCTTGACGAACTTATGGGAAAGACATTGTTGTGTTGGTGTGTTGGAAGAAAGCACATTTGTCACGGACAAATACTAATCTATCTTTGTCAGATGAAAATCAACAACCAGCGTTTGATTTCAGTTCGCAGATTGAATGGTTCTTATCACAAAGAAATCAAAGAAGAAGCCGGAAAATTTGGGTGTGTTGGTGAGAAGTAATTTTTTAAAACTATTCGGTCACGCAAAAATCTCTGAGTTGTTGTTAAAAACTATAATTCTGATTCAGATTCAATTTTATCTTTTAATTTTGATCGATAACGTGTTTGATTAATATATTAGACATTTTGATGAGAGCATCATTTCTGGCATCTTTTTCTTCAATGTGATGATCTGATATGGATTTGTCCACTTCAATAATTTCTACTTCGTATTGGTGTTTCCATCTCCACGCTTTAAATCCTGACATATGTCTAAAAATAATATCTTTCTCGAGAATTAATGTCGATTCCGTAGAAACTCTCATAGAATATCTGGTTGATACTCTAAAATCAATGTCAGGCCATCCTTGATCATTAATGGTCTTTATTGGATCAGATGTCACATATGTAACAAGTTCAACTTTGTGGATTTGGGTTTGTGTTATCAATTTTACATAGGATTTTGTGGTTGACATTATAGTTATTGTAAATTTTAATTGATACAATTCAATTTTAAGACCATACTCAAGTTACAATATATTCTAAAGTTTTTAAATTTTATGATATTGAATGATAAAATGACAATCATGATCAATGAAAACAGACACCATGGGCATTAATAATCTTAAATCATTTCTCAGAAAGACAGTTCCGGATGCATTCAAATCCGTAGCAATGTCTAATTTTTCCGGAAGAAAGATAGCATTTGATGGCAACAATATTGTTGCACAGCACAATTCTGTATCACGTTCCCATATTGTATCGGGTATGCCTATCGAAGAGCTTTCACAAGGTACAGTGGACAAGGATCAAGTTCTCAACATGACTATTAATGGAATTTTTAATCAAGTTAATGCATTTTTGGGAAACGGGATCCTTCCCGTTTATGTATTTGATGGAGGGATTGATGATATGAAAACAGGAACATGTGCAAAACGTATGAATGACAAACTCAAGACTTACGCAGAAATTGATAGAATCAAGAAGCGGTTTGATGAATTTTTATCCAGATCAGAACTGGAAATTGAAGCCAACAAAATGTGCAAAAATCTCAAGAAATTTGCAGGTTTGAAGAAATCAGATTTTGATATTTTTCGTACAATGTTTGATGCTATCGGTCTTCCACATTGTACAGCGATAAATGATGGTGAAAAATTGTGCAGCGCAATGTGTCGCGAAGGATTAGTAGATGCAGTATTTAGTGCTGATTCCGATAATTTGCCATTTGGTGCAAATATAATTATCGAACGTAGAACTAAATGGAAAAAAGGTGAACCACCATCATTTGATTGTATTTATTTGGATAAAGTATTGGAAGGATTGGATCTTACTTTTGAGGAATTTATTGATTTCTGTATTATGTGTGGTACCGATTTTAACAAAAATATCCGAGGAATGGGACCAAAAATGAATCTAAAGATGATCAAATTATATGGATCTATTGATAATATGTCTCACAAAACTCTGGGTTGTCTTAATCATTTGGATGTAAGAAAACAATTTGAATCTGTTAAATCCGCCAATTTAACAGATAAATTACCAGAATTTAAATTAAGTCCAAATTCTGATATTGCATTGCAAATATTCAGAAAATATGATGCTGGGTCGCTCTACTATCGCATGCTAGATAATCGTGGTATTCCTATTTCTAAGCCAGAACACGCAAATATGTTCAATAGAGAATCGGTATTTTACTCACCTCCAAAATCGCGGTATATGACAAAGTATATTATTGAATCATAAATAAAACTTGTTTGTGTTTTTAAAACATGATCGAATATATTGTGGGAAACAGTAAATCGCTGGTTGAATATACCAATGGAGAACTATTTGGTTCCAAAGTAGTTATCAACATGCACTTGATATTGGGAAATCTTATGAGATCGTACCTTCCATACAAATTTGACAAATATTTTAGGAGCAAAACTCTAGAAATTATCAGTAAACTCGTTCGAGCAGGGCTGTCTCCTGTTCTAGTTTTTAGTCATCCTGTAGAATCTACCATTTCAATACCTGCATTATTGGAATATAACCCTAATTGTATTCGCAATTTTGAACTTGATATTGTTTTTGCAAAATGTACTGAATTAACGGAATCTTTAGGTATTCCTCTAGTATATGATGATGACCCACAAGCATTTTGCGAAATGTTAATTAGATCAAATCAAGTTGATTACCAATATACGCACGAATTTATTACATCTCTTAATAACTCTGGGCCAATAATCTACCGCACAATGTCTAAATGTATTAATGTATTTTTCCCTGAAATCTATGCAGAAGAATTATGTCTCACGACTGATGAATTGCGTAAAAGATATGATATTTCTCTTCGTAACATACCAATTAAGTATATATCCACCGAATTAAAATTACCAACTAATAAGGAACTTCCAACATTATGCAGCCTGATTAAGCGTCTTATACATCAACCTATTCGATAATAATTCACTTTTTAAAACTATATTTGTTAATTGATTTAAAAAAAATGGAAGATAGCTTATAAAATATACTTCTATCATACCAGAACATTATTAGATTTTAACAATGACTGCCCAGATTTCTCGCGATGAACTTGTTCAAAATACTATGGAGCTCATGAGATTAAGTTCCAAGGAAATGAGCGAAATTTTTACATTAGCACAAGGGCCTGACAAATCTTCGAACAAATTGGCGGAGACTGCTTTTGAACTATTCTTAAATAAAGAGAGTTCTTTTGAACCTGTTACTATAATTGGACATGCCATTGATTTAGAAAATGAAATGTATAATCCTTCCGGAACTTATTCTATTTTGGAAAATTTTGATGTATACCCCGATAACATATGGGCAGTCATGAAAGAATTTATTTCTGCAATTCCTACCATGTCAAAATTCGCAGTTCAATCTCACAAAGAAGAACTATTAATGTGTTTTGTCAATATTAATTCGTGGAGACTGACTGACGATCACGATGCTGCTGCGGATGTTTCTGAGAATATCCGACTTTATAAGTATGCAGTCCACAAATGGCTTCGTTTTTAAAAACTCTTTGGTATTATTCAATTGTAGTTTCTTTTTCACATTTAGTTCTAGATAATCTGCCACGAAGTTCTGTACTAGAATAAGAATGAAATCTTTTGTTGTAGTATATCTCAATACCTTTCTCCTCACATTCGGTCTTCCCTGTGAAATTCTTATCCTTATATTCATCACCAATAATTCGAATGTCAATATCAAATGACAGCAAAATATTGATAAGATCCGCTTCTGTTTCATATGGAATAATACGATCCACATTCTTATTAGCCTGTACTTGTATCCATCTTTCAAAAAAACTTTGCACTGGTTTGTTCTTTTCTGGGCGATCGCGCGATGGATCTACTTGAAGACCAACCCATAATTTATCACATTTTGTTTTCGCTTCTTCAAGCATAAACAAATGTCCGGGATGAAATAGATCAAAACAAGAACAAGTAAATCCAATAACCATTTCTGTTTTAATTACAAATGATTATTATTGTTCTTGTTATTCTGTTGGTGGCTGGCTTTTTGTTCTTTACGCAATATCGCAAACAGTCCTTGACTGTCAGACTTGATTTGAACAATGTCTACAGATACACACCTAAATTAAATACAAAAAGATATTCTGTTGACACAATAGAAGTAAAGGTATCTGCGCCCTTAATAAATGGAATTGTGGTTAATGCGGGAGATCTTGCTGATATTGTTACAGATCAAATATTGGATAAATATTCCAATGCAACATTATCGAATGCTTCCGATATTATGAAAACGAAAATTAACCGAAGAGGGGTAAAATTGATTAAAAGAGATGCTACGGTGGAGAATCTTTCGCTTTTGTTTTTTAATACACTTGACAAATATACCAAAAGAATAGGATGTAAGCTTGTTTCCGTTACAGTTTACAGTGAGGGTTTAAGTGCCACACATTACAGATCTCTATTGATGCTAAAATAAACTTGAAATTGTAACATGAAATGAAAAATTACAAAAATGGTTACCAAAATACATTTATTAAGGATGGGATATTTGAGGAAAATTACCCGTTTAACCAACCGTGTTAAAGAATTAGAAGAACTTCTTGAGACCAAAATATATGCACCTGATGAAAGTGATAACAAAGATAAATGCAGTGGCGATTGCGAAAATTTTCAAGTTATGAAGAATAGAAAATGCACTACTTGCAAAAATTATGTATTAATGTGGACATCAGAGGGAGATGAGAGTAATGAATGGGAGAGTAGTGATGTAACTCCAGTAATGAAAGCGGGCGATATTATGGATTATTTTCACAGATGTTATAAACGCAGTAGTTTAGGTATAAATCGAGATTCTGTGCTCAAACTTTACAATGCGGCACAGAATCTCGAAGATCCTGATGTTCGTGTACAATATTCATCGCGGAAAGTGGGATTTACAAGTGAAGCAGCATATATTACTGTACTTGATTATTATTTTCTGGAATAAAGCTGTTTTTTAAAACAATGGGTAAAATCTATGATTTGGATATTTTTCAACCACTTTATTAAAATGTGACATAGGTTCTCTGACACAGGTTCTGTAAATAGATATTCTAATATGCTTCAAATTAGGACATTTAGTGATCCATTCATGCAAGGTTTCTGCTGTTGGAAAACATATAAAGGTCAGTATCGTTACATCAACTTTAACGATTAAATCCTTACGATTAAGTAGGTGCGTAGTAACAAATTCAAAAACTTTCACATTAAGTTTTATCAATTCAGGGATATACTTAGATGCAGTACCTAATCTATTGAAAGAAATACCTTCCAGATGTTCTATACCACGGATTTGATCGCATGAATCGGTAACTAAATCAGTTAAAAATTTAGGGGGTTCTGTAAATATTAATATAACACCATGTATTCTTAATCTTCGTACTCTAGATTTTCCAAAATTTATGACATGTGGGTTATCTAAATGCAAATCAAGAAATTCAACATTAAAATCAGATATGCATATCTCTAAATTCGAATAAGTATGAGCACCACGATTATTTATCGATAATTTCAGAGATTTTAATGCATTTATTTTTGATAATTCGCTACAATAGAAATCCTTCTTAAATGTGGTACTTTTTGTACCCAAATCGATTTCAAGGTGTCTTAGGTTTGAAAAGCGCGATACTTGAATTTTATGAGGTCCACGAACACAAACACTTCTGAGATTAAATGGATAGGATTCTATATTAGTGTTGGTAATGCGATGTTGATATTTGAGTAACTGTGATTTTGCTATGTGATGAAATCTCTTGATGTATAACAGTTGTATTAGCATCTTCTTTGGGAGATATCGGAATATTAGAGACCATTCGATATCTCCCAAATTTTGTAAACATGGAGATATCCATGTTTTTCTCATATATATTGAATCGGTAAATTTTCCGGTTTTATCTAATAAATCATCTATAATGTTAATTTTATATTGTTCATCTGCGCAAACATAATATTTTGACGACAATAAAAATTTCCTCCCAGGATTATGGACAATGCCACAATTTTCTCCTAAAGAATTCATCTTTGAAGCATCTAGATATGATTCGCAATTTACAGATCTTTCATATACGGAAACAAGATTTTTACCAAATTTCCCCAAATTTGGTATCGTTTGTTTATGTTTGAGCGACAGAGGCTTCAATACAAATTGTTTGATATCTTTTTTGCGATAACCACCAAGTAAACATTCAGAAATAAAAAGATTTAATTCATTATCTGAGCACAAATTCTTGAAATACTTTGATTTCTCCGTATTATTATGTGGATAATACAAATACTCAATACTATTACCAAGTATGTGGTTGAAATTTAAATCACCTTTATCAACATGTTCGTAGTAATAATCCCCACATGCAACTCGTTTTTCTGGGACATTCTTGATACCATTCATTGTTAATATTTTGATATTTTGTTGATAAATATTATTTTTTTAATCAAATAGCATCTTATGTACCGTGGAATTGCTAACATGAGCAATATGTGTTCCTGTATCTTCAACACTATACACCATCAGTATCTCAAATCCGTTATAACAAATACTCAAATTAAATTCAATATTAGGGGTTTCAAATGTAAATAATTTCGAATACTTATATTCTTTAAATTCTTTTGTCCACACAAGTCTATGATAATATTTACGTTTTCCTGCGTGATGGACCTGATGCACAGTAAATAACCAACCATCGTTATATCTAATTGGCGGAGCTGATCCCCTGAATTCGTCAACTCGAAGTGAGCTCATATTAGATTCTATAACTCGCGTAACATTATTATTTTCTAGTTGGCATAATACAAGGGGATCACAGGTATAGATGAAATGTAATTTATTTTCGTCACATTTGAATGGCATCCAATTCTTTTCGCATCTTAAGGGACCTCCCATGTTAATATGTTTACAATTAGTAATTACTCCATTTTTCTTGAATAAACAATGAAAAATGGAAGGAGTCCCATTTACATCAACGCGAGTACAAAATAGTGATTCGTCATCAATAAGTCGAACATCTTCTAACCCACAAATACGAGGGTTATCAAGTAATTTAATTCCTGATTCATCAATCAGTTCAACAACAGAAATAGTATATAATTCTTTCCCAAGAAACACGAGAAAATTACGCGTTCGTACAATATTATGTGGATCACGAATAATATACGACCCATTATCGGCGATTGTATAATTTACAACTCTAACGTTCATTAAATATGAATTTCCAGTTTTAATCATAGATGACGATGTTTGAACATAATTTTGAGGAGTTTCGAAAAGAATATTTGTTCGTTGCGTATACTTAATAGGAGTTGAATAAAATTTATATGTATCCATTGCCTTATTGCGCGATCCAAATCCATGATCATATGACATAATAATATTTTCGCAAGACTGCATACCAAGAGACTTATCACCGATGTAGTGAGCATACATAGTTTTCATTTCATCAGTAAGATAACTATACGGGGTTGTTGGATATAATTGATTCGCATCTGTTAACATATGATGAGCTTCATAGTATCTACTTTGGGATACCAATTTTTGAGCTGCAGATATCATATCAAGATAAGTATTGTTATCTTTTCGAATTTGATTCTTCTTAGAATCTGGATGTGTACAGATAAGATATTCCATCCGTTTTGGAAGAATGTCAGTTTCATATCCAATCCCTTCGATCCACATCTGCAATTCATATGGAATTACAACGGGGCAATATCCGGTAAATTTTAACAAATCAGGATCTATCTTTCGAGTAAGTCTTATGAAATCAACATTGTCGGGAAATATATCGATTCCCATTTTAATATTATTCATTTTATTGATGTTCGCTGTATTTATCAAACATTTGGGAGATTCTGATTCGCATAATACTTCCTTACATCTACGAGACATCATTAAGGGCAAAATACCAATTCCACCACATGTGTCAACAAAAACAGAATTTGTTGTCACAAATTGTTCACACCATCTATTAAACTCGAAATGAGGAGTTCCATTCTTAATTATAGGATCATCAATTTTTGCACACAGTAAATTTTCACTGGTCAAATCCTTGAAAGTTGTTGTCATTTTCTTCTAGACAATATCGTTTTTAGGATGCAATGTATTTATCCCATCGCTTACCAAATACAAGATTACTAGATGTAATTTCATCACGTATTTCATCATGAAGTTTAACATCTTGAATTTTGAGCATTTTCATAAATTTAATAACAGTTGCAGAAGATTCGTTATCCACACAGCTCATGATGGCCTCTTTTTGTGATTTTCCTTTATATACCATATAATCTAACCATATTGGACTTACTCGTAATTTATGATATATAGCCTCTTGCATGATAACATTACCGCGCGCATACTCATAATTATAATCATGGTTAATATAATAATCAATAAGTTCAAAATTTCTGTACTGAATTGCCCATTCTACCAAAGATTTTGAGTTTGCATAAGTGTCAGCTTGCCACCACTTGATAGGACTAATATCTGAAAATTTCATTAAATACTGAATAATTTCAGATCTGTTAAATTTCGCAGCAATACGAATACTCAGATAACCTAATTTAATGCCTGTGGTAATCAAGTAATCAACACATTTCAAATTACCACTAATTATCGCAAAATCCAATACACACATACCATCGGAGCTATCTTTATAGATTTTCATATTAGTAAATGGATAATTTTGGTATAAATCCATATTTCCAGATGCAGCAACTACATATTGGTAAAATTGATCTCTTTGACCCTCTTTATTTTTATCATTTCTTCTTCTAAATGCTATTCCAGAGAGCAATTCGGATATCATATGCAATCGATCCAAATATCTCATTATCAAATTATGATTTGAGATATCTAAAAATTTGGAATAGTCCACGGATTTATGTGGAGTAAATCTTCCTAAAACGCGATTGATATCCTGAGATTCTTTGGTTTTACATCTGAATTTGTCATTTGGGTGGTCAACACAATATGCGGCAACAGCCATAGAGTATAATGAAATAACCATTTTAAAACCCTGCTATGCTGTTTTTTTAATTTCATAATTCGAAAACATTAATCAACAATCCAAGATGTTGATCCGCCCGGAAAACTAACAAGATCACCAATATAAACATCAGATCCTGAACCATTTGTGTTCAATGCAAAACTAATATTTGATCCTGTATTGACATTGGTTGGGCAAAATATTAATCTAATATGAGTATTGCGACCTTCGCCGGCATATTTTAGATATATAGGGTTGTAAACTCCTCCTGATGGCATATTTTCAACACTCATTGAAACATCAATATAGTCCAAGCCTGTCGCAGCAACAGTTCCAGAAAATGGATTCCATTGTAGTGTGACTACACGGTTCTTGCGACGCATGAAAAATGTGATAAATGATTCGCCCGTAACACTATCTTTTGCGTTATCTAACCCATTAATAGGTGATTTAAATTGAAATGTACCACAGCTGTATGCATTTCTCTCTTTGCCCCCACATCCGCTGTTATAACTATTACACGCTGCATTGGAATTGTTGACAGCACTGAGTTCTGAATCCTCAAACATCTTTACTCTTTGCAAATAATTTTCTCCACAATGGTTATAGCATCAGGTTTATCAAAAATAGGTACTGCACATTTTTCAAAGAATTTTGAGCACTTATAAGTGAATTCTTCTAAATTCTCCATTTTATATCAATAATTTTGGTTGTTTAGTACATTCATAACATATTTTAACAAACAAATTAATAGGAATCTCTGATTCTGAAAACAACCCACCAATTGTCAATTTCCTATAACAATCAGTTAATTCCTTATTATAGTGATTTAACCAATTAGAAAAAACATCCATCACTTTGTTTTTGTAGCAAATTCGATTTATGGATGTTTTGCATTTATTATAAAACATGGATGCTCAATTGTTTTTAGAGAACAAAATCCTAGAACTTGTCAAGAAATCAGGAAAATCATTAGTTGTAGATACAATTGATAGTCGTGCTCGCGGAGCACGTTTTGTTGATATCAACAAGACTGCAGAATTTTATCGCGCTACAAATCTTCCATTAATTCGGGCAAGTAATCTAAATAAACTAAAGCTTGCTCTTAGAATTTTAGGGGAAGATCCTCAAGATACTTGCAATGCTCGAATTTATGACTGTAGCGACACAGAAAGTGAAAGCGACACAGAAAGTGAAAGCGACAATACTGTAAAATTTGAACACCTTAATTTCGACGTTTTACAAAATATTGCTAGCAGACTTTCTACAAAGGATAAAATTAGGTTTGCTGGCGTTAATAAATCATCTCGAGTAGCTTCGCGATATGAGTTGGCAAAAGATCTTTTGCCAGTCAAGAAATTTTCGGATATTCCTCAAGATTTAAGAAAATTAGTTACCAAAATTAAATATAAAGGTTATTCTCATGGTCCTGTAGATTTAGATGTCATTCTTCAATTATCAAATCTTACGGATATTTACGGTTACGATACATTGTCAGAAAATATTGTTGCAGATGATAATCTCAAAGTTTACAAACATATCAAGGAAAATGTCAGGAAAGGTAAACTTACTCTTCATATGAATCGTTCGAATATTGAGAATTCGAGTAAACTTTATATTTTGACTGCAGAATATAATGCACAAAATATATTAGGGTATCTTCTGGAAACAGACGAACCTGTAAAAGAATCCGCAGTATTAAAATTACTTAATAGATGTATTAAGTATGGTAATTATGAGATGGTTGCCATTTTGCTAAATTATATAGACCCATCTATTGGCGATAATAGCGCTATTATCGCCGCAGCAGGGAGTGGTCATACAGATATGGTTCGATTATTATTGAAATATCCTAATGTCGATCCATCTGCCCAAAATAATAGTGCTATTATTTCTGCAGCATACTCGGCTCCAATTTCCACAATCAAATTATTATTGGAAGACTCCCGGGTTGACCCATCTGATCAAGATAACCAGGCCATTATAGAAGCTGCAGAGAGTCTCAATTATGATGCGGTTGAACTTTTATTGGAAAATCCTCACGTTGATCCCTCTATTCGAGATAGTACAATTCTTGAGACGATTGCATATTATGGTTTTCGAGCAGGGAATTGTGAGGACAGAATTCGCATTGCTAAATTATTGCTCTCTAATGATAGAATGAAACCTTCTAACAGAGATAATTCAGCATTTAATATTGCTGTAGAGAAAGGCCATCAAGAATTTGCTATCTTGTTGATGTCAGATTCTCGTTTTGATATATCTGTCGGCAATGTGATTGAAAATACAATTCGTTATGGCAATGAAAAAGTCACCAGAGCTTTGTTAAAGAACCCCGAAGTGGATCCATCAGGAGGTGATAAAGAATCGATCGAAAGTGGATTTATTGAAGCAAGCAAGAATGGCTATACAGAGGTTATTGAAGTGTTGTTAAAAGATAGTAGAGTAAGTTTGTCGAACAAAATACTTCAAACCGCAATTAAATTTGCTAAACGCAATAAACATTATGCGGCTGCTAGACTTTTGGCTGCACAGTTAAAATAAGTATAATTCTATCTTCTAGCGATTTAGTTTTTAAAAACTATATTTAATCAGAATCCGAATCATCTCGAGAAGGCATGGCTGCCATCTTTGCACGAAGTTTATCACGAGTGAATTTCTTTCATAACATGGACTTCTAATTCAGAAGTCTGCTTACAGCAGCATCCAACTCATCGGCCTTCAGAGAAGCAGCGCACATACGAGCATGCTCACCTCCTTCAGCAGCATATTTATAATATGAAAATTATAACACCATTACTTACAAATTATAAATATGAAGGTACAATCTTTGATGGTAATGACAGCTTCAAAAGCGGTTGATGACTTTTTCCCGAGTATTGAAACTCGATACAAGAATTGTGTCAACAAGCTGTATGATATCTTGGGTTTGAGAAATTCTGGTATTTTGGAGTATCTTCTCAATAATGGCTGTGTAATAGCTGGAGGTAGTATTGTGTATGCTACTGTCAAAGATGTTCCTGCAGAAAGTGTCGGAGATATTGACGTTTTTATTACAAATTCTGGTAATTTTGAGGATATAAGAAATTATATTTCACAAACATTCTGTGGTGATATCCATTGGATAAATACATCCAATGGATATTCTGAAAATGGATCAGTACTTGATTGCAATATAAAAGGTTCGCGCAGGAATCTGCAGTTTATATATTCCAAAGGAGTAGATCTTGAGCAAATTGTAGATAGTTTCGATATGGATTACGTTCAATGCGGTATAAACTCGGAAAGGATCTATAAATCAGAATTGTGTAAAATATCTCACAAGCACAAGAAAGTATTTAAAGTGACATTTCCTTTCTTTTCCCCAAGGTGTTTGAAAGCGATGAGAAAGGGGTTTATTGTAGGTATTCCTCCGACACATTACAAAAGGAGAAGGTGTGTCGGAATTGATGGAAATAGTGGCAATGTCACCACCAGAGTATCGTTCGATCCACCACCTATTAAATCAACAAGTGAAATAAGTGATTTGTACAGGGTACTTCCTTTGCATGAAGACTATCTTCATAAAATGTGCTACATGTCACATGGGTATACTGTATACAGTATAGTTGAGAAAAATCATAAATACGAGGAGTACAATTCACATCTAAGATCGTGGAAAGGAAGCGCTGAAATACCAATACGGTACAACAACATATTTTCCGGAACGCCGAAAATTGACGTTCCAGAAATTGATGTTTCGGAAATTGATGTTTCCGAAACGATAAGAAATTTAAGGTTTGGAGACAAGCATTATAACATCGAGTTAAAATGTTTTAAAGGTCCTGATCAGACACTGAAAATGGTGATCATTGAAATTTGAATGTTTTTTTTAAAACTTCCAGGTTTCATTGCGTGCGGAAAACTTTATCAAAATATTTCGAGCTCTGTAAAAATGGACTCAAAGTTGAAATAAAGATAGAAGTTATCAAATTGTAATTGATCTTCTAGCGATTTAGTTTTTAAAAACTATATTTAATCAGAATCCGAATCATCTCGAGAAGGCATGGCTGCCATCTTTGCACGAAGTTTATCACGAGTGGATTTCTTTGGTTCTTCTTTCATAACATGAACTTCTGAATTAGAAGTACTCGCTTTGCTTACAGCAGCATCCAACTCATCGGCCTTCAGAGAAGCAGCGCACATACGAGCGTGCTCATCTCCTTCAGCAGCATATTTTTCAATACCACCAGCCGAAGGAAGTTCTTCCCAATGCTTACCATTGACAGAAATTTCGGTGGTCTTAATGAAAGTGATGGCCTTCTCTTTCTCACCCTTCTTTATTTCCAATGGAACACGAATATTGGTATTAATCAACATGGGAGAAAGTAAATTACAGTAACGAAATGCTTTGTGAACATTGTTGTGATGTACATAAGTATCATAATTCCATGAATGTTCTCGTGTTTCGCACTTAAGAGTATTTGGTTCACAATCCATTTTCAGATCTTTCTTGGTGTTATAATCATAGATACGAGTGTATACGACACCATTTCTAACCCTATCATCTGTTCCCATCGTCTCAGGATCCTGTAAAACTGTCATATTAATCTTGATACCACGCACTTCCTCACCCAATTTATTCACTGATGTAATAATTGGAGACACATACTCAATTCCCATATGTTCTTTGAAATAGCTTTCATAATGTTTATCTAAGCTAGTCCATAACTTAAATAGGTTATCAACTTGCATCTTGACAGCATCAGCTTCACGATAAAATAGTCCAACATCACCCTTAGGTGGATAAGCTTTGGGCTTTGGACCCGGTTTACCATTTGGCAGAATAGGTGCAGACATGGCTTCGATCTTTTTGAGGCGATCAGCATACTCTTCTTTCTGATTTTTGATATTAGGACACTTACAATACAACTTATGTCTATTCTGAATAACTTCACCATTGATAATTACCCAAGATTGATAATAAGTAGATTTTTCAGTCGACGAGCCTTCTTCTATTTGCATAACTAAAGATTTGTCACCCACAGGAATATCAACCAGTTCCGCATATTTGGCAATGTTAACTTCTCGTGTAGGAAGAGCCTTAAGTTCTTTTTCCGAGTATTCACCCTTGTTGGTGACAGCAATTTTGGCAGATTTAGGAGACATGATATTAAGTAATTTGATGATACTTGATTTGATTTTGATTAAGATGGTGTATCTATTTAATGATTCAAAATTATAAAGTGACTTTTATTTAATCATAAAGATGTTCTTTTCAGATATTATTAAATATCCATCGCAATTTTGTGCTAGGACATTATTATGGTGTATGGGATGGTCGAAAGTTAACCCCTCTATTCTATACCTTATTAAGAAAGATAACTATTCTATTTGGGTGTATGGGCATACTTCATATGCTGATTTCTTTATCTTGTCACTATATCTCATTGGGTATTCTGATGATCTTCCATTTATTCGAACATTGATTAAACCTCAATTATTTAAGTATTTTGGTAATATTTTAACAAGTATGGGAGCAATTCATTCCACGCGACTTGAGGAAAATGGAAAAGGCGCTGTGAAAAGAATTGCCAGCAATATGATAAGTTACAAAAATTCATCTCTTTTAATTGCTCCAAAAGGAACTATTGCAAAGAAACCATGGAGATCTGGCTACTATTGGATTGCTAAAGCTATGGAAGATCAGGGAATTTCTTGTCCTATTAGAGCTGCAACATTGGACTATGATAAGAAATGTGTTCATGCAAGTGAAGGAATTTCATGCAAAGATAAGGATGAATCAGAAATTAAATCTTACCTAATGAATAAATTATTTTATTCTGTTCCACTATTTCGTGACAGGGAAGAATATCGCATCCGACCTGACATTTATACAGGAGCATCAATCTTATCACCGAGATGTAAGGGAATGTTATTTGCGACAACTATTGCATGTGTAAGTTATTTAAGCACATTGTTGTTTTAAAAAAACTATGTATGACACATTGGTTACAGGACCGGGAGCGTCAAAAGGGTTCTCATATTTGGGATTTTTAGTTGCATTGGATAACAAAAAGTTGTTAGATGGTATTAATACTTATATTGGTGTTTCTGTGGGATCTGCATTAAATACATTTATGATAGCTGGATATACACCCAGAGAAATTATAGACCAAGTATGGGATATTGATATTCTCAAGGAATTTACATTAAATCCGATAACAATTTACAAACAAAAGGGGTTCAATTCCTTGGAATTGTTTAGAAAGAAAACAGATGAAATAATAGGTAATAAATTAGGCAATGTTCCTACTATGATCGAAATGTACGAATTAACTGGATTGCGAAATGTTATTGTAACAACAGACATCGAAAATGGAATTCCGATTTATATTGATCACGAATCTCATCCTAATTTATCAGTCACAGAAGCTATTATAATGTCATCCCGTATTCCTGGATTATTTGAAGAATGCAAAATTGGGGAAAAGTTTTATGCCGATGGGATTTTCACAGATCCATACCCCATTAATTACGTTGATGATGGAACAAGGAATATAATTGGTGTTTATGTTAGAAATGAGATGAAAAATCATATACAAAGACTTGCATATCTTCCAATGGATCAATTAAGATCGAATGCGATTCAAAATTGCTCTAATAAATGTACAAATTGTGAAATATTTATAGATTTTGCATGCGGTTTCAAGGTAGATAACAAAACAAAGATAAGAATGATAAACTATGGATTTAACGTAGGAAACACAGTTTTTAATTAGATTAAAACATGATAGAAGCATTTGTTGTTTTCTTTGTAACGCTTGTGTCGTTCTACTTCATTAAGAAAGGAAAATGGTACCAAGCTGCGAAAGTACCAACAATATTCACGTGGATGTTTTACATTGCATTGGTGTCTATGTTCATAGTTGTTGCTTTTGGTTGGGAATATACAAATTGGAAAAATCTTGATAACCAGATATATTATGGATTTGCAGCAATTGTGGGGTCTATGTTGATATTTTCATTCTCTTTCATGTTTGGAATTTTGACTGTAATGTTGCTGGCATGCTTATTTTCTTTGGCTGTTTCGATTTGGCTAATTTATATGTTGCGTGCTGAGTATGCTCCTTTGGTTACAACATCTGTTGCAATGGCTTATTTTGTTTACATTGCATGGTTTGTAAAATTTCTGTGTGATAAACTTAAGGTTGGCTTTTTTGGACAATACACTGGTGGAGAAATAGAACCTGAAGTTAATCTTCCAACCATTTCGGATTCCGAAGATACCACTTAACTGTTTGATTAAGTGATTCTTCAAAATTAACGGGCATTTCAAATCCAGTCTTAAAAAGTTTCTGACCATTGAGATTATATTCTAAGTCATGACCAAATCGAGCAGTTACTGCATCTATTTTAGTGTATTTTAATTCTTTCCCAACAATTTGAGCAATTCTTTGAGCAAGATCCATATTTGTGATCTCTTGTTCGCCGGTAATAAAATATCTGTCACCAACTTGGCAATGTTCAAACATATGCAAAATTGCAGCGGCGGCAGTGCGACAATGAATATAATATCGTGATCCACTAGTTTCAATATCCTTTGCACAATGAATATCAACGTTTTGACCATTCAAAACGCGTCTAATTACCAAAGGAATAAATTTTTCAACGTGTTGAAATTCTCCGATCAGATTCATACAGTTAAGGTGTAATAATGGTAGACCGTATGTATTTTCATATCCCATAGCAAGACATTCTGTTGCAGCTTTGCTACCACTATAGGGATTTGTAGGTCTAAATGAGGATTCTTCGTCAAAACCTTCTGGTTTATTAATTGATGTTCCATATGCTTCGTCTGTCCCCCAAGACACTAAAACACGAAGATCTTTCAATTTACGGGCATATTCTAAAACATTAATCATTAAATCGATATTGTTATGAATAGTATCTACTGGATTGCGAATACTTTCATCAATGTGAGTTTGAGCTGCTAAATTGATAATAATATTTACATCTCCCATTTCTTGGATCATACCAGCACTTAGCTTATTTGTTAAATCCCACGTAAAACATTTGACACGAGAAGAATAATATACATCAGATTCCTTTAATCTTGACCATCCCTTGGTTGTAATGTCAAGTTTATCAATAGCAATAATATTAAAATTGGTTTTTCGCAAGAAATGCTGAATTACATGAACTGCAAGAAATCCTGCTGCTCCCGTAATAAGCACATTAAGCTTCTCTTTTGTATCCACAATCATCTTTATTTAATAAAGTTTTTTCATTTATGCAACATTCCCATAAATGGATCAAAGTTATAGATTCTGTTCCATCTGCGCTTTTCTGTATACCAAATGTTTGATTTGATAGCTGCACTAAATCGAAGTTCAAAATCTTTGACATATTTTAATATAGTTTCCGTTAATCGAGAGTACTTCACAAAAACAACTCCGCCCTTTTGATATAATTCCATGGCATCTAAATTAGGAACTTCTTCCGCTATAATACATGCCATATTGCTAAGATATAGATTATACCTAATCATCGCAGGATCAGTGATAAATTCTTGCTGTCGAATATCAATACAAACTTTAGATTTCAAAATAAGTTCTTGCATTTGTGGTAGTCTTGCATTTGATTCAAAACATATATTAAGACCAAGATTTGTGAGTTCTTTCTTGATAAATTGACGTCGAGGGGATGCACCACAATATCCCAAAAATAGAACATCAATTGGTTTCTTATGATCTCTATATTCTAAATGTTTCTTAGACATATTGGGTGTCCACCCAATAGGGACATGTATCAGGTTTAATTCCTTTGCTAGATCCGATTCGCAATTATATTCTGAGAAATCCCAATTAAATAAAGCTTTCTCAAGAATCGGTTTATATTCTGGTTTTCGCAGAGAATTGTATGTTTCAAGTTGATATGTGATATAATACATTGGCAATTTGGTTTCTGAAGTATAGTAAATACCAGCAGGACAGACAATAATATACAGTATATCATCACGATCAAGATCCAAATGATATACGATAGCACAATTAATTTCTCTCAGACACCAAGCAATTGAATCTGCAAGCTCGATGGTATTTTGTGATGCATTGAACACTGCAACAGTCTTAATTGTCCTAGGCAGCATCATTTTTAGATTTAACTAATCTGTTTAGGTGGTTCAAATCCAAAAGCTAGGATAATGGTGGCACCAAGCATTGCTATAGTAGAAATAACGAAGAGAACACTGCTGACAGAACTAACTGGCTCTGTGACAAAATAAACAATCAAACCCGCAATAAATGTTAAAAACGCCAAGATGACTATCCCTACAGATGAGTTACGTGTATGTGTGGCTCGTGTAGCCATTTTTTTAAGAGAGTTTTTTAATGACCGGGCATTGATCCAATACTACGAGATCTATTTTTAGGTGTTGGACTTACAGTTTCATAAGGAGTGGGACTAGAAAATTCAGGCGAAGAATGTTGATTTCGTGCCATATCGAGATCGACATAATGATGAGGGGATGAGTAAGATGAATGATTATAGATAGACGCATCTAGATGTTGCGGCGAAACCTCAGTGTGCGTGACTTTACCAGGAGTGACAGTTACATATTCAGGTCGGCGAATCACATCTGTATGTGTAGACACGGTAGCGGGATGATGTTTCGTAACAATATGATCGTGAGCAGGAGTAACAACATTGCGTTTTACTGCTACAGGAGCGGGCTGAACCATTTCTGTACGGCTGGATACAACACGGCCAGGGTGGTGATTAATATCAACATGTCCATTATGTTCTCTGATGTGATCATGAGCAGGAGTAACAACATTGCGTTTTACTGCTACAGGAGCGGGCTGAACCATTTCTGTACGACTGGATACAGTGCTAGGATGGTGTACGCGTCTGACAGTGTCATGTGCGGGTCTGACAACATTATGTTTCACAAGTTGAGTTGTGGGTTTTACTGCATGCATGTGACTAGATACAACACGGTCAGAATGATGATCAATATCAATGTGACCATTATGTTCTCTAATATGATCGTGAGAGGGAACAACGGTATCATAATGCGGTCTCAAAACTTCCCGTCCATCATGGTGATGAATTTCATCTACATGGGTGCTCAAATGAGCGTGGTCTCCGTGATTCACCATCATTGTATGTTTAATCATTTGATGGCTGTACCTGTGACGACCAATGAGATACAATACTAAACCAATAATAATAACTGCTAATCCCACAAATGTTAGGGTATAACTGTACCAACTTTTCTGTTGGTTAGCTTCGTTAATTAAGAGAATAATACCAATTAAACACGCAATACCGCCTAGAATCAGTGACACAATTCCCGTGATGACCATGGGATGTGCCATATGTGATGTATGATTCATGTTCGAGTTTTAGATAAAAAGAAAATCCCAGTCAGTGTTATGATAACACCCATACACAACATAATGATCAATGTATTATCATTATCTACTATTAATTGAATCAGACTTGCCAATGTCAGAATAATACCAATGGGTAATAGCACAAACCCGATAAGTGACATAATGTCTAATCACGGTAAAAATCTATTTTTATTATATATGATGTTAATTTAGTCTTATGCTTTTAAAAATAAAGCATAGGGGTTTCCAGTATTTCTACAGTAATTTCAACTCCTTCCATAGGTTTGTGATTTGTCCATTTCATATTGAATTGTTAAATTTTGATATACGAATTTAATATACTATTTTGTTTCAAATTATGGACAACGCATTTTACGAATTACTCTATACTAAACAGTATGTTAAACTTAAGAAGTTTGTTAATCTTCGGGGAATAAAAATTACACCTGATACATTCAGATACATTATAACACACGGATATCACGAGTTTATTTCTATGTTTGGTGATCACATTAGTAATTGGTCAACAAAAGAGTTGGCTTTGATTTGTTTGTATGCTCGAAAATACGGCACAAGTTCCATTTTTGATACTGCTTTAACACGTAGAGATGATAAAGATAAATACCAGGATATTTACGATTTGGGATATCATATGATGGCTCAATCAGAGTCTGTGTTTTCTCTGTATTAGTAGAACAGAAAGTTTCATATGATCACATTATGATTTAAAAACTTTCCAATTCACCCATTCAAAATGGGTCTAATTAATAAACTCAATAATCGAGGAAGTAACTGGCTTGATCTGAGCAATGCTTCAGCGAGATACAATAGCGTTTCGTACACCAAAGTCGAACCAATGTCGTATGCGTACATAAACAAACAATTTCGTATTTTCTCAACACGCAGAAGTCAATTTGAGAGAGCTATTAATATAATCAAGAAACACCTAGATATTGATTACCCCAGACTATTAGACGATTTTAATGATTCCATATACTCAGATACAGAACGTATCAAGTATTTAACCCCAATCAATATTATTCCGTTTGAAATTATAGAGTTTTTTGTCAAAAATCAACCATTTTCAACTTTAATGGAATTACTGAAAATTAAGTTGTTTCATATCCCAGCTCTTCGTCAACTTTGCACAAAACACTGTTACGTAACTCAATTTACCAAACCTCCCCAATTTATTATCGATCATGCTTGCAAACTACATGTCAAACATATCCAAGGGTGCAAATTCTTAAATGCAGAGATAATCAAAGTTTACCCGAAAGTGTTCGAAAATTGCAGTGTTGATAATGTAAATTATATTACAAGCAGAATATCAAATGAGGTTTTGCACAGTATTTGCATTGATGGAATACTACATTATCTGAAAAATGTAGTATTCACTAAGATATTATATGATTTGTACAATATATATTTTCAAATTAATTGTTATAATTGGCATTCGTTGGCTTACAACCAAGTCTCACGTGGCAATTTTTCGTTGATAAGAATTTTAATAGATGAAGACAAAATAGATCTTGGTAATGATCCATATGGTAATGTGAAATGGGCAATAAATGCAAGCGCAAAATGTGAATCGAAATGCGAAGAACTTTTGGAAATATTTGGGATGACAAGGTGCAAGGAATCGTGTATCACCTATCAGAATCAATTACTTGCAGATATAATTCTGAGAAAGCAACCGAATGTGTTAAATTATGGATTTGTTGCTCATTCTTGGTATAATACATCTAATGAGTATGTATTTATGTTGAAAAATGCTGAATCTGTTGGCGATCTTTTTCCTCTTCGATATGTTCAATCAAAAGAATCGAAGCGAATATATTTGCAGAAATATATTGGTAAAAATTTCGAAATTGCCATTGAGGTTTTGGAAATAGAAGACTTTGTGAAATATATTGCAGATACCGAATTTAATCCTTGTCAACTTCACAATTTACTCAAATATTCTATAGAAACGAAAAAGTACCAACACACAAAGATACTTTTAAATTATGTGATTTAAAATAGTGCGAATATGAGAGAGTTTTTAAAAACTCTCCGATTTAGTTCCATTTCATATTTGAAGCGGTGCATTTCAAATCTTTTTATCACCCACACATGTTATCATTTTCAAATTTTCCCAATTTAAGAGAATATTATTGACTTGGTTGCCTGCAAATGTGGATGTATTTTATGCTGTGTAGCCACGTTTCGTGAGTTCTCTTGCAAACTCTTTTCTGTTTCCTCTGATAATTCTGGTAACAGTTTGTTTACCAAGATGAGGCTTTGCGAATTTGTTATCTAATAGTCTCTTAAATGCATAAAGATTATTGTTTGAAATAGCATTTTCAAATACCCGTGTGCTATTACCGCGAAACCGGAGAGATTTCAGGTTCAAAATGGTATCAAGCATACTATTATTTTCTTCGTTAATTGCGTGAGTAATTAAATCATCATGATATTCAATGGTATGTGTCTTTAGCAAATGATAGAAGATCTTTGCCGACCTATATTCTATTGCAGTGTGGAAGTACTGCATATACTCATCTTCATCTCCATCTTCATCACCCAAGAAATATAAATTTCCTTTCGTGGTATTCGAAATCCCAAGTTTACCGGAAACCCATATCTTTTCATAAGACTTATATGCATTAATATCATCTGAAGAAAAAATACAGTTAACAAAGCGCTCGAAACCATAGATTCCAACAATATTGGTTAACTGTGGGAAAATATCAACACTTTTGCATTTACCTGTGTAGTTTATTTTCTTAACATATTTTCGGTATTCAATAGGAATATCTCGCAAATCTTTCACAGGCACAATTTTATTTCGGGTGGATAGTTTTGCAGCTTCTTTTGCTTCTGGTGAAGTTTCGCCAAAGTTAAGAGTGTCTTCCCAAGACAAATTATTAGCAATATTCAACAAAACATCAACATTAAGATCAGTGATCTTTGTTGCGCGGCTATATCCATTTGGACTTTCATCCAAGATCTTGATTGCAAGTTTGATCTTGTTCAATTTGGAACTTCTAACTAGCTGAAGGCTATTAATTTGATAATAGCCTTCAGTTTCTTCGATTTCATCATAATATGCACCCCCTCCATCTTCTTGCAAATTATCCACAACAAGAGCGTCCCCATCTTCAATTCCCATAATACACTTTTCCAAAAATCTCTTTGGTGACATTTTGCTTTTGATAGAGTTTTTTAAAAAACTCTATAGTTTAGTTCCACATCAAACATGAAGCACCACATCCATTCTTCGAGTCTCTTTCATCACTCCCATTAGACGAACTACCATGAACAGTTGTGGTTTTCAATTTATATAACCCACTATCCTCGATAATCTCGCATTTTGACTTTTCCTTTGCGTCCATATCATGAATCTTGTAGTAATCCAGAAAACATACACCATCACCAATTGTGATAAGATCTTCAGTTGATGTTACAGTTCCCGAAGAACCATCGGATCCGAGATATGAGTGACCGGAATTGTAAACACCAAAAGTGAGTTTGGTACCAGGAGGCCAAATCAGACATTTAGCACGACAAGATGTTTCCTCATTAGAACCAGTTCCTTCGGTATTCAGGTACCAAGAGTATGAAGATTTGTAAACCTTGCATTTAGCATACCCGTCACCACTACTCGGACTTTCAAAGCGGATTCCTGTGAGATAACACCAAGCATTATCACCCCAATTACCCAAAAGTCGATTGTGTGTTTCCTGAGGACCGTACTCGTTAAACACGCTTTCGTATGTTGTAACACCAGGAATTGTTGTAATATTTGTCAGATCAACACATCCGAAATTACCACCAACCCATCCACCAGATTCTGATGAAGGATCGTCAGTTACAGTGAAGTCGACTCTGTTCGTGTGATCGTTTATGGCATCACAGTTATCTACTTCGATATCAACTTCAATTTTACCTCTTTCGTGATTGGCATTAATTCCGAAGAAGTATCCGTTTGTGATCCCACAAGTTAGAAATTCCTTATCTGTGTAGTCAGTACAGTTACAGTCAGGGCAGTTGACAACTTCGGTGAATGTGTGTGTTACAACAGGTCCTCCTGTTTCTCCGCCAACATTGATGTAGTCACCATCAAACACAGTAAAAGACCTAGTTTCATAATTTTCCTCACAATTAACAATGATGTAAGTATCTCTGGCATCGGTGAGAGTTCCAGTAATTTCGTCCTCGTTAATATTGTTAAAATAACACCTCGTTCCGTCAGGTCTACTAGTAATAGAAAGAGTATACGAGCCTTTGGATAAAAACGTTTTCGTTTCAATGTCTCCAAAATCAACAGAGAATGTTTCTGAGTAATCTAAATATCCTGAATCACCAACAATCTCAACACTTACATCAATATCGTGTTCGATCTCAAATTGAGATGTTATAGTATTATTAACTTCCAAAATAAGTTTGGGAACTGTGTCAAAAACTTCACACATTGCTTGACACCAAGCTTCCGTGTTAGGGTCGGAATATGCTCTGAGTTTCCAATAATCATCTTCGCGATATACAAGACAACCCTCTTCTTCAAAATCAGATGCTCCACCAAGTTTAATCAATGATAGATAACAAAACATAGTATCTGCTGGCCCCAGCGTAACTGTTTCGATATCATCTGCAACATGGAGCACAGTTTCGGGAAGTGTAACAGACCGAGAAATACCAAATGTGGAACTGACATCTTTGTCCATACAAATTGCACCACATTTCAAAATACTATTATTATCATTAACAATTGATTCCATTTTCCAAATTGTCGAAATCTTCGTTATTTCACATGAAACATAATGTTCTGGGTCGCTATTCATTTGTCGTATGTCCATCCTTCTCAATCCACAAAAACAATTGTCTCCACAAGTTGATAAGGTTGTGGTCTCGCTGAGATCATCATCTCCAACGGATGATGGAATAGGAGTTTCTATATCAAAATCCGAAATGATACACAAAAATGACGATTTGGATAAATTATGCCGATCATCACAAGAGCTACCTCTACTACCTTTCTCGCCATAATTAACTGCTTCGATCTTGCTTGGGGAATCGCTCTGATAAAAAATGTTTACGCTTTCGTTTTCGTGATCAACATCACTTACATGCAACCCTGAAATGAAACAATCTGAATTAGTAGCAGTGGTGGTATCTCTCGCAAAGCCACCACACGATGTAGCAGGTAGATCAAAAATGGAAACAGACAGGTCAACACATAAGACAGGACCACTGTGATTTTCGCAATCGTCAAAAGCATCTTTGCCTCCGGCGCTAAATGTAGCAAACTTACGCACATTTACACATGTCAATGTTTCAACGGTAGGAGGATCATTCCAATTCATAGTTCCGCTAGCAGTTCGAGAAGTTGTTGATCCCCATGTACAATCAATTCCGTCAGTTTCCCCTGTTTGATCAGCGTTATGGTGGAGAGTATACCCTCCAACATGTTGCCATTCTTTGGTAATTTCAAATTTTGCACCAAGAGGGATGACATAAGTATCATCAAGATCGGTCCCTGGATGTCCAGTGGCTTCACCGTCAATATGGACAGTGATGGTGATGTCTTTTCCAACACCTTCAATAGGTTGGATGTTGCTTGGAAGATGAACTTCCAAAATAGGAGTTTCCAATGCAAAAGCACATACGGTAAAGCATAGAATAGGAAGAATTTTAGATAACATATTCCTCAATTTGTATTTTGTGATTTGTAAACATTGCGGAATAAACTAATCAGTTCCAAAAAATCACATCGTCTCGCAAAGAAATTGATATGACTTGTAAAAATAAAATCCTGCTAAATCACTGAAATATCATCCGCTAAAGAAATAGAGGATGGAGTTGAAACAATAAATTTTAAAAACTATCCTATTAAACCACTAAGATGTCGTCCTCTATTTCCCTAGTAGACATCGGCTTTGATTGCATGTATTATGTTGCGAAACATCTTCGCGTGAAAGATTTGAAGCAACTTAGTATTGCTTCGAAGAATTTCAGATATTTGTTCGATCATACGGTATATAAGAAATATGTTTTTGTAAAGGATTTACGAAAAATCCCCGAACAATATTACAATTCTATCACCAGAATTAAGTATATCCCAAGAAATGATTGTATTCATTTGCTATCAAAACTAATAAATCTCAGAGAAATTGACGATGTTGATAGTGTATTTAAATTTGCAAGTCGAAAAGGTCACATAGAAGTTGTTAAGCTTTTACTTATAAATCTCAGAGTTGACCCCTCTGCCGATAATAATTACGCGATTGGAATAGCAAGTCAATATGGTCATTTAGAAATTGTTAAATTATTGCTATCAAATTCCAGAGTAGACCCGTCCGATGGCGACAATTATGCGATTAAATGGGCAAATAAAAATGGCCATACAGAAGTTATTAAGCTTTTACTAGCAGATTCCAGAGTTGACCCAGTCGCTAACAATAATTGCATAATTGGGTGTATCAGTGAATATGGTCGTACGGAAATCATTAGACTTTTGCTAGCAGATACCAGAGTTGACCCCTCTGCCAATAATAATTACGCGATTGTGGTAGCAAGTCAAAACGGCTATGCAGAAACTGTTAAACTATTATTGACAGACATCAGGGTTGATCCATCTGTTAACGATAATTACACGATTGGAATGACAAGTATGTTTGGTCACATAGAAGTTGTTGGACTATTGTTAGCAGATTCCAGAGTGAATCCATCTGTTGATGATAATTATGCGATTGGATGGGCAAGTGAATATGGCCATACAGAAGTAGTTAGATTGTTGCTAACAGATTCCAGAGTAGATCCAACCGTTAATGACAATTACGCAATTGGAGTAGCAAGTCAAAACGGTCACTTAGAAGTTGTTAGATTATTGCTAACAGATTCCAGGGTAGATCCCTTTGATAACCATAATTACGCTATTAAATGGGCAAATAAAAATGGCCACACAGAAGTTATTAGATTATTGTTAGCAGATCCTAGAGTAAGATCATCCATTACTAACAGTTCAATTTGAAACAATAAATTTTTAAAAACTATCCTATTAAATCTAAGATGTCGTCCTCTATTTCCCTAGTAGATATCGGCTTTGATTGCACGTGTCATGTCGCGAAACATCTTCGCGTGAAAGATTTGAAGCAACTTAGTATTGCTTCGAAGAATTTCAGATATTTGTTCAATCACACTGTATATAAGAAATTTATTTCGATAAAGGATTTGCGAGAAATTCCTGAACAATATTACAGTTCTATTACTAGAATTAAATACGAATCTAGTAATAATTGCATTCATTTACTACCGAAACTGATAAATCTCAAACAAATTGATGATGCCAATAACGCGTTTATGTTCGCATGTGAACATGGCCACGCAGAAGTCGTTAGTTTGTTGCTAGCAAATTCCAGAGTAGATCCATCTACCGACAATAACTACGCAATTAGAAGGGCGTGTAGAAATGGCCACATAGAAGTTGTTAGATTATTGCTAACAAATTCCAGAGTAGATCCATCTACCGACAATAACTACGCAATTAGATTGGCAAGTCAAAAAGGCCACACAGAAGTTGTTAGATTATTGTTAACAAATTCCAGAGTTGACCCTTCTGATGATGATAATTACTCAATTGGATGGGCAAGTCAAAATGGACATACAGGGATTGTTAGGCTATTATTAGCAAATTCTAGAGTGGACCCATCTGATAGCAATAACTTAGCAATTACATGGGCAAGTAGAAATAATCATTTAGAAGTTATTAGACTACTGTTGATAGATTCTAGAGCAGATCCATCTGCTATCAATAACTTAGCAATTAGATGGGCAAGTCAATATGGCCACGCAGAAGTCGTTAGTTTGTTGCTAGCAGATTCTAGAGTGGACCCATCTGATAGCAATAACTGCGCAATTGTATGGGCAAGTAAAAATGGCCATTTGGAAGTTATTAGACTACTGTTGACAGATTCTAGAGTAGATCCATTTGTCGATGATAACTTCGCAATTATATGGGCAAGTCAAAGTGGACATACAGAAGTTGTTAGACTATTATTAGCAGATTCTAGAGTGGACCCATCTGCTAACAACAATTATGCGATTAAATACGCAAGTCAATTTGGTCACGAGGAAGTCGTTAAGCTTTTGCTTGAAGATTCTAGAGTAAATTCATCTATAGATGAACAGTTCAAGTTGAAGTCTTAAAATTAATTATCATTCGTGAATTTCAAACCCGAAGGTGTTGATATCTTTGAATTGTGTACTATTCCTTAGTACCTTCAAGCCAAAGGAAGGTTGACAACCTTCTTAATTATGTTCTGACCCGAAATTATCAGTTTTTGCAAACCAGAAGGAATGCTGTCAATATTCAAAATTGTGTTGTTGCCATTAATCACGAGTACTCTCAACCCAGAAGGAAGGTTGTCAACAGATGAAATTGTGTTACACCCGCAAATTGACAGTTTTCGCAAACCAAAGGGAAGCTTGGCAACGGATGAAATTGTGTTTTGACCCCAAAATATTCCTTCTTGTAAACAAGAAGGAATATTTTCAACAGACGAAATTGTGTTATACCCATCAATTCCCAGCACTTGCAAACCAGAGGGAAGCTTGTCAACAGATGAAATTGTGTTCTGACCTCTAATTCCCAGATGTTGCAAACTGGAAGGAAGGTTGTCGACAGACGATATTGTATTCGAGCCAGCGATTTCCAGTCTTTGTAAACCAGAAGGAAGCTTGGTAACGGATGAAATTGTGTTATACCCAACAATTCCCAGCTTTTGCAAACCAGAAGGAAGCTTGTCAATATCCTTAATTTCATTATTACCCCAAATTGATAGTTCTTGCAAACTAGAAGGAAGCTTGGTAACGGATGAAATTGTGTTATACCCAACAATTCCCAGCTTTTGCAAACCAGAAGGAAGCTTGTCAATATCCCTAATTTCATTATTACCCCAAATTGATAGTCCTTGCAAACCAGGGGGAATGTTGTCAACAGACGAAATTATGTTATTTCCTCGAATTATCAACATTCTCAAACTGGAAGGAAGGTTATCAACAGATGAAATTGTGTTACACCCGCAAATTGACAGTTTTCGCAAATCAGAAGGAAACTTGGTAACGGATGAAATTGTGTTTCCACCACCAATAAATGTTGTTTTCAAACCAGAAGGAATGCTGTCAATATCCAAAATTGTGTTGTTGCCATAAATTGCCAGATATTGCAAACTGGAGGGAAGCTTGTCAACAGATGAAATTGTGTTCTGACCTCTAATTTCTAGTTTTTGCAGACCAGAAGGAAGGTTGTCAACTGAAGAAATTGTGTTATCACCCTTAACTATTAGTTCTTGCAAATTGGTCGGTAGATTGTCGACAGATGAAATTGCAATTGTACTGGAAATTGTTAGCTTTTTGATGTATTCAAAATTAGGTACATTACTAATTGATCGTATAATAACTTGACGCTTGTATGTCAGCGAGTACTTTGCGTATTCACTTAAATACTTACTCACACACGACAACTGTTTTAGGTCTTTTGTTCCCAGAAATCTGAACAACTTCAAAAGTATAGTTGGATCAAAATTAGCCAACATGATTTATCAAATTATGTTTCAATTCCGATGGTAAGTTTTCAGAAATTTCTTCCCCTACCTCGATTCATCAAATCTGTTTTGGCAAGTTTGTTGTGACGTAAGGTATCAATTCTTTTATTCGTAAATTCGTCCAACTTCTTAGAAACAATCAAAAATAAATCCGTGTAGTGTTTGTATTATGAGGGATTTATTTTAAAACTCAAACATACAAATGTAGCGGAGGTTCGCAAATTTTCATTTTTGACGAATTTTGTCCAAGTTTCTTCAGCCCAAGAATTAACATTTCTTCTGTGATAATTCGATCATTACGAGACCCTTGAGGGTCAACTCCTATTTCCGTCATCGCCGTTTTGAACTTGATATTTGAGTATTCCAATTTTACGTACAATGACAACTTTTCCGTTGAACCACCTTC
>Ga0209345_10001230_pt1 | contig 31137 bp, 42 predicted proteins | sample Cruoilmetagenom7_FD_187294 | JGI IMG/M metagenome (GOLD analysis project Ga0209345, IMG submission 187294) | Oil polluted marine microbial communities from Coal Oil Point, Santa Barbara, California, USA - Sample 7 (SPAdes) (version 2) | ecosystem: Environmental > Aquatic > Marine > Oil seeps ...
ATCTCACATCGCGGTAGACCCCGGTCAGGTGGATCGCGTCGAATGGTGGCAGGATGCGGGTCATGGCAGCATCGCCGGGTCGAGATGGGCCAGCGTGATCATGACCGCAACGAACAGCCATAGCAGCGTCGCGATGATCAGCATGGCGGTGGCGGAGCATAGACCGCGCATCATTCTGTTCACGGTCGCCATCATGTTGCCCCCGCAAGATAGCCGAGGGCCAGGGCCGCGCCGCCGAAAGACAGTGCGCAGATAAGCATTCGAAGTGCCGCCCTGCGGTCCCGCGTTGTGGAACGGATTTCCTCAAGCGCCATGCCGAAGACCAGTTGAATAAGGATCAGGATGATTGCGCCGAGAAGAAGGATTGCATCGCTCATGCCGCTGCCTCATCCGAATTCAGGGCCGCGCGTGCGGCGATGGTCCATGCCAGCAGCGCGGCGGAACTGCCGCCCCGCGCCGTGCCGCGCAGGCCGAGGCAATCAATCGTGTGCCGGGGCGGGTCATGGGGCGGTGTGCGGGAGTGACAGATTTGATCCGCGCCGAATTCCGCGATCAGGATATCGACGATTTCCGCCGCGTCGGCCTGGGGCAGGCGGGCGCTGGCCAGCGCGCTGCGTGTCGAAAAGCGCGCATCGATCATCGCGAGGGCGGCGCGGATGCGATCGAGCTGCGCGGTCATTCGCTCACCTCTTCGAGTATCGCGATGGAGCCTCTGGCGTCACGCTCACGCTGGGTGGGGCTGCCAATGCGGTTCTGCACGATGCTGATCGTGCGGCATGTCTCATCGGGGCGGGATGGTGCGGGATGGTATCCGTGTGCGCCGATCCGGGTCAGATCGCACCAGCGGCGCAGGGCCATGCGGGTGGAGGCGGCATGCTCGACCGTCAGGCCCAGCATGTTGACCTGATAGCGGCCATTGCTGTTGTCGAACCGGGCTGCATGGTGGCGAATTGCGTGGTTGCGCGCGGGGCCGAAGCCCTGTGCCGTCCAGATGCGGATCAGCTCGTCGGCTGCACTGGATCGCGCGATTTTCGCCGCCTTGGTGCCGCTGTGTTTGGGGCGCTTGGTCATAGGACAGCCTCCACCAGCATGTAGCGGGCGCGGATGATCCACGCGTGGAGGGCGCAGGAGGGTGTGGGGCCGTCCCCCTCCGCGCCCTGACAGGCGATGCGATGATGCGGGGTGTCGTCCCTGTGGCCGTAGGACCCGACGGCATCATGATGCATGATCAGCATGTCGATGACGGCGTCCGGGTTTTTCGTCTGCATCTGCTCCACCGCGACGACTGCGCTGCGCAGATTTTCGAGCGGTGGCGATGATGGGCCGAGCGTTGCGGCGGGGACGTCGAGGGCGGCGCGAACCTGACGCTGGAGGTCAGCAAGCGCATCGGGCGCAGGGTCAAGCGTGGCGTTGAACTGGGCGTGTTGCATTGTGTGCTCCATCAGTTTGATGGGGCAGTATGTGCATTAATGCGCATAACAGGTCAAGAAAAAGAGTGCGCATATTTGCGCATCGCAAAAATGCGACGTTTTACTACTCGTCCAGAATGGTCTCGATTGCGTCGAGCTTACGGCGCAGCTCTGCAAGTCCCGCCTTATCAACTGTCGCTACAATCTGAACGAATCGGCCATGTATACCGATTTTCAGGTCGGGCTCGATCGGATGTGCACCCTGCTTGACCTCTGCGCCAGCCACTTTTTCTCGAAGTATACGCCCAGCGACGGTTTCTTGCGGAGGGGAGTGTAAGCCCGATGCAGCAGATTTGCTGTATCCGCTCAGTCCAAAAGGCGATGGATCAACCCCGGATGCCACGAAAACTTTCTCGATAGTGCGCCGCGATATCTGATGCGGCCAGTCGGGCTGGGCTAGGGGTCGGTTCAGCGTCGATGGCGACAAGCCTGCTTCATCAGCGAGACGGCTCGCGCTCCAGTCTCGCTGTTCCAGTACGTGTTTGATGTAATCAAGGGCTCTATCAGTCATGGCGCTATCATGCCTGCGCAGCGAAATAAGCGACATGAGAAGGAATGCCTTGCGCAATTGCGCATTAATGTGCATTGATGCGCATTAACGAAACTGATGGGCGACCGATGGCCGATATAGAAACCCATACCGTAGAGGCTGAAATCAAGCGTATCGAAGACGGGCTTCGCGCCGCGAACCTTTCGATCAAGCACCTCTGCAGCGACGCAAAGATCGCCCCGTCTACATGGACGCGGTGGAAGTCGCAGCAAGCCAAGCCTAATTGGGGAACTTTTGAAAAGGTCCGTGCGTCGTTTGCCAAGCTCACTGAGGCCGCAGCATGAACGCCGCGGTCCAGATTTCACCAGTGGCAGGCGCGGCGCAGCGGGCCGATCAGGTCGTCCAGTCCCTCGATGTTGAACGTCGTCTCCACCGCGTTCTGCCCATAGGGTCGCACGCGCACGCGCAAGGTATCCGCGCCCAGCATTCGTCGAATTTGCGGGATTGCCTGACCGCCGCTCCACAGCCCGAGCGCGCGGTTGTTGGTCGCCGCATCCATACGCCATGTCGCAGGGCTGGCATCGTCCAGCCGGTAGGTGACATGACCCCAATCGTGATAGGGGCTGGAGGTCATGTGGCAGTCGCCCGAAATGATCAGCGACGTCGTGTTTTCGAAGCACCGCGCGGTCAGGGTCAGCGTACCGCCGCCCCACGTGCAGTGGACCGGCGTATCGGAGGTGACCGTCAGATAGACATTCGTCTGGTCGGTCATATCGGATTGGGCCTGACGCATTCGCCAAGCGGGGCGGGAGGGTGTGACTTGAGTGCGGGTCGTTCGAGTGCCCGAATTTTGTGTTGCGGTGGCTCCACGCACTGTGGGCGTCAGCTGGGTCACGCCAACCTGACTGGCACTGCCGGTTGGTCCCTGACTGCCAAGCCACGCCAGCCCGAGGATAATCGCCACAGCTATCAATATCATGCGCATGTCTGTCCTTTCGGATCGTCCATTCGCCCCCTGACTGAAAGTCATGCACTTTTCCGGTCCATCCTCAAGGTCTCGATGCGGCCCTTTTTAGCGGGTGGCCAGACCGCCCTGACAGGAAACAAGGTGTCCGGGCATGAGTGATGCAATCTATACGCGCATGTTCGATGCGCTGGTGCGCCGCATCGGCGGGGTCGATGCCGCCGCCGCCGTGATCGAGGCGCGCACCGGCAGCATGACGAAATCAACCGTGTCCAAGATGGCGCGGGGCCAGATGTGTGTGACGCTCGAAGCGGTCGACGCGCTGGAGGATGCGCTCGGCTCACATCCCGTCACCCGGATGCGGTTCGAACGGATCGGTGAGGCCAGCGGACATTCCGAGCCGCTGGCGGGACTGATCGCATCGGCCTGCCGCGAGAGTGGTGAGGCCATGGCGGCTCTGGTCGGTCGCGATCTGTCGGAGCGAGAGCGTAGTGAGGCACTGGCCGAGGTCGCGGAGGCGATGGACGCCTTCGCGGCCCTCAAGTCGCGACTGGAGGCGGATCAGTGATCGCTTGGCCGAAAATGATGCTGCAGATCGGCGAGGAACGCGAACTCACGCTCGTGCAAGACGCCATCAGCAGTCATCACCTCGTTCAAAGCGTAGAGGAACCGACGGCGTCTGCCCTGGGACAATGCCGAATGGTTTTTTCCAATCGTTCTGTTCAGCAGAATATCTGCGGCCGTGGCGATGGTTTCTGCAGTGGGGCCGAGTCTGCGTATGTACTTGCGAAGCGCGACACATTCGTCCGGCGTAAGGATGATGCCCTCATCCTCCAGCGTCACTTCGGTATAATCGATGATCGCATCCAACTCGGATCTTCGCATGTCACCATCGCTTTCGGACAGACCTGCGAGAACGATCAACTCGGGTCCGAGAATGCTGCCAGCATGTCTGTTGAGGGCTTTCGGATCATTTCTGGCCAACTCTTGTGGGTTGATGCCGAGGTCATTCCAGAATTGCGTAGGCGTGATAACCTCACCATCCGCCGTGATAAAGCTGTGGATGCTTGTACAGATGAAGCTGCGGAACCCATTTGCTGTCAGGCAAAAAGCATACAGAACATCGTTCCCCCATTGACGACTGATGCGCATCATCTGGATTTTGCGACGGGAGAAGTATCCGTCGCGATCAATGTATTCGATAACGACCAGCAGACCTTTAACAGGATTGAATGTTCTGGCCTCATCTTTGAAATCCAGCGTGATCGGTTTGTCGTCATCGGGGATGACGATGGTAACATTCTGAAACCCGTCCATAAAACCTCGCAGTTTAGTGAGCAATCGGCCCCCCGATACTCTATCGCACCACATGCGGTTTTATCGGTCAAGCCTGCCGAACAGTGCAATATCGTTCACAAGAACATGACGGGGGGCCTTGGTAGGCGCCCGTACCACCTTGAGCTGGGCGAGGCCGTCATGCCCCAGCAGCGGATGATGCTGTGTCTCAGCATCGACGTTTCCTCCCTCAACTTCCCCGCTGGTGTGGGGCGCACCGGCGGGGCTTTTTCGGGAGGGTCCCGATAATGCGGATCATTCGCAAGATCCTCGGCATCCTCTGCGCCCTGTGGTTCGTGATGCTGATCGTCGGGCTGTCCCTGATCACGGTCGGCGCCGTGCTGATGAATGAGGCCTTCGAACGCCGCACCGCGTGGCGCATGCGGAGGGCACGGAAATGAGCCCGCGTCTGATGAGACTTTCCTGCGGTGAACGGATCGATCCGCTGGGCGATTTTACGCCCCGCGTCGACGACATCGCGCACTCCCTGTCCCTGCAGTGCCGCTACAACGGCCATTGTGATCGCCACTATTCCGTCGCGGAGCATTCGGTCCGTGTCGCTCTATGGGTCGGAAGCTGCTACAGCGACAGTGAGATGCGCCGCCGTGCCATGCGCACGGCCCTGATGCACGATGCGGCAGAGGCCTATCTGGGCGACGTGCCCCGTCCGATCAAGCACCGGCTGAGCGGTTATGCCGCGATGGAGGCGCATGTCGAACAGGTCATCGCCCGTCATTTCGACCTCGACCCATGGTGCCAATATCTGCGCAGGGCTGATGACCGGATCATCGTCGATGAGATGCGCGCGTTGTTCCCGGCATCGCGCCCGGTCGAGCACAAGACGATGCCGGGTCTCGGTCTGACAATCGTTCCATGGTCTGCGGCAAAGGCCCGCGACGAATTCCTGATGGTCTGGAGAATTCTGGAATGACCGGGCAAAACACATCCAGCGCGGTGATGCAGCAGCGGATCGAGCCGCATGACAGCCTCGACTTTTTCCCGACGCCACCATGGGTCGGGCGCATTCTGTGTCATGAGCTGGAGCGGCTCGGCCTGAAGGACCGCGTGGATTGCGGTCGCAGCGTGACCTGCTGGGAGCCTGCCTATGGTGCGGGTGATCTGGCCCTCGGGCTGGCGGACAGCTTCACCGGCATGCTGTATTCCGACATTTATCCGCATCCGCCACGTGCCGGCATGCGCGCGCCTGTGATCGGTGATTTCCTGATCGATGCGCTGTGGCAGGAGGATGACGGGCCGACGGGCGCAGATTGGATCATCACGAATCCTCCCTTCAAGGTCGGGCCACAGTTCATTCAGACCGCGATCCGCCGCGCCAAAGTCGGCGTGGCGATGTTCGTGCGGACCTCGTTCCTCGAAGGTGGGGCGCGGTTGCGCAATCTGTTTTTGCCGCATCCGCCTGCACTGATCCTGCAATTCTCGGAACGGGCGCCGCTGTTCAAGGGAAAGCTGCGCGACCCGTCGCAGAAGTATTGGGACGCGAAGGCGGACAAGTGGCGCAGCCCTTCATCGGCGACGTCCTATTGCTGGATCATCTGGACGCACGGCGCGAACCATTTGCAGTTCGACTGGATTCCGCCGTGCCGCAGGAAATTCGAGCGGGCCGGGGATTATCCGCCGCCTGATTTGCCGCCCGACGCCGCTGCGCCAGACCTGTTGAGTTTTGCGCCGACACAGGCCGATCAGCCCCAATCGCAAGGTGACGCCTCATGAACATGCCGCTTCAAAATCACCTGCTTCAAAATCACATGGCGGGGCAAATCGCGAAGGACATTGCTGCCCTGCGCGCGCAGGGCGTCTCCAACCTGGAGGCGCGCGTCGCTGTTATCTGGCCGTATCTGCGCCGGATCGAGTGCGGCGGGTTCGCGGCACTGACCGGACCTGACAATCCGGGAGATTCCGGCAAGGTGCCATCTAAAGCGCTGCCGCGCGTGGCGCTGGTGAAGTGGACGGAAAGGTCTGTGCCGCGCCATGCGGGCGTGTCGATGAGCGGGCATCGCGTGGATGCGCTGCGAAAGGCCGCTGGTGGTGGTTTTCACAAGAGGCTGTTGGTCGAAATGGGCATGGGCGATGCGACGGCCACGAATACAATCACAAAATTGAATCTGATGGGGCTGGTGGTCGTATCGGGCAAGCGCAAATGTGGGCGCGGGCAGCATCGCCGCCTGCGCAAAATCTATCGCGCCACCCCGCTGGGTCGCCGCGTGCTGGCCGCAATCGACGCTGGTCCAGACGCGCCGACGGTCTGGGTGGCACAGTCATGACTGTGATCGCGCTGCCCGTATCCTTCACCCCGCCAGACGCGCCCGCACGCGATCTGGACCCGTCAGCAGTCGCCGCGCTGCGACTGCAGGTGGCGGAGCATGTGGGCTGGATGTGTGGGCGCGGGATGACGCCTGAGCAAGCCATGCGCGCGATTGGTCGGGTTCGGCCCGACGCGACATGGCCGGACGTTCAGACGGCACTGGTGGTCGAAACGATTATTGGGGAGGGCGCGGAATGAGCCAGGCGCGAACACTCAGCGCGGTGCCGGAGGGTGGATTGCCGCTGTACCCGGTTGCGACGGACGAACGGCTGACCTCGCATTATTTCGTCGCGCTGCATTTTGACCGCTACCTCAACAGCTCCTTCCGTGCCAACAGCACCGCAATTGTGCGGCTGTACGGAATGGAACTGTGGCTGCTGGCGCAAAAACAATCTCCGGTCGGAACGCTGCCCGAAAGCGACCGCGATCTGGCTTTCCTGCTGCACCTCGATCTGGCGGAGTGGCAGGACCTGCGACGGCTCGAATGGGGTCCGCTCTACAAATGGACGCATTGCATCACCGATCAGGGCGAGGTGCGCCTGATGCACCCTGTCGTGCTGGAGGTCGTTCAAGATTCCATCGGACGACGCGATGCGCATCGGATGTCCCAGTCGGAGCGGGCGCAGGCCGCGCGCATCAAGCGGATGAAAGACACGCTGACCAAGCACCAAGCGCATCAGATCGCCCGCAGCCCAGTGGCGATGGAATGGATGGCAGAATGGCTGTCCGAGCACCCCATCAAGAACTGGACCGAGGCGTGGGTGATGAAGGCTGCGAACGCCTGGTCTATACGCGATCTGGAGGACCAATGAGGGAAAACGCCTGAATTATCAATATCATGTCCATTTCGTGATTTCGTGATTTTACGAAATATTACGTTTTGGAACGTAATTTTCACGTTTGTGTTTCGTGACCACCGACAGAGAGAGTCACAAAACAAATACATATGAGAGTACGCGCCGAAACACTGTTTCGGGACGGCGCGCCCTCTCGAACCCACCACGTGATGAAGCAGAGACAGGGCTGAGAAAAGGCAGGTGCAGCATGGACAGCATTGAACAGAAGGCGGGCGAGGAAAGAGTGCAGAAGATGCTGATTGAGCCGCTGATGCGCAGGGGACTGGCCAAGCCCTCGGCGGTCAGCAAGGCGCAGTTCGAGGACATGAAGGCGGATATCTGCAAGCGCCTCGCCTACATGACCGACGCCAATCTCGCCGCACTGGAGGAAACCGTCGCCGCCAATCCGGGCGGCAAGGATAAGGATCGCCTGCCGATCGGGACCGTGGTCCTGGGCTACGCGGCGGATATCCAGCCGCCGGGTGATACGGCCTCGCCCCTGATGCGCGCCGTGTTCCGCTCACCGATCGGGTTGGAGGCTTTGCGCGATGGGTGGTCCCCTGAATTGCTGGGACTGATCCGTCGCACCCGCAAGTGGCCGAATGCCTTCGCCCTGACGCAGGCGAAGAAAAGCGCGGATGACCGGGTCCGCGATTTGAGGCGGATGGAGGAAGCTGTCGCCTCGGGTTTGGAGTTGAGCGCGAGAGATGCCGAGTGGCGCGCCCATCGCCTTGCCGCGCTGCGCAAGTGCGAGGAAATCAGGGACATGGCGATGAGGGCGGAAGGATGAGCATGATGGGTGTGATCGAGGCGGACGATCTGGACTGGTATGCGGTCGAGGTCTTTTCGGGCAGAGAGCGCCGGGTCGCGGATGCGGTCGAGGCGATGGGGTTGATTGCCTACGTCCCGGTATGGCGGCGGCAGGGGCCGATCATTCGCAAGACGGGTCAGCGCAAGATAGTGTCCTCGCCCCTGGTGCCGGGTTGGGTCTTCGTCGCCTGGCCGCGGGGTTGGGGGGCGGCGTTCCATGCCGTCGGGTCGCATCGCGATGTGCGCGGGTTCGTCGGCGTGGACGGTGTGCCCAGCCGCATCCGCAGCCGCGTCATGGACGGCTTCATCCGGGATCACGGCAAGGACGGTTTCACGTTGGCCGCGCAGGTCGAGAGCGAAGACGAACGTGTGGATCGCATTCGCGCTCAGTTGGGCAAGGTGCACACGGCCCGTGTGGCCGAAGGCAGCTTCATCGGCGCGCAGGTCAAGGTGCGATCGGTCAAGGGAAACCACGCGCGGGTCATTATGCAGCTGTTCGGTGGCGACGCCTTCGCAGTGGTGCCTATTGCCTCTCTTGTGCCGGAGGGGACTTGACAGGATCGGGGCAGGGGTCTTACCGATTGGAACAGGACGACCGCTGATCCCTGCTCTGAGAAGCATATGGCGATCCTTTACGATCTGACGCCCGGTGGGAAAGTCGAGATCGCAAAGTGCGACGCTGTGGTCCGAACGCCCCCGATGACGACCCCCCCCTTCAACGGGTCCTTCCTTTGCCCAGCATATATGCGGGGACATCATGCGCTCATGTTCCGTGGTGCTTAACTATTCTGCGGTGCCTTAACTTCGCAATCTGACTTTCCGGAGGTGTCATGTCCGCCACGGCCACAGAAATTTCCAAAGCACTCAGCCTTAGCAAACCGCGCATCAGTCAGCTGACCAGCGACGGCACCCTCGACGGGTGTTTTGTCGGGACCGGGCGCGGACGGCGGTATGATCTGCAGAAGGTGGCTGAGCGGCTCGACCACAAGCTCGACCCCGGCCAGTCACTGGGACATGGCGCAGCGCGTAAGAAAGCGACGCGGGATCTGCGCCAGGATGATTCCCCGCGGGACAACGGCGAGACCGACCAGCCACCTTCGCAAACCGACGACCGGTATCAGAATGCCCGGATCACCGCTCTCGAAGAACGCAACAGGGAGCAGCAACGCAAGAACGCACTGGCCGACGGGACCTACGTTCTCGCCTCCGAGGTCGCACGGGAAGTGCAGACGCAGATGGCGGCGGAAATCGCGGCGATAGATTCCATGCTCGGCGATGCCGCCCGCGCTGTCGCGGATGAATTCCAGATCAACGCCGGAGAGGTCCGCAAGGTCCTGCGCGATACCTGGCGCCTGCATCGGCAACGTCGTGAGCGGATCAAGGGTGAGCAATCTGACGCCGCTCAGCTGACGGAGGATGAACAGGAGGCGAATATCTGATGACCTCTCTCACACCTGCCGCCGGCATCGTTGCGCAATCGATCGCAACTGCAATGGCCCCGCCACCGCCGCCGGACATAACCAGATGGTGTGAGGAGAATCTCATCTTCGACGAAACCTCGGCAATGCCGGGGCCTTTTCGCATTGATCGCTTTCCCTTCCTTCGTGAAGTCCACGAGGTCCTGTCGCCCGAACATCCCGCGCGCGAGGTCAGCGTGCGCGGCAGCGCCCAATGGGGAAAGACGGAATCGGTCATCAATCCCACAATCGGGGCGTGGCATGAGTACACGACGCTGAACAGCCTGATCGTGCATCCTACGTCTGCGGCTGCACTGGAATGGGCGCGACGAAAATTCGGTCCCCTGCGCAGGGCGGCAAAGTCGCTGCGCAAAATCTTCGGACGCAACGCAAATGCGACGGATTCGCTCAGCAATATCGAGACGGCAGATCAGACCGGCAGCATCAAGATCACCTCTTCCGGGTCACCCTCGGACCTGACGGGAAACACGCGGCGGCTGGTCATCATGGATGACCTGTCAAAATTCGAGATGAACCCTCTGGGCGATCCGGAAGAGCTGGCCGCCAGTCGCGCGTCGAGCTTTCAGGATGGCTGCAAGATCGTTCGCGTCTCGACGGCGATGATCAAGGGCACATGCCGGATCACAAATGCTTTCGAGCGGTCGGATCAGCGGTTCTTCGAGCTGCCTTGCCCACATTGCGATCACTACCACGCGCTGGAATGGGAAAATTTTGTCGGGAATATCGAGCCGGAAAATCTGTCCGCGGCGCATTTCACCTGTCCAGCCTGTCATGAGGCAATACAGCACAAGCACAAGCCCGTGATGCTGGCGCGCGGCAGATGGACTGCTCGCAATCCCAAAGGCGACCATCCCGGCTTTCACCTATGGCGGGCATACGCACCGCAGCGTGATTGGGAAAGTATCGCACGCGACTATGCTCGCGTCATGGGATGGTCGCGCGGCGGCGACGGGACCGGCGAGGCTGCGGTCGTGCAGGCGGAATCGGAGCAGACCTTCTGGAACGACGTGCTGGGTCTGCCCTATGAGATGTCGAGCGGAGGAATGGACTGGAAGAGCATCCAGACCCGTGCGGAGGCCGAGGACGCCGACGCGCTGGACCGCAGTGTGGTCCCGGCCGGCGGGGTCATACTGACCGGAGGGGTCGATTGTCAGGACGACCGGACGGAGCTGGTCGTGATGGCATGGGGCCGGAACATGAGACGGCACGCGATGCTGCATGTCGTGATCCCGCATCCGATCACCGATCCGCAGGCAGGCGCCGCTTTGGACGCCTATCTGGACCAGTCATGGAAAACGGGCGCAGGTCTGCCCCTGAAGCTGGACATGCTGGCGATCGATGAGGGCAGCTTCACGCAGGCGGTACGCGATTGGGCGTATCGGCATCCCTGGTCACGGGTGATCACGGTCAAGGGTGGCAGCTCCGCGAATGCGCAGACCCTGCTGCCGATGACTTTCCGCACGAAATCCGATGGCCGCAAGGCGCGGCGGAAAAGAGGACAGAAGGCCAGCTGGATGCTGAATGTCAGTCGGCTGAAAGGGGATTTGTACGCGGTCCTACCGATCGAGGATCCAGAAGCGCGGGGCTATGTCAGTTTCGCAAAGGGGATGGGCGATGAGTTCTATCGCCAATTCTGCTCCGAGAAGCGGGTCACGGCGCGTGACCGCTACGGCGTCATGCAATCGAAATGGGTACTGGTCGAGCCGACCCGCCGGAACGAGGTTCTGGACTGTCAAAACTACGCCTGCGCCGCTGCGCTGCGCAAAGGCTGGGTCTCGATGACCGATGCACAATGGGATGCGATCGAGGCAGCCCAATCGAAGATCCCGGTCGAGGGACAGAACGACCTATTCGACCTCGCACTATCCCCGGTGCCGGAGGCCGCGCCAAAGGCCAAAGCTGCAACAAAGACCTACAAGAATTGGACATTTCCGAAATGACCGACACCGCAATCTTGCAGACGCGACTGGATGAGGCCGAAGCGGCGATGCACAAGCTGCAGACGGGCGCCCTTCAGGCCAGCGTCGATTATGACGGTCGCAAGGTCGCCTATTCCGCTGCCAACATCGACGCATTGAGGGGCTATATCGCTGGCCTGAAGCGCGCACTTGGGAAGCCGAGCGGACGTCGCGCAATCGGGGCGCGGTTCTGATGGCAATTCCATCCGTCATCGATGGCGCCTATCGGCAGCGCCGCGCCCGCGCCATGGCGAATGGCCGGTGGGATGACCATGCGCATGTCGCCGCCGGGCAGTCCGGCGACGGCATGATGAATTTCAACCCACCTTCGCGCCCGGCAGATGCCGAGGTGCTGCGGGATCGGGAGAAGATCGCGGCGCGGTCCCGTGCGATGACGCGCAACAATGGCTGGGCGGCAGGCGCGGTCGAGAAAGAAGTGGAGAGCGTCGTCGGGGCCCAGTTTCGACCGACACCAAAGCCCGATTTCCGCGCGCTCGGCCTCGATGCCGCATGGGCTGCAGATTTCAAGCGGCAGGTGCAATCGGACTGGCGCGCCTGGGCGGAGGACCCGCTGAACATGGCGGACCTGTCGCGGACGCAATCTGTCGGGCAGATGCTGGGCGGGGCCTATCGCAGCTATGTGGTGGACGGGGATGCGCTGGCGCAGATCGCGTGGCGTCCTGACCGTGCCCGTGGCACCTGCCTGCGCCTGATCGACCCCGATCTGCTGTCCAATCCAATGGACATGCCGGATGAGGAATATCTGCGCGGTGGGATCGAGCTGGATCAAGACGGTGCGGCGGTGGCCTATCATTTCCGGCAAGCGCACCGCGCCACGCTGTGGCCGGGCACCAAGGCGATGGAATGGATGTCCCTGCCGCGTGAGGAGGTGTGGGGCCGCCCGATCATCCTGCACCATTTCGACAAGAAGCGGGACGGGCAGACGCGTGGTGTCAGTCGCCTCGCCCCGATCATCGAGGCCCTGCAGATGGAGGACCAGTACGGACGGACCGAATTGCAGGCCGCGATCCTGAACGCGGCCCTCGCGCTTTTCGTGCGGTCGCCGATGGATGCTGAGACGATGGCCGAGGCGCTCGAAGATTCCTCCGTAGCCGATGGCATCAAGAAATATGACGAGTATCGGACAGAGTTTCATGGTGAGGACGGTGTTCGCTTCGGCGGGGCGCGCGTTCCGCACCTGTTTCCGGGTGAGGAGATCGAAGCCGTCAGCGCGGTACGCCCCGCCAGCCAATTCGGGGAGTTCGAGGGCGCGGTCCTGCGCAAGATCGCATCGGGTCTGGGCATCAGCTATGAGCAGCTGTCGTCTGACTGGTCCAAAACGAATTATTCCAGCGCCCGCGCCGCATTGATCGAAATCTGGCGCGGCTGGACGTCGAAGCGTGAGTCTTTCGCGCAGGGATTTTGTCAGCCTCTCTACCTCGCATGGCTGGAGGAGCAGATCACCGAGGGTCACATCGCCCTGCCAGAGGGCGCACCGGACTTCTACGACGCCTGGGCATTCTACACCCGTGCCGACTGGATCGGACCCGGCAAGGGGTTCGTCGATCCGGTGAAGGAGGCGACGGCGGCTGGAGTGCGCGTCTCATTGGGTCTGTCCACGATGGAGCGCGAGGCGGCGGAGCTGACCGGGTCTGATCATTCTGAGAACATCGAGCAAATCCAGATGGAAATCGAGTCCATGAAGGGTCTCGGCATCATGCACCCGGCGCAGGAATCCTACGCAAAACTGCTGATATCCGGCGGTCAGCGCCAGATGGAAGTCGCACCCCACCCCGACGAAGAGGACACGCAATGAGCTATCCCCATATCTGCGCACGCGCATTCGGTACGCCGCTGCTCGTCCATCCCACAAAGGGCCATGCCTTCATTCGTGGTCTGGGGCCGCGCATCGTCGAGGGAGAGGTGCAGGTCAATATCCCCTCGGCCCTCGCCGGTGACGACAATATCGATGCTTCGACCCCGCGTGCGGCGGCCTCGCTGATCGGGGGCGAGTTGAGCACAGAGGTATTGGACAGCGGCTATGGCTATGCGCTGGTCGATGGGGTCGCGATCATCCCGGTCGCGGGCGTCCTGGTCCATCGCGGGGCGTGGATTGGCAAAAGCTCAGGTGTCACCAGCTACGAAGGGCTGGCCGCGCAGATCGACGCGGCATCGCGCGATGATCGTGTCCACGGCATCGCTCTGGAGATCGACTGTTTCGGGGGCGAGGTGTCGGGATGCTTCGATCTTGCCGACCGCATTCGCAAGGTGGGTGAGATCAAGCCGGTGCGCGCCTTCGTTGCCGACTATGCCTTTTCCGCCGCCTACGCCATTGCGTCGGCCTGCGACCGTATTGTGGTCAGCCGGACCAGCGGTGTCGGGTCGATCGGCGTGATCAGCATGCATGTCGACTATTCCGGTGCGCTGGAGAAGGACGGCATAGACGTCACGATCATTCACGCCGGCCAGCACAAGGCGGACGGGAATCCTTATGCCGCGCTGCCCGACGCGATCCGGACCGAATGGCAAAATGAGATGGAATCCCTGCGCCAGCTGTTCGCGCAAACCGTCGCAGCTGGTCGGGGTGAGCGGCTGGACGCGGCGGGCGCCTTGGCCACCGAGGCGCGGTGTTTCACGGGCCACAAGGCGGTGCGTGAGGGTCTTGCCGATGACGTCTCCGAGCCGACAGCCGCCTTCGCCTCATTTGCAGCGAGCCTCGACCCCGATGAGAATCCCGCCGCTCCTGCGGCATCACCCAGCGCCACGGCGCGAAAGCCAGGAGGACGTTCCATGTCCCGTAAATCCCGCCGCGCACGCGGTCAGACGGATGATGAAGATCAGATGATGGAGGATGAGGACGAGCCCGAAATCGAAGAGGATGAGCTGGATCCGGATGACGATCTCGATCCCGAGGGGGACGAGGACGAAGACCTGCCCGAAGACGGCGCGGAGGAGGACGAAGACAAGCCTGCCGCCCGGCGGGGCGACCGGGCATCGTCCGAGCGCCGTCGCATTGCCGCGATCCTCGATTGCGATGAGGCGCAAGGTCAGGAAGCACTGGCCCGTCATCTCGCTTTCAGCCCCGGTATATCGGTGAGTTATGCGAAGGAAACGCTGGCCGCCGCGTCCCGCTCGTCGGGTGGCAAGGCGAAAGGCGGGCGTCTGTCCGAGCGGATGCAGGCCTCGGGACGCTCTGATTTGCGCCCGACCGGTGCTGCCGGGGGGCGTCAGTCCAGCCTGGCCGACCGCATGAAGGCGAAGCACGCCAAGTAAGACACACTCGCACCGCCTTGGTGCGTGTGACCCGATAGCCGCCGCGCGCCGGTTCCTGCGCGCACACCCACCCACATCGATAATGGAGGCCATCATGGTCACGAAAACCGAGGGCACGCGGATCGACGATCTGGTCCTGTTCGAAGAGGACGACTTCTATTCGCGCGAAGTCGTCACCATTGCCAGCGGGGCCGATCTGTCGATCGGTGCCGTACTGGGCGTGGTCACTGCAACCGGGAAATATGTCTCGTCCGACCCGACGGCGACGGACGGGTCGCAGACACCTGTTGCGGTGCTGATCCGCGATGCGAAGGCCGCCAGCGCGGATGTCACTGACGCACTGGTCATTGCCCGTCACGCGCGCCTGATCCGCTCCGCATTGGTCTTTGACGATGCGATTGATGACAGCACCAAGCGGGCGACGGCGGTCGCAGCCCTGAAGGCGCGTGGCATTCTGACGGACGTCTGATCCTCTCCGGTCGCGGCAGAGGCCGCGCCCGGTTTCACCTGAATGGGCCTGCACCAGCGGGCGAACAAAAGGAGCCAGTCATGGCACAATTGGATATCATCGCCGGTGACGGCTTCTCGACCCGTGAACTTTCGGACGCGATCTCGATCGTTCCGAACCAGTGGGGTCGCATCGGCGAGATGGGGCTGTTCACCCCGAAGCCGCTGCGCACCGCCGAATTCTCGATCGAGGCGAAGGGGGGCTTCCTGCAGTTGATCCAGTCCTCGCAGCGGGGCACCAACCTGCCGGGACGCCAGCGTGGCAAGCGCGCCTTGCACACCTTCCGCACCGAGCGCTTCGGGCTGGAGGGGCGCGTCACGGCGGAGGATATCGCTGCCATCCGCGCCTTCGGCAGCGAGACCGAGTTGATGCAGGTCCAGGACGTGATCAACGATGAGCTGGTCGAATTGCGGGCATCGCTGGACATCACCCGCGAATGGCTGCGCGCCACCGCATTGCAGGGTCTGGTCAAGGACGCGGACGGCACCACGATCCTCGATCTGCACAGCGCGTTCGGGATCACGAAGAAAAGCGTCGATTTCACCTTCGCGACCAGCGGTACTGATACGGCAGGCAAGGCGCGTTCGGTCAAGCGGCACATCGAGCAGAACCTGCTGGGTGATGTGATGACCGGCGCTCACGTCCTGTGCTCCCCCGAATTCTGGGATGAGATGATGGAGGACGAAGCGTTCAAGCGGGCCTACGACTTCTACATGGGTGTCAACCCCATGCGCGATGATGTCCGCAAGGGCTTCGACTGGCAGGGTCTGACCTGGGAGGAATATCTGGGTGAGGCGAGTGTGCCCAATGAGGATGGCACCATGACGATCCGGCGGTTCGTCCCGCAGGGTGAGGCCTTCGCGTTCCCCGTGGGCACGCGCAACACCTTCCGCCAGTACAACTCCCCCGCCGATTTCATCGAGACCGTGAATCAGCCGGGCATGGAATACTACGCGAAGGCCACGCCCGACCCCAAGGGCCGGTATGTCGATATCGACGCGCTCATGCAAACGTTGCCGATCTGCATGCGCCCCGGCGCGACGGTGCGTCTGCACTCCTCCAACTGAGCGCGTTTGCCACACGGCGCGGGGTGATGCCTCGCGCCGACTTTCCCGGTCTGTCCGGGCACCCCTGTTTCAGGAGCAATCCAATGACTGATCGACTGGTTCACCTCAATAACGAATACCGCGCCCCTTTGGCGGCGGATGATCCGACCGGAGAATACAAGATTTATCCACGGGGCTGGCGCGGACGCGTCCCTGCTGATCTGGCGAAGGACATGATCGAAAGCGGTGCCGGGCGCGATATCACGACCGCTGCCGCCGATGAGGGCGATGCCGAAGACAGGGCCGCCGCAAAGAAGGCCGTGACCGACGCGAAGCGCGCTCTGACCAAGGCGAACAAGGCCGTCACGGCCAAACGCGCCGACGTGGGCGAGGATGGTCCCACGCTGGAGCAATCGGCAGCGATAGGCGCAGCTGAGCAGGCCGCATCCGAGGCGCAGGCGGAGCTCGACGCAGCCGAGCAGGCGCTCGACGATCTCGACGACTGAAGATGGCCTTCGACCCCGCACAGCCGTTGGACGCGGTTTTCGATGTTTTCGGCGTCGCGGCGACGTTTCAGCTGTCCACCGGCGAAGCGACGGCTGTGCGGGCCATCGTCAGATTGCCCGATGTAATGGTCGAAAGCTTTGTTTCGCGTGTCGTCGTGCCATCGCGCCAGGTGGAGATACGGGCGGCTGATCTGGTCGACCTGCCACGGGCACCGCAGGCGGGTGATGTGCTGACGGTCGATGGGTCGGCCCATACTGTCATCAATACGCCGGAGCGTCGCGACAGCCTGTCGATGGTCTGGACGCTGGATCTGCGATGAGCGGATTTGAGATACGTCTCGCCTTGCAGGGAGATCTGCAAAAGTACCTCGAAGAGCAGGAAGCGGTCATCGCGAAGGCGACCACAGATGCAGCGCGCCAGACAGGCAAGGACGTGCAGGCACTGTACCGTGAAGCGCTGGTGCGGGCGGGCCTGGGCAACAAGCTGCCGCGCACGATCCGCACAAAGACCTATCCCGAGCAGGGGACGTCTTTGGAACCGGCGACGCTGATCTGGTCAAAGGCGCCGCACATTCTTGCAGGTCTGGTGCAGTCCAGCACCATCACCGGCACAGGCGGCAACTGGTTGGCCATCCCGACAGAAAATGCACCCAAGCGGCTGATGCGAAAAAGGATCACGCCGGATGTGTACGAGCAGCGGTACGGGGCAGGGCGGTTGCAGTTCGTGTCCCTTGTCCCGGGGAGATCAGGCATGCTTGTCGATACCGATCTGAGGGAAAAGAAGGGCAAGCGCGGCGGTTTCGCGCCGCGTACCGCAAAGAGCCGCAGCGCAGCGGTTGCCATGCCAATCTTCTGGCTGGTCAAGCAGGTACGGACCCGCAAGGTCGTGGATCTGGCCGATATCGAGCAGCGCGGGCGCAGTATGATGCGCGACGGCATCAGCGCGGAGATTGCACGGGCGCTGAGCGATGAGGCGGGAAGTGCCGCCAGTTCTGGTCGCAGCCGCAACACAGGCCCCCGATCACGGCGGAGGATCGCATGAGCACCACTCCTGAAGCGGCCTTCGAGGCTGCGGCCACGATCCTGCGGAGCGCTTTGGCAGCCGCCGTGCCCGGCGCGGTCTTCATCGATGACAGCCTGACAGGTGCCGGCATGGCGCTGCCGGATGAGGGTCAGGTCGTGATCACTCTGGCGGATCGCGGTGTCGCTGAGGGGATCAATGGATTCGGGCCGTTCTTCCGGTCCATGGAGGTCGAGATCGAGGCGCTGGCCACGGGTGCTACGGCAGGGGTCAGGCGGGCGCGCGTGGCAGACCTGCTGCATGCGGTCGAGGCCGCGCTTAATGCGGATCGATCCCTGGGCGGCGTCGCGGAGGATTGCGATTTCGAGCCTCTGGACCCGCAAAGGCAGGCTCCGCCCGCCGCAGACGACATCGCCGCCGAAAAGATTCTTCTGACAATCGAAATCCACACTGACACTCAAATCTAGGAGGGCTGACGATGCGTGCATCGGGTCGAAATATCAAACTGGCTATGGCGTGGCAGAGCGGTTTCGCTGCGCCCGCATCTGCCACGGATGCGGCGTGGACCTTCAATTCCGCGTCTGGATCAGTCGGGCCAATCGGTGTCGAGGCGCCGGATCATCGTGCCCTGATGGGGGCGGACGGCGACGCAATCGACCCGGACCGTGGCGCGCATGACGTCTCCGGCACGTGGGAGTTGCCGCTGTGCGCGCGTCAATCGGGGCTTTGGCTGCGCGGGCTTTTCGGGGACGCTGCATCGACCACGACTGCTGGCTCGCGGGGCGGGCTGGACTTTGCCGCACAGGCGATCGCGGGTGACACGATTACAGTCGGTGCGACGACCCTGACCTTCGTCGCGGCGGATGCCGGCATAAATGAAGTGCTGATCGGCGCCACGATTTCAGACACGATTGATGCGGTGACCACCGCGATTGACGACCTCGACGATCTGACCGCGACGCGCTTCGGGCAGCTGGTGCTGATCGAGCATATGACGGCGGATGCGACGGGTGACGCGATCGTGACGGGTGCCTCGGCTGCACACCGGATGCGGCCGATTGCGGCGACCCTCAAGGGCGGCGGTATGACCCGCCATCATTTCACGGACCGCACGCACCAGTCACGTCCCTTTGCCACGATCGAGCGTGAGCATTCGGACCTGACGGGCGCGAACGCCTTCCGGGTCGTCGACAGCCAGATCGTGCGGGCACTCAACTTCCCGCGTGCGCGGTCGGGGCAGGCGACTATGCGTGCAGATGTGCTGGCGCGCTATGATGCCCGGTCGGCAACACGGTCCCTGAGCGCCACGCCCACGGCTTTGCGCGCGGAGCCTTTCTCGATGATCGGTGGCCGGATCACCGTCGACGGAGCCTGTATCGGCACCATCGACAGTGCCGCGCTGGAGCTGGGCGTGGATGTGACCGCTGACGGCTTCGACGCGTGCGGGCTGGCCGATGCCGGTGTCATCGGCGAACCGGTAATCGGGGACACCACCGCGAAATTCGATATCACCGCACGTTTCCCGACAGGTGATCTGATGGATGCGGCATTCAACGCCTCGCACGTATCGGTGCAGATGGTCTACGCCTCGCGCAGCAGCGGTGCGATGCTTATCCTCGATGTGCCGCGCGTGTTCTGCGGACGTCCGGGTGAGACATTCAACGGGAGGTCGTCGGTCACAGCCGCGTTCACCGGCGAGGGGTATGTCGATACCGACGCGGGCTACCGCTACGCAGCGACCTATTACTCCCCTGTGGCGGCGTTCTCGTGAGCGGCGCGAAGAAGGGCGTCGTTTTGGCCCCCGCCCGCACGGACCCCGAGTGGCTGGTCGTCCAGATCGGAGACGTTGAGGTGCCAATGCTGGCGCGCCCCTTCAACGTGGTGCTGGATGAAGAGGCGCGGCAGCGGCTGGAGAAGGAGTCGCGCGCGACATCTTCGATCACCGAATTGCTGCAGATCATGGCGCCCACAGCCGCTGCCGCCCTGCGCAGCGTCGATGCGGTCACGCTGGAATCGGCGCTGCACGTCTGGCTGGCGATCCAGATCGGGCGGGTGGTGGTCGAGGATTGGGATCACATGCTTGACCCGGACGGCCAGCAGCTGCCCTTCAGCGCGGACCGTTTTGACCTGGCCTGTATGACCGTGCCGAAATTCGCTCAGGGCTTCTATGAGGCATGGACGCGACCGCGCACGATGGTGGCCGCAGCGGGAAACGCGTAAGGCTCCGCGCCCTGCATCATTTCGGGGCCGGAGCCAGAGACTGTGAGACCTGCCCGGACAGGCTGATGCCGCCCCGCGCGTGCGGCGATTGCCCCTGCCATTCCTTCGCGCCGCGCATCGCTGAGGAAATCGAGGCCTGGCGCATCGTGTGGCCTTTGCCGCCGGTGGTGCGCCTATCGCGCGACGATGGCTCGGTTCTGGTGACGGGCCTGTCGATTGAGGAGGTGCGGGCGCGGGTCCGCCCCGGCTTCGACGTCGAACTGGTCGCGGAAATCGCTGCTTATGCCGAGCCGTCCATCATCGAGGAATGCAACAGAGAGGTGCCCAAATGAGCAGACCGAGCGTCGGCATCCGGCTGGATGTACTTGGCAAGCGTGAGGTGGTCGATGCGCTGCGCGACGCGGGGCGCGAAGGCCAGCGCATGGCGGATCGGATCGAGAAGTCCGGCCCGCCCGCGTCAAAATCGCTGCGCACCCTCGATGCGGCGGCGGGTGAGCTGCGTGGTGGTCTGTCAGGACTCGCTGCGGAATCCGGCGGAGTAGGGCGCGCGTTGGGGTCCCTCGGAAAATTCGGTGCTGTGGCTGCTGTTGGCCTCGGCGCGATCACCGTTGGGGCCGTGGGTCTGTACGGCGTTGCGCGACGTGCGACCAGTGAGGTGGCCGCGATGGCCGATCAGGCGGATCGCCTGGGCGTCTCTTCGGAATCGTTACAGAAATGGCAGTATGCGACGGCGCAATTCAATGTGGATGGCGAGACCACTGCGGGCCTGATGGGGGAGATTGCCAATAAGGCGGTCGAGGCGGCCCAGGGCGGTGGCGAGGCGGCGGAAGTTTTCGATCGTCTGGGTGTAAGCGTCCTTCGTGCGGATGGCTCGATGAAGTCGATGGACGAATTGCTGCCTGATATCGCGGACGGCTTTCAAAGCATGGACGATCCCATGGCGCGTGTGAATGCCGCCTCGGCGCTGTTCGGGGATGAGGGCCGCAAGCTGATCCCGCTATTGTCGCAAGGCGCCGACGGGCTGAAGGACATGGGGGACGAGGCGGAGCGCGCGGGCCTGATCCTGAGCGATGACATGGTTTCGGCAGCACAGGCTGCGAACCGTGAATTTGAGCGGCAAGCGGATATCATCCAGACGAGACTGCGTAACGCATTCGTGGAACTTGGGCCGACAATCGGCGAACTTATCCCTATCGTAGCGGGTTTCGTAAACGCCGTTATTGAGGGGATCATGCGTGTCCTCGACCTGTTCGGCATTGTGGATCGTCGGCGCGTTGAGGATTTACAGCCTCGCGTCGATAGTCTGGAACAGAGGCGGTCTGAGATTCTGGGAAATCTGTCTCAGCAGGATCTGCTGATCCTGCGCGGAGATGTTCCAGCGGAAACATATACCCGGAATGGAGACCCGACTGCACTTGAGAACCTCCGCGAAAACACTGCGGAGCTCAGTGCGGTCGAAAGTGAGATTGGTGAACTGCGAGCGGAAATATCTCGTCTGCTCAATCCTGAAAGCCCGTCAGACACGCCGCCACCGCGTTATGTTCCTCCAAGTCAGGGCGATGGCAGTGGCGGCGGTGGAGCGGATGCTGTCGATCCGAATGCAGCGGCGGTCGCGGCCATGGATCGCATTTGGGCCAGAGTGGAAGAGTCCATCGAGGTCGAGAAAGAGCGGATGGAGGTGACGAAGAAGGCGAATGAAGCCCTGCGCGATCTTACCGATAAAGGCATTCAGGAGACTGCCAAGAGCCTTGCTGAGGCCACTCTGGGCATGCGCGATTTCACGGATGTTTTCCAAAATATCCTGCTCGACCTTGCCACCGATTTGCCCGCGCTGCTGACCGGTGGAACTGTGAGCACAGGCGCGGGCGGCATCGCGCAATCCATCCTCGGCGGTGTCGGGAGTGGCATCGTCAATGATAGCGGCGGCACCATCGGCGACTGGGTGGCGGGCTTGATGGGCTTCTCCGATGGCGGCGGGTTCGAGGTGACGGAGCGGTCGTCGCAGATGCGCATTCCGGCCCGTGGCGGTGACGACCGGCTGGTCGCCTTCCGCGCTCAACTGGGCGAGCGGGTCAATGTCTCACGCCGGGGGCAGTCCGGGGGAGGGGACACAATCAACCAGAACATCATCGTCGAGGGCGATGCGACCGACGCGACGATCGAGAGGATGCGCAGCGTCATGCGGGAGGAGATCGCCATGCAGCGGCCCGGTATCGTCCAACAATCGGTCGCGGCAAGCGGTCGGGAAATCCGCAAGAATCCGGACTACGGGAGATGAGCCTCGAAATCGTCACGCTGCCACCCGGTCTGGCCGTCAGTCAGGCCAGCTTCGGCAGGTCGCATTCCGAGCGGGTCGAGGTCCGTGCGCGATCCGGGATCGAGGACCGCTTTCGCGATGGGGCGGACCGCTGGACGGCATCCTTCATCGCTGCGCCGAGTGCTTCGAACCGCGATGAATGGCGCGCCTTCGTCATGGAGCTGTCCGAGACCGGAGCGCTGGTCTACGTCCACGATATCAATGCGGCACGCCCCTACGGGGGGGAGCGGCGCTTGTCCGATTATTTCAATCTCCCATTCGTGATGATCGACGAAAGCGGCGACGAGGTCGCTCTCGTCGACGCGGATGATGAGACCGTCGAAATGATCGGCGATCCGGAGAGTGCGACCGCCAAGATCGAGGTCTCCAAGACGGCGGATGAGGGTGCCGCCCTCGTCGAGATCGCCGGGCTGCATCCGGGAGTCGTGGCGATTAGACGGGGTGCCTATGTCCAGATCGGGCACTGGCTATACCTCGCCCGCGTCGACGTCGTTCCAGACTATCGGGGTGTGGCAGAGGTGCCGGTGCACCCTGCGCTTTGGCGTGCTGCGCCGCTGGGAGAAGGGGTCAAGCTGACATGTGCTGGCACCCTCATGCGCCTGGACCAGAAATCCACGCGGTGGACCGGCTCACCGCGCGATCGGCGTCATGCGATCGCATTCACATTCCGTGAAGTCCTTCCGCCCGAAGAAGGGATACCGCTCTGATGGAGATATGGACGGATGAAGAAATCGCCGCCCTGGCCACACCGACGAAGCGGCGCGTGTCGCTGTTCGAGCTGCGGCTGGACGAAGGCACATGGCGCGGGGCGCAGACGCATCGGCCAGTCACGGACCTAGATGGCCGGCGGTGGGAGGCCTATCACCAGAATGGTCAGGTCGAGAATCTGGGCACATCAATGTCGCGACGCCCGAGAGAGGTGCGCGTGACCCTGCATGGGATCAAGTCCGGACAGTCGATCTACACGAAGCTGAAGGCCAGCAGCCCCATCGGAAAGCTCGCGCTGATCTACCGCGCATGGGTCGACGCGAACGAGAGGCTGATCGTCCAGCCGAAGCTGCGCTTCGCCGGTGTCGTCGCCGCTGCACCTGCCATACATCTGGGTGAGACGGATCGCGTGTCGCTGACTCTGCTGCGCGGCGGTGCCGATGCGGGGCGGTTGGAGCCGGGCTGGGACGCGACACCTGCATCGCATCGTGCCTACACGGGCATTCCCGACGCGGTCTACGACAGGGTCACCTCGCAGACACAGCGTCCGACGGCAATCTCATGAGACTGCCCGATTGGCAGACCCGTCTGCATGTCAGCCTTGATGAGATCAAAGCGGAGCCGGTGCAATGGGCGGTCTGCGGCGCGACCTGCCTGCATCTGCTGCAGGACAGCGCATCGGCGATGACAGGTCGGGATATAGCCGGAATGGCCCGGCAAGCTCTGGGCCCTGCGCCGACAGATGAGCGGTCGATGCTGAGATATCTGGTGGCGCGCGGTGGGGTGACGGGCGTAATCGCGTCGGTCGCTGCCGCCGCAGGATTTCCCGAAATATCACCGGATGACGCGACGGAGGGAGACTGGGCCGTGACGGACGATTTGCAAAGGCTGGGCCGGTCCTCCGGCGAGGAGGCGATATTGCGCGTCACTGGTGGCTGGGCATTCCGATTGCCCGATCTGGGTATCGTGTGCCTGCCCGCACATCTGGTCGCGCCCCGTGCGGCATGGGCGGTGGGCTGATGGCTGCGAGTATTACGATAGGCACGATCATTTCGGCTGCCATCAATGCGGCCATTACTGCTGTCGTCAGCTTTGCGATCACCAGTGTCTTTGGAAAAAAGCCGAAGGCGGTGATCGATACCAGTCCGCTGTCGACCGCGCTGGAGGCAGGCGGTCCAAAGCGCGTCGTGGTCGGTCGTGTGGGCGTCAGGGCAGCCCGCCTCATCGCAAATGAGAGGCGCCGTCTGGAGCTTGTCTACGATCCGGATGCTGGCATGTCGTCGGGCGCATTTGGATTTCCTGAGCGGCAATTGGGGGTGTACGACAAAACATTTCATCACTGGGTGGCGGTCATCAGCGATCATCCGATCACGGCATTTCGCAATGTCTACATCGACGGAAAGAAGGTCGAGCTGAACGATTTGGGGTGGGTGGTATCGCAGCCATGGATCTACGAGGGTCACTATTCGATAAATTTTCAATTTTTCGACGGTAAGAGCAATGACTTGTCCGAGTTGATCGACCTGGGGCTTGTCGATCCCGGATCTGTCGGTGAAGGCACGGCCATCGTGTGGGCGCGCCACTTGGTGACGCACAAGCAGTATTTTCAAAAGCTTTTCTCAGGAATGGTCCCGACCTACACGTTTGAGGTGGATGGCGCGGCCCTTCCCGATCCGACAGACCCCGAATGCGATCTTGAGGATGAGGCGACGTGGAAGTTTCGGCGGGAGTCGATCCTCGTCCAGGCTTTCCACCAGATTTCCCCGCTTGGCCGCAATCGACCGATTGGTGAGATCGACTGGGATCAGGTCGCAGAGATTCTGCCGCGCCACGCCCAGATCGTCACTTCTGCTCATGGTGAGGAGGCCCCGCGATTCTGCGCGGACGGCCTTTGGAAAACGGTCGGCGAGACGCATGAGGCGGCTGAAGAGCGGATCGGGCAGACCTATGGCGGTCGTCCAATCGACATGGCGACCGATCTTGGGGCAGGGGGCGCACTTTTGCGCTTCAGTGGCTCCGGTCCCGATGGGGAGGTCGTCGATACGGTGCAAGGCAGCAAGGGCGACTATGGTCCCGACGGCGTCGCGCGGGAGGATGCCGAGCTGCTGGATACGCGCCCGAATGGATTCCGCTTCCGCTTCCATTTCAGGGACTGGGCGTGGGAGCCCTATACGATTGATTGGGTCGATAATGCCGCACTGGCCGAAGATGGCGGTCAGCGTCGATATTATGATGCCTCATCCGACATGGTCACAGGGCACCGGCAGGCATTCTTCCTTGGCTATCTGGGGTATTGCCAGGCGCGCTACGGCGAGGTGGTGGGCGGTGAGCTGGCTCTGCGCTTCCTGCGTCTTCAGGCGGGGGATTATCTCGCGATTGATGAGCCGGAATTCGGCGTCGACGGCTCCGAGCGCTATAAGGTCATGGCCGTCAGTGAGACGGACAGCGATTATCCTACTGTCGAGATGATGCTGGACGATCCGGCGTGGCATGCAGATCCGGGTGAGCGCGAAGCGGCGCCGATTCCACTGTCTGAATCCAGCGATGAAGCCGTTCTGACGGTCGAGGCACCGGAGGTTACCGTCACATCAGGCGGGACGGCGCTGATCGATGTCAGTGGTATCGTCATGCCCGGCATGCGTTTCGTGATCGAGGATCCCGATCCGGGCATGATGTATCGCGCGATCGTCGAGGCGGAATACGAAAATAGCGGTAGCACCGTCGGCCTGTCGGGTACGGCGACATTCAGCGAAAATGGCGTCGCCATCGTCAGCTTGGGGCCTGTGCCCGCTGGCAGTTCGGTCGGCTGGACGGTGCGATCGCAATCCTCTTCTGTCTTGGTCGAAGATGCCACCGGACTGCATGTCGTCAATGGTGACGTCGAGCCGCCTGGTGCGCCGACGGGCTTGGCTGTGGCATCTGATGGGCCAGGTCGCGTGACCGTTACGGTCACGGCACCGAATGCCACTGATGTCGTTTCTATCGTTGCTGGATATGTGGCTCAGGGTGCACCGGCACCTGACCTTACGACATTGTCCTCTCGCCTTTCTGTGGCGGCGCTGCCGGGACAGGTCGGAACTACTATTCAATTTTCCGGACTTCCCACGGGGGAGTCCGATGGCAGCCACGACTTTTATGCGATCGCAACTGATCGAGCCGGAAATCCATCTCCGCTCGCCGGGCCTAAGCTCATTATTTTGGAGGATGTGACATGAGCATAATCGAGGCAGTTTACGACTCAGCCACAAAGCGGCTGCGGGTCGATCTATTGGTAAGTATGGTTGGGGCTATAGCCAAGAGGACCTACACGGATCGTCCCGCTGCAGCCGAAGCGATTGCGATTGGTGATCTGGTTCTTGGCGATGCTTTCGCGGTCGAAGGTCAGGGCCAGTTCACCTTGGACGGTACGGGCACCGCCTTTGACGATCAGTCCAGCGGGCTGGGTGTGTCGGCGGTAGCAGAGGCCCCGCAGAGGATCACGCCGGAGCTTTTCGGTGCGGCGGCGGATGGCGTTACAGACGATGAGGCGGAGTTCCTGCGGGCGGCTGGCGTGGCAGACACAAAGCCGCTGCGCCTGACACGTCGCGCCTATTACCTCGCATCGTCGCGGCCACGGTTCCAGGACACTTTTGACGGGGGCTTCATGCAAGAGGCTGGCGGGCACCTGACGGCGGACCTGTCGCCCTCGATCAAGGAGATTCCGCTCCACACGCCGCTGAAAACCAGTCATCCCACCCTCAGCACACGCGACCATACGTTCATGGCGAACACGAACGTCCCTTGGCCTCTCGGTCAAATGTCGGCACTGATTGCCGACGCCACGCCTTACATCCTGACGCGGGGCGATTTTACGTCCGGATGGACAGACCGCCGGATTGATTCCGCGAACAATGCGACCGCATCCTCAGCGACGGTGACGGCCAGTCAGGTGTCGTGGGCATCGGATGCACCATCCGGCATCGAGGGAATCTACCGCGTATTTGAGCAGGGAGAGCATTGGCGAGTCACATTTCTGCGTGACGACACGTCCGAGGGTACGGCGTCCAGCTATTATGTCGGCGTCGACGTGCGGTTCACTACGAGCGCCACAGCCCGGACTGTGCGGCTCAATTTTCGGCAGGACGATACCGGTGCCCGCGTCTGGTACTATGACGGCGGCGGCACAGGTAGCAGCGCTGCATTTGACCTGCCCAAAACGACGCAGACGATCAACACAAACGGCGCGCTGACGCTCGGTGCGCGGCTGGTGGGCGAGACGACGGTTGAGGTCTACGCGAACGACCTGCTCGTGTATTCGTGGGACCTGGCCGATCTGTACGGCGCGACCGATATTGACGAAATCGGCTTTTCCATATCTCGCCAAATGACGGCGCAAACGAAGATCCTGTACCCTGTACGTGTGGACTCGAAGTGGGTGCCGAAATCCAAGCGCGCCGTAAGCATCGCCCTGATCGGAGACAGCATCACCTACGGCGCTTGGGCCAGCATAGACTACGGGCAATTCCTCTCGCCAATGTTGAAATCGTCGCCGTATTTCGGTGACGTGTCGGTTGAAAATTTCGGTGTGAGCGGGGCGACTGCTGCCACGTGGGTGGCCGGGGGCAGCTACAGTGGCGACGGTCCAGCGCAGGCTTACGGCCCAATCGCGGATGAAGATTTCACGGGGTATGATTACGTTCTGGTCCAGCTCGGCACCAACGAGGCCAATTCCGGACTGAGCCGCACGACCTACATCACCAACATCGAGACTATTGGCGACAAGATCGTGGCAGATGGGGCAATCCCGATTTTCGGTGTTTTCCCGCGTGCCACGGAAACTTACGCGCCGTCGGATGATTATGCCGAATATGTCGGCGCGCTGGAATGGGCCTGCGCGGGCAAGGGCTGGACTCTCGCAAACAACCGTGCGGCTTATGGATTGGTCAACGAGTTTTTCGACAGTCTGCACCCGACGGAGCTGGGGCAAGTGCATCTGGCAGGTGGCTTCGCATCCGCGATCCTGACGCATGAATATACTGGTGCCTACCCGATGCCGAGCCGCCATTTCGCAGAATATGCGATCAGCGGCGACACGACGGCGCGTGCGCTGGCGGCGGTGGATTTGTCTGCCCTCGAGGCGGTTGACCTGTCCACCCTCACGGTGAGCGCCAGCCCGACGCAGGCCGAGGTGGAGGCGATCCGCGACGGGGTGGAGGCCGCATTGCAGGCGCAGGCGACAGGGGTGGAGGCCGCATTGCAGGATGTGGCCGACGTGCTGGCCACGCTTGCCCGAGACCTCGCAGCGGCTGGCGCGGTGAAAGTCTGATGTCCCTCATGCGGAGGCGCACCCATGACCGCCGGTTAGAGTGGTGGTTCGCGTCACAGACCCTTGCTTTCGGCCTTTTCCTCACGCACCCGGCGGCGTCGATGGACTCCACGGCCTTCATTCAGCTTCTGCTCTGGATGCCGGAAAACTGGTGGGGCGGAGCCTTCACGCTGACGGGGGGGCTGCACATTACTGCCCTCTGGATCAATGGGCGCAGATGGTGGACCCCATACATCCGGTCCACCACCACAATTGCAAATTTGGTCGCGTATTTCTTTTTTCTGGTCGGCTTCTGGCTGCTTGATCGGCACACCACGGCTGTCGCCACGTATGGCGCGCTCTGTGTCGCCGCCTGTATCTGCCTATACGGCGCTGCAAAGGACGCCGTTCACGCAAGGGACGGCATCCAGAAGGGGGGGCGTAGTGCTGAGTGCCACTGATCTAGCCGCCCTGATGACGGCTATGGCGGCCTTCATCGGGGCACTTATGACTGTCGCTGTCCGGTCCGCGAAGAAGGAGAAGAAGGGGGCGCCTAGCGATCCTTTGGCCACACCCGAAGCGATCCAGACCGCGACGCTACGCCACGAGATGGAGCAGGAACTGGAAGGCGTCCATCGCAAGCTGGGGTCGATTGATCGCGATGTGCGGACCACCCTCTCCCTTGTGGACAAGTGCCTGACCCACCTTCAAATCATCGAGCGGAGGCTGAAATGACCCATTCTGTTGACGGCATGATTGCCGACATTCTGCGCCGCGAGGGCGGTTTCGTGGATGATCCCGACGATCCGGGCGGTGCGACCAATCACGGCGTGACGATCCACACGATGCGCCGCCTGCGCCTCGACCTGGACGGCGACGGCGATGTCGATGTCGCGGACGTGCGCGCGCTGCCGATCGCAAAAGCGGCGGACATATTCAAGGATGAATATTTTCGCGCGCCGCGCATCCACCGGTTGCCCATCCCTCTATGGCCTGCCGTATTTGATATGCAGGTCAATGCGGGCAACCGCGCGGTGCGCCTGCTGCAAACGCTGCTGACACAGTGTGGGTATGATGTCGGTGCAGTCGATGGGCTGATCGGCGCAAAGACCATCGCGGGCGCGGAGGCGGCGATCAGAGATTTGGGGCCGGATACCGTGGTCGATGGCTACGGCATACTGCGCAGGGATTTCTATTACCGCCTGGCTGATCGGCGTCCGGCCAGTCGCAAATATGCCCGCCGCCGCGACGGCGGAAAGGGCGGCTGGATCACGCGGGCCGAGGAATTCATGTCACCCGCATCGCGCTACACCGATGCACAACACCGTAGGAGGGTCGCATCATGGCCTTGAGTATGACGGGCATCACCGGATTGATCCAGGGCGCTGGCCGCGCCGTCACTGGCGTGGCGGGCGCATTCATCCCGAATGCCGAGGCTGCGGACGCCCGCGCGGCGGATGCGCGCGCGGGCGCGCTGGCGCAATTCGCCGCGGAGTTTCAGCCGCAGCGCAGCTGGTTCGACGCGGTGATCGACGGTGTGAACCGCATTCCCCGCCCTGCGATGGCGCTGGGAACCATCGGGCTGTTCGCGTGGGCGATGACCGACCCGATCGGCTTCGCCGCCCGAATGCAGGGTGTGGCGTTGATCCCTGAGCCGATGTGGTGGCTGATGGGCGCGATCGTCGGATTCTATTTCGGGGCGCGTGAGCTGAGCCATAGCAGGGCGCGCGCGACCATCGACCCCGCGCAGGTCGAGGCGGCAGCGGACAGCATTGCGCGGATCACCGCGATTGGCGCGCGGCAGGATGATGTCGAGCATGTCCAGGCCACGTACCTGACGCCCGGCGCGGCGGAGGGTGCGGATCCCCAGCTTGATCTGGAGGCGGTCAGCGATGTGAATCCTGAGCTTGCGGAATTGCTGACGCGGGCGCGTGATTTCGAGGCGGGGCGGGGGAATGGCTGACTGGCCTGTAGCTCAAGTCAAATCGAAATAGCTCAATGCTCCCATGTCGCGCGCACTCTTGTGGTGCGCTTTCACCAGAGCCAGCGCCTCCTCTATTGTGTCGCACCTGCCCCGGTCAGGTCGGGGGTGAGGTATCCATCTGATTTGCCACGTCCACATCTCATCGGTATCGATCCACACCCTCCCGATACATTGACTGCGCCAATGTAGCGTCCAGCTATCTGCCCCTGCTCTGCGAAGGCGATAGGGGCTATCCCTGTATATTTGAAATGCTTTCCGCATATGAAGACATATGCAGAACATCTGTTCTCATGCAATCATATGCGCGGGGGCAAATGGGCGCACCAACGCCCCTCACCATGCGGCAGATGCCAACCGCCCGCACCGACCGGCCACAAGTATCGATCGCCCGCGACCCCGAAGGGCAGGGCCATATTTGCCTGACTAGATTAATGAATGATTACCAGAAAGTTCGCCCTGCTGCGCCTGTAGCGCCGTGGCTTGGGGGCAAAAAGGTGGTAGTGTCTCAGTTTGAACTATCTTTTTTCTTATATGGCCCGCGCTTCTTAGGCGCAGGTGAGCGAGCATCCATCAGCCCAACGATCCAATCCATGTCGTGCAGAGTGTC
>Ga0209345_10001231_pt1 | contig 31123 bp, 40 predicted proteins | sample Cruoilmetagenom7_FD_187294 | JGI IMG/M metagenome (GOLD analysis project Ga0209345, IMG submission 187294) | Oil polluted marine microbial communities from Coal Oil Point, Santa Barbara, California, USA - Sample 7 (SPAdes) (version 2) | ecosystem: Environmental > Aquatic > Marine > Oil seeps ...
TCTATCGCAGAAAAAACTTCCCCCTACTTCTTCGGGAGCGCCTTTCAGGGTGGTGAGTTCGTTGTTGTTACACCAAAAACTTCCTCCTACTTTAACAGGTGCGCCTTTGAGAGAGAGAAGGATATTTCCATCACAACCAAAAGCTCCTCCTACTTCTTTAGGAGCACCTATAAGGTAGTTGAGATTGTTGCCTCTGCACCAAAAATTTCCTCCTACTTTAACAGGAGCACCTTCGAGAGAGGTGAGCCCTCTGTCACTACAATCAAAAGTTCCAGTAACTGTGCCGAACTTAAACGGTGAAGACTCCCCATCTCTAAGAAGTGGGACGAACTTAAACGGTGAAGACCTCAAATCTCTAAGAAGGAGAACGTCGCCTTCAACATCGTAAACTCCGTCTCTTATTGTATAAGTTCCTCTTATCTTGAAAAACTTTTCAAAATCATCTTTAGTGGATGCTACCCCTGATTCACTTCTGCGTTCTATTGTTGTCATATATTATCTCACTTTCCCTGTTATGTGTTCTTTGAGGAGTTTCTTTCATACTCTTTTTTAAGAGTAAATAATTTTTTCCATTGTATAGCATCTCCTTAGTTATTGATGTAAATATTTTTTTCAATGCTTGATACTGTTTTTACTTCTTCTATAGTAAACGATTTCGTATTGTCCTTACACCAAAAGCTTCTTTCAACTTCTTTAGGTGCACCTTTGAGGGAAACAAGCTTATTAAAGCTACAATCAAAACTTCCTCCTACTTTGATAGGGGCTCCTTCTAAGGAAGTGAGCTTGTTGTCATCACACCAAAAACATCCCCCTACTTCAACAGGAGCACCTTCAAGGGAAACGAGGTTATTGCCACTACACCAAAAATCTCCTCCTACTTCTTTAGGAGCACCATTGAGGGAAATGAGATCATTGTTACCACAATCAAAATCCCCAGTAACTACACCAAACTTGAAGGGAAAAGACTCAACATCCCTAAGAAGAAGGACGTCGCCATCGACATCGTAAACTCCTTCCCTTATTGTATAAGTTCCTTTTATTTTGAAGAACTTTTCGAAAGCATCTTTTGTGGGAACTACCTCTGATTCATTCTTGCGTTCCATTATACCATCTCCTTAGCTATTGATGTAAATATCTTTCAACTCTTGATATTGCTTTTATATCTTCTATAGTAAACGATTTCGTATTTCCACCACAATCAAAGTCTCCACCTACTTTTTCAGGAGCGCCTTTAAGAGAAACAAGGTTATTGTTACCACACAAAAAATCCCCAGTAACTGTGCCGAACTTAAACGGTAAAGTTTCCCTTTTTTATGGAAATGATGTCACCCTCAACTATCTTTAATAGATGCTACCTCTAATTCATTTTCACGCATTCATTCCACCCTAAATACAATTTAATAGAGTTCCACTAACTCTGGATACTGCTTCTACTTCCTTTGTAGTAAATAACTTTGGGTTATCCCTGCACCAAAAATTCCCTTCTACTTTTGCCGGAGCGCCTTCGATGGAAGTGAGGTTATTATTGCTACACCAAAAATCACCTCCTACTTTTGTAGGAGCACCTTTAAGGGAGCTGAGTTTGTTGCAGCTACAATCGAAACCTCCTCCTATTTCTTTAGTAGTACCTTCTAGTGATATTAGCTTATTATAATTACACCAAAAATCTCTTCCTATTTCTTCAGGAGCGCCTATTAAAGAGGTGAGGTTATTTCCACTACAATCAAAATCTCTTCCTATTTTTGCAGGAGCACCTTCGAGAGAAATGAGATCATTATAATTGCACCAAAAATCTCCTCCTACTTCTTTAGGAGAGCCTTCTAGTGAAGTTAATTCATTATCGCTACAATTAAAATCTCTTCCTACTTTTTCAGGAACGCCTTTAAGAGAAACAAGGTTATTATCGTTGCATAAAAAATCCCCAGTAACTATACCGAACTTGAACGGTAAAGTTTCCACTTTTTTAATTAGAATGACGTTGCCATCGACATCGTAAATTCCGTCTTTTGTTGAGTAAGTCCCTATTATCTCGAAGAACTCTTCGAAATCTTCAGTAGGTTCTGCCTTTGATTCGTTTTTACATTCTTCATTTTCGAGCATTCGATATCTCCTAATATATCGTTTAATATTTAAAAAATTTCTCCCTTAACTTTAGATACTGCTTCTACTTCTTCTGTAGTAAACAATTTTGTATTATCCTTACAGTTAAAATTTCCTCCTACTTCTTTAGGTGCTCCTTTAAGAGAGACGAGCCTGTTGAACTTACAATCAAAATTTCCTGATGTTTTAATAGGAGCACCTTCTAGTGATATGAGTCTGTTATAACTACACAAAAAACCTCCTCCTACTTCTTTAGGTGCTCCTTTAAGGGAAGTTAGCTTGTTATTGTAACACCAAAAACATCCTTTTGTTTCTTCAGGAGCACCTTCTAGAGAGCTTAGCTCGTTGCTGTGACACCAAAAACCTCCTCCTACTTCTTTAGGAGCTCCTTCGAGTGAAGTTAGCTTGTTATCGTTACACCAAAAATCTTTTCCTATTTTAGCAGGGGCACCTCTCAAATAGATGAGTTTATTTTTAACACAATAAAAACTTCCCCATACTTTAACAGGTGCACCTTTGAGAGAGGTAAGTTCGTTTCTATCGCAGAAAAAACTTCCCCCTACTTCTTCGGGAGCGCCTTTCAGGGTGGTGAGTTCGTTGTTGTTACACCAAAAACTTCCTCCTACTTTAACAGGTGCGCCTTTGAGAGAGAGAAGGATATTTTCATAACAACCAAAAGCTCCTCCTACTTCTTTAGGAGCGCCTTCGAGAGAGGTAAGCTTGTTATAGCTGCACCAAAAATCTTTTCCTACTCTAACAGGTGCACCTTTGAGAGAGGTGATACCTCTGTCACTACAATCAAAATTTCCAGTGACTGTATCGAACTTAAACGGTAAAGACTCCACATCTCTAAGAAGGAGTACGTCGCCTTCAACATCGTAAACTCCGTCTTTTGTTGAATAAGTTCCTTTTATCTCGAAAAACTTTTTGAAGTCATCTTCGGTTGGAACTGCCTCTGATTCACTTCTGCGTTCTATTGTTGTCATATATTATCTCACTTTCCCTGTTATGTGTTCTTTGAGGAGTTTCTTTCATACTCTTTTTTAAACATAAATAATTTTTATGACTTTAGATACTGCCTTTACTTCTTTCACAGTAAGGAATTTATATTGTTTTTCAAACCTTGGAAGGTGCTTCTACTTCTTCTGTAGTAAACAACTTTGGATTGTCATTACACCAAAAACCTCCTCTTACTTTAAAGGAAGCACCTTCGAGAGAGGTTAGCTTGTTATTGTTACAATAAAAATTCCCCCCTACTTCAACAGGTGCACCTTTTAGAGAAGTGAGCTTGTTATAACTACACCAAAAACCTTTTCCTACTTCTTCAGGAGCGCCTTCAAGAGAGTGGAGTTCGTTGTTGTTACACCGAAAACCTCCTCTTACTTCTTTAGGAGCGCCTTCAAGGAAAGTTAGTTTATTATCATTACAATCAAAATCTCCTCCTACTTTTTTAGGAGCTCCTTTGAGGGAGCGAAGGTTATTGTTGCTACAATCAAAATCTCCACCTACTTTTGTAGGAGCGCCTTTAAGGGAATGGAGATTATTACAATCACACCAAAAGCCTCTTCCTACTTCTTCGGGAGCGCCTTTGAGAGATACAAGCTTATTTCTAGTACAATCAAAACCACCTTCTACTTTTACAGGTGCACCTTCAAGAGAAGTGAGGTTGTTGTCACTGCACTCAAAATCTCCTACTAATTTAGTAGGAGCACCATTAAGAGAGACGAGCTTGTTATAACTACACCAAAAATCTCTTCCTACTTTTTCAGGTGCGCCTTCGAGAGAGGTGAGGTTATTTTCACCACACAAAAAATCTCCCCCTACTTTTACAGGTGCACCTTCGAGGGAAGTTAGCTTGCTACAGCTACAATCAAAATTCGCAGTAACTGTACCAAATTTAAACTGTAAAGACTCCACATCCCTAAGAAGGATAACGTCGCCCTCAACATCGTAAATTCCGTCTCTTAATGTGTAAGTTCCTTTTATTTTAAAGAACTTTTTGAAATCATCTTTGGTTGGAACTGCCTCTGATTCCTTTTCAGTCATTTGATACCTCCTAAATATTTAGTTGGTTTCCCTTCTTAAGGATTATTTATATATTGTTTTTTCAATTCTGGATACTGCTTCTACTTCCTCTATAGTAAACGATTTTGTATTGTCACCACACCCAAAAGCTCCTCCTACTTTTTCAGGTGTGCCTTCAAGAGAAGGCGCGCTTGTTACAGCTACAATTAAAAGTTCCAGTAACTATACCAAACTTGAAAGGTAAAGTTTTAACCTTCTCCATTAGAAGGACATCACCCTCAACATCGTAAATTCCGTCTCTTAATGTATAAGTCCCTTTTATTTTAAAGAATTTTAAGATAAGATAACTCTGATTTGAGAAAATTTATATCTCGTGTTATTCTGGATAAACTATATATAATATCGTTTATATCACTAAGTTCTTGTTTGTAAGATGTATTACTTTTTGTGTTAGAAAGGGATTGAGTAGTGACACATCCACTACTTATTATAAGCAGTAGTGTCATAATAAAAATCTTATACATAGTTTACCACCTTTCTTTGTTTTTATATTTTTGTTCTCGTTATGGTCAAGGTTATAATTAAGGAAAGTAAAGCTGCCCAAACCCTAAACACTTAATCGAATTAAGTTATTATATCCCAACAACCTTAAGCAGAGGGATCGGCTCTTACTCAAAGTTAAAAGTATACTAAGATTCGGACAGCTAATATTTTATTATGTCTACTTATGCCTGCATACTTTGTTATTTTTTCTTATTTTTCTTCTTGTCTTTTTTCTTTGTTTCTCCCTTCCCTTTCAAATTGTTGGCTCTGATATAGTCCCAAATCTTTTTTACCATTTGACCTGGTGGTATTTTTTTAGTACCAAACACATCTTCCAAAGTTTCATTACAACCTTTAAAAGAAACTTCACCAAAACCCCCACCACCTTTCTTTCCCTTTTTATCCTTTTTTTCCTTACTTTCCTTTTTTCCTTTTTTATCCTTTTCATCCTTCTTTCCCTTACTATCCTTTTTATCCTTCTTTCCCTTACCCTTTTCATCCTTCTTTCCTTTACTATCCTTTTTATCCTTCTTTCCCTTACCCTTTTCATCCTTCTTTCCCTTACCATTTCCTTCTTCTTTAAGGGCTGCTTTTATTTCCTTTGCAGAGAGTGTTATTCTATGCTTTACTCCCTTATTGGTTTCTACCCATACAAACCCTTTGTTTAAGTTAAGTGCATATATCTTTCCCTTTACCTCATTACCTTTACTGTCCGTGCCTTTTGCCGTTTTACCTTTTTCAAGTTTCATGTCATCTCCTTTTAAAATAATGTTATAGCTGTTTATAGTTATTGTTTACATATTGTTTTTTACATAATAATCCCTCCTTTTATAACGAGTTTTTTGTTCAAACTCTTTTGTTTCATGTTTTTAACCTCCTTTAGATTCTTTTGAACCCATTCTAAGAACTACTTTCAATTTGCTATACCTCCTACAATATTAGGTTACTATATCCCCTCTAACTTTAGATACTGCTTTCACTTCATATTCAGGTCTCAAACACATTTACCTTTTCTGTCATTTTCAACTTCTTCTCTGTCCATTTCAAATTCTTCTCTGTCCATTTCAACTTCTTCTCTGTCATTTTCTAATTCTTCTCTGTCATTTTCTTCAACTTCTTTTCTGTCATTTTCAACTTCTTCTCTGTCATTATCAACTTCTTTTTTGTCAGGTCCATCTTCGACTATTATTGTTTCTATCTCTTTTCCACATGCCGCATACATTTAATACCTCCTAATAATAGTTGTCGAGCTCAACATCCTTACTTTGTAAAATCGCAAAGAGAATCGCGCAATAATCCAGTCGGGTTCATTTTTTGGTTATACAATTTTCACTTCTTTTTCGGTGGGTTAACTGGTTTTGCTTTTGATTTTTCAGGTGTATGCCCTCCAGTCACAGAACCACCACTACCAGGTTTATAACACTTTTTACTTGTGACAATCTCATTTTCAGGAACTATTACTAAGTTCCACCAGGCATTTAAGGAAGCTTTGAGTGCTTCAACTTGAAGTTCCGCCCATTTTTTTGCTGCATCATTATCTTTTGCTATCGTAGAAATCCGACAGCTCCCTTCTCTCAGCTTAAAGCCTGACTTTGTGGGCCAATCTTCTTCCCCTCGGAAGATTGCTTCAAAGGGATAAACCCCTCCATCGAGAACTTGGATAGATACAGAAACCTCCGAAAGATTTATTCTATTATACTTTACTTCTAGTTTCATTTTCTTATTCTACTTTCTTCTTAAGGAATTGTAAACTCTTTTGTCCTGTTTGTTTTAGAGTGCTATATGTTTGTTACTTTCTTTTTTTTATCTCTGCGTATATGAGATCGCTCCAAAGTTCCATTGTAACACCAACGGATCGTTCTTCTTCTGGGTACCAGTCAGTTTGGCCAAGGGCAGTCCATATCGCTTTGATACTGGAATCAGATAGCGAGTCAACTTCCCTTACAACCATTTCTATTTGAGTGTCCACCATTCTCCTCCTCCTTTTATGAGCACATTTGATGGAAGGTGCTCGTTATAACTACAATCAAAATTCCCTTCTACTTCTTTTGGTGAACCATTTAAAGAAGAGAGCTCGTTGTCACTGCAATCAAAATCTCCTCCTACTTTTTTGGGTGCACCATTCAAAGAAGTTAGCTCGTTATAGCTACAATCAAAATCTCCCCCTACTTCAACAGGAGCACCTTCGAGGGAGGTAAGGTTATTGTCACTGCAATCAAAATCTTCAGTAACTATACCAAACTTAAAGGGAAAAGTTTTGACATCCTTAAGTAGAAGAACGCTACCCTTGACGTCATAAATATTGTAAACTCCATCTCTTACTGAGTAAGTTCCTTTTACTTCGAAAAACTCTTCGAAATCTTGCTTATTCAATTCTTGATCGTCAAGCAATATATTCATTTTTCCCTCCTAATATTCGTTCGTCTCCTTTGCGAGTTTGTTTCGCATTTACACATTGTTCCAAACTTCGATTGCTTTAGCAGGATCATTCCCCTCGTATAAAAATTTCGTCTCTAGTAAAACTTTGAATTCCCCATTACAATTTGACCACATTTGCAGGGATTCACCTTTGCTTGTGCTACAGCTCGCGTATAGATGCCACTGCTGCTTTAGCCACTCTTTCAATTTGTCTATGAATAGATGCTCTACTTTTTCGAATTTCTTTAGTTGTTTCTTCTCAATTATCATTTTGTACTTTTCCCTTTATTAAGGGTTATCTTTTTAAAAGTTGGGATGTCCCCTCGATAAGGACAATCCTTGTAATTACCTGAGGGACAATCTATACCCCAACCATCGTCACCGTCCCAGGCTCCTCCTAGACAACAGCGATCTGTTCTTAAACAGTGATTCCCTTTAATCGTTTTAATTTTTATTTTTTTTCATTATCGTGCTCCTTTTTTGTGTGCAGTTCTGATGTTTGGTTAAACCATTGGGCTTGTTTTTGGTCGAAATCCCATTGGCCAATTACCCGAGCTTCTTCTTTGTCGTCATCACTCCAGATGCAGCTAAAGTGTTGCTCACCATTACTGATTATCAAAAATTCCCCATTCTCTCCTGTTATGGGATTTTTGATTTTTTCCCATGTGTTTGTACTCATTTTTTCTCCAATCTAGTGGTTTATCTTACCTTACCTTATCATAAGGTAAAAGAATTTCCATGTAATTATATAGTTCGACTATCATTCTGCACATCCTTACTTTGTAAAATTGTCAGTCTCTAGCATCACGCGATCGAAAGATACAATAGGCTATTAACGGACGTGCTGCTTCCTCAAATTCATTTCGTTGTTTTCACTAACTATCATTTTGTGTTTTCCGCTTTATAGGATTTTGTAGAAAACCTAAATTCCACTTAATCGTTTTAATAATGTTCATATTTTTCCTCCTACCAAGTGGTTTACCTTACCTTACCATAACCCAAAAAAATTTCCATTGTGAATTTTTTATTTCGTCCTGCGTGAATTCCCGAGCCTTGTCTCCACGAAATTGGGGGCAACATACGAGAACGTTATCCCCATGCACCAACTTTAGGTCTTTCCGCCGAAACGGAATTTCGTACCCCATCCTGCGAGATAAATAATTCGCTGTAACTTCGTGGGAGATAGCACTCTCCCATGAGAGTTTTGTAAGTTTCGATTGTACTTCTTTTTCTGAACAGGGACGGACTTTGGCGATTCCTTGCCCTATCATAAGCGGGGAAAAAGTATTTGTAACATATGTCTTCATTTTTGCTCCTTACACTCTTAATGGAAGTTTAGGAATGATTACTACCGAACCATTACCAGCTTTTCCCTGAGTTACTATATATCTATTTCCTCCTTTTCAGGAATTATTACTAAGTTCCACCAGGCATTTAAGGAAGCTTTGAGTTTTTAATTTACCCTTTCCTTCATAATACTATTAAAATATTAGTTTCTTAACTTTAGATACTTCTTTTACGTCTTCTTTGGTAAACGATTTTGTATTGTCACTACACCAAAAATCTCCCCCTACTTTTGTAGGAGCGCCTTCGAGAGAGACGAGGTTGTTATCATTGCAATAAAAACTTCCCCTTACTTCAACAGGGGCACCTTCGAGAGAAGTGAGCTCGTTGTAACCACACCAAAAGTTGCCAGTAACTAGACCAAACTTAAAGGGAAGGATTTTGACATTCCTAAGAAGAAGGACGTCGCCCTCGACATCGTAAACTCCGTTTCTTATTGTATAAGTTCCTTTTATTTTGAAGAACTTTTCGAAATCATCTTTGGCTATTACTGTCTTTACCTCTATTTCTTTTCCGCATTCTGTTGTTGCCATATATTTTCTCCACTTTGTGTACATACCTTTGATTATAAATTGTTTCTGCCTCGCCAAAAATCTACTTCTACTTTAACAGGAGCGCATCACATGTGTTTGGATACATTTTCTCCGCTTCATCCTCAATAGATTACATCTTCTTCGAAATAGGAATCTCTTACATCACATAACGTCTCAATTGACGTCATAAACAGAAGGGTAGGAAGGCTTCGGAATCGACTCTCTAAAAGTTACTGTTTTTTAACTTTCTAACCACTTGCTTACATACATTAGTAAATCTCTGTCTTCCTGCGAAGAAAATGGAAAACTAATGTCGATAGCATTGAAAAACCTTTCAACGGATTTTTTATCATGAGTTACAAAGTAGATGTATAGTCCTGCAAACTCCTCTGAGTCCGAGGTGCCTGCTATATCATCATCGTAACCATCCACAGCAATAAGTATCTTGTTTCCTCGATCCTCTACTGTTTTTACTTTTGTAACTGTACCATCGGAATCAGTTAGTCTAAAGGTATAATCCCACTCGTTTTTTGGATTCACTGATTTAATGATAAAATCTGCTATCGCCTTATAGGTTGCTCTATAGTACCTAAACTTGCTCTTAAAATGCTTCATAGGACTCTCCTTAGAGTCTTACCTACACCTTCCTAAACCCTTCAAAGTTTTTGCTATTACTTTACATAACTGTTTCTAATTACTTTACCTTTGTTCTTCCGTGTGTCTGTAGCTATTTTCTCCTCTTCATCCTCAATAGGTTACATCTTCTTCTAAATAGGAATCTCTTACGTCACCTAACGTTTTTTGTCCATCTGCTGGCATTCCTTCTCCATCAATAACAGTTACATCTAACCATGGGTATTGTTGTTTGAATTTTTGTACCCATCTTGTTACTGTCCAATTATTCTTTGAAGCAACCCACCCTTTAAATTGCTTTTTAAAGGCTCTTTAATAACAACATCAAATCCTTCAGTATCCCAAATTCTTTTTTCGAGACTTTTTACTTTTATACTCATAATATCCTCCTTATTAAGGATTTACATTTCGCATTCATTTTCCCTATCTAAACATGCTCCTATCTACGCGCTCTCCGTGAAGGTAGTTACGAATTGCGTCCCACTGTTCCTTTCCTATAAGTTTTCCTCTTCCGGTTTATAATAGTCCCAACCACATTGTGGACACAACATGAAGTCGGGATCATACTTTCCTCCCTCGTGAACATTGGTGTTTTTGCAGCAAGCAAAGCAAAAAACATTACCGCAATTTTGACATACTTTGTCCGCATATTCATGTCTTCCGGGATCGTTCGTTATACATTCCGACATTTTGCTTCTCCTTATAATATCACCCTCATTAAGTATTTACCTTTTGCATTCATTTTCCTTATCTAAACATGCTCTATCTACACGCTCTTTGTGAAGGTAGTTACGAATTGCGTCCCACTGTTCCTTTCCTATAAGGGAATAGAAATCGAGTAGGAATGAAGAAAGATCCCTTAATTCATTAAGGGATTTTTCCTCTTCTAAGAGTTCTTGCTCAAGCTCTCTTTTCTCTTTCCCAGAAAAAATACTTTCTAGGAAGGCTTCAAATGCATCTATCTTAGATGTTCTATCTAAAAACAGCTGATGACTGCTGGCCTTTTTATACGCATCGTCACCTGTAAACCCTGTAAACCCCATACCATCCGTAGTTACATACGCTACCATTGGCGTTTTTTTTATTCTTTTATCCATTTTTAAATCTCCCATGTAAAGGATTAAACTTATTGTAAAGACAGGCGTAGGGGGGAACCTCTTTTCGCCCCCAAAGGCACTTTTTTCACAAAAGCCTTTTTGAAAAGGTAAGGTAAGTATAACTTATATTCGATTAAACCCCAAAATATATGCCCCTTAAAACCCTAATGATTACGGTGGTTTATAAGGTTTTACGACCGAATAAGCCTTTTTTAAGTGCCAAGCAATGGTTTATAGTTCAAAATGAGGCAAAATTGCCTCAAAAAGAGCATTAAAAACTGTAGTGATTACAGCTAGTTACAAGGTTTTTACGATTTTAAGCCTTTTAAGCCTTTTTTTATAAACCCCTAAAACTGTAATGATTACGGTGGGTTATAAAGGCCGTATCCATAGCCTTTTAAACCTCTTTTTTTTGAAAACCCCTAAAAAACATAATGATTACGGTGGGTTATAAAGGCTGTATTTACAGGCTTTTAAAGGCTGTTTTGCGTACATTCCAGCATGTGTTTACATCCTTTTAAATCTGTTTTGCATACATTCCAGCTAACATATAAGTCGGTTTTGTAATTACATCATTTATAGCCACAACTCTTATAGTCTTTGTACTTATATATCTTGCATACTATTCTTTGGCTTTTTGTGACGCAACTTAGATATTTTTTGTTTGCTGCTACCCGCATTTTTTAAAAATTCTTTATGTACTTCAGACCATAATCCATACTTTTTTACAACAATGGAAAACTCTTCAAGATCATGCTTTCTCGTACTCCATTTAATTTCACCGTTTTTGTCAACAACTGCTTTTATATGTAATAATTCGTGAAGCAATAATGCTTTCTTTTGTCTAGTAGTCGAATCCTTCCAAAAGCTATCCCATACTTCTATTACAAAATCATAATCTATAAGCGACTTCCATCTATCTGTGCATTTAATGCAGACACCAAGATATGTTGATTTCTTTGATGCTACAATAAGGTATTTAATCTTAGCTCCTTTGTTTGCATCAATTTTCTTATTACTTTTTAAAACTTCTTTAGCCAAAATATTTAGATTTTTGCTACTACGATATTTTTTCATTATACTATTTTATCCTCTTTTAATTGTTGTTTCTGTTATTTCTTCTACTAGTAATTGCCATTTTGTTTCTTACTTTGCGCCATTTTTTGTATTTTTTGGTCGGAAATAAATCTTTAAACTTTTCCCCACCTTTTGTAACCATACTTAGCATCTCATATTTCTTTGGTGCTGAATCAGTTTTTGGCATTTGACTTTACTCCTTAATTTTAGTGATTAACAGGATGAAAATCCACAATTAGTACAATTCTTGCAACTACCCTCTCTTTTAAAAGTTAAGTTTTGGCATGATGGGCAAATATCTAAAGTTTTACTCACTTCTTCTCCAGTTGATACTTCTGCTTTTAACTCACTAATTCTATCTATTAAAATCATAGCAATAACATGAGGTAAACTATTTGCCCTCTTTTTTCTATAAGAATAAAAATCACCAGCTTGTATTTTTGATAATAAATGTATAAAGTTGTTTATTGAATCTGGGTAGAGTGTTAAAACTTTACTTAATAACATACCAAAAGCAGCAAACATTGAATTTAGTGTTGTTCCTACATCACCTGCTTGAACAAATACTTCCCTAATACGTTCTTCTTCGTCGTGATTTACAGTTATATATGTAGTAACTGGTCCTTTAACCCTTATAGTTTTACCTTCTCTTTCATCTGCAAGTGGGCAAATATTTATTAAGGACTTTTGTCTTTTTGCATCTTGTAATACAGCTTCTCTACACCCTTCCCTATATAAAGTAAATCCTTTAAGTCTGATATCTTTTGCTATTAAAATTAAATTTTCAATCTCTTTTACTGTAGTCTCTTCAGCAACATTAATTGTTTTCGAACAAGCAGTATGTATATATTTTTGAAAAGCAGCTAGCATATCTAATTGTGCTTTTGGTGCTAGTTTTGTAGCTGTTTGCTCCTCCGCGCGTTTACGGAAATCGGGATCCTTATCAAATTTTTCCATTAAATAGTAAGGTTGTAATGTAAATTTTTTCCACTTATCTTCAAAATCCCTTACTGACCTTTCAACAGTCATAGCATAGAAAGGTTCCACACCACTATCAATATTACGTAGAAAGCAGGATACACTTCCTGTAGGGGCCTGACTTGTAGTAATAGCGTTATAGAAACCACCAAAATTACTTACTGATTTTTGTAGTGGTTTTAACCTTTCTGCCGGAATTATTTCCATTAACTCTTCTATATGATTATCCCAATATTCTTTATTTTCATAAAAAAGATTGTATTTTTCAGCAAGTTCGGCAGAACCTTTTAAAGTTCCGTATGTAAGCCATGCTTGAGTTTGCTCTGCGAATTTTATAGCTTTATCCGAACCATATGGCTCTTCACCATTAAATGCCAAAAGCAACGATGTATGAAATCCACTCATACCAACACCAACTGGTCTTGATTTTTGCGTTTTTATTCTAATCTCTTCATTAGGGTATCCTTCATCTAAAGTTGTAATATAACTTCCTAACCTAGCTGCTAATTCTGAGTAGAATGCGACAGTTTCAAAAAACTTTCTCTTTGAAGCAGATTTATGTGAAAGCGTTTGTTTAGCTATTTTTGCAACATTTACAGTAAGTAAATTACATGAAGTAAAACTTGGTGCTAAATATTCACCACACGGATTGCTGAATATTGGTTCATCTTCTGCTCTATACGGACTATACTTAAATGCATTATCTATAAATAGAAGACCGGGATCAGCACAAGTCCACATATTCTTCGCAATTCGATTAATCATATCAGGATCATCCCAAAACTTTCCGAAAACATTAACTGATAAATTCATATTAGAAAATACAGGATTTTGTGCGGGACGTTCTTCTTCTGGTAACGTAGCTATTAATTGAGCCATTTTTGCACCAAAGTTTTTTGCTGAAATGAAATCATTAATATCAGGATAGTCCCAATCCATTTGTATTAATAGAGCTCCTCTTCTTCTTCCTCCTTGATTTGTAGTTCCTGTTATTGCGTCAAATCGCGGTAAAAAACCAACAGCACCACTAGCAACACCTTGACCATTATCTACTGAAGAATTTTTTTGGCGGAGTTTTGATATATCTATTCCTGCACCACCACCACTCTGGTAAATTTTTTCCATAATTTGACATATTTTGTTAATACCTTCCATACTGTCATCGACTCTTCCTAAAGGGTAGCAAGAAAAATATCCCTTTCTATTTGTGTACGGATTACCATAACTCATTAAGAATGGTGTAGCCACTATAATTAATCTATCTTTCAATGCTTCGTATAAATGTGTAGTTTCTACAAATTCACTAATTTCAGTACTTTTTTTAGTTAATTCTATTATTATTCTATTAATTACATCATCGTAGTTTTTTTCTTCTGCTTCATTAGATTCTGGGTTTCTTATAGAATAACGAGTATTTATTAAATAGTTTTCTAAAGTATCCCAGCCTTCTAATTCTTTTTTATTTTTCATTAATGGTCTCCTTTTTTATTATTGGTATTGTTCTTCTACCTTCATCTTTTCCTTTAATTATTGGTCTTGCCCACAATTTTGTTATTTCATTTGATATTATTTGTTCTTTATATTGTTCTAAGCCACATATATTAACTAGCATTGTTAAAGTAGATACAGATAAAAGCTTGTCAACATATTGTTTAATTTTGCTATCATTTAGCTTTACTGTTATTCCTGTACGTTCCAGTTCATGGTGCAGATTAATAAGACCACTATTTAAGGCATTCTCGATTTCGTATATATGGCTAAGTATGTTTACTATTCCAGTTTTATAAGAATTTGGCAGCTCTCTCTGAAGCATAATAAATTTATTACATATAAGAAGTTTAGGTGATTTGCAGTTTAAAAGGCAGTCACCACAATTAAATTTTTGTACAAAATTATTACATATTGTACTCATACTACCCATTGTAGTAGAACACTTAGTAAATTTTTTACAAAAAATACATTTTAAATCAGTAATAAATTTGCTGCATACTTTCATGTTAGGTTTTCTACCCCTTTTACTACATACTGATAGAGTGCCATTCTTTCTTCTTTGCTTTTGTTTAAAAAAGACGCAAAACCTACATCTAAGCACTTTATATCCCCCTTTACAATGATGATAAATCTAGACCATCTTCAATCCACCTATATTCATAATCAGACGGTTGGTATGCATATACAATATTACCATTTTCTACAAATTTAGGTTTTAATTTCCCATCAAAATATTTATAAGGAAACTGCGCATTCCATTTATCTAAGAGAATGTCTCTTAGGGTTATACCACGTCTAAACGAACTTTGTGTTCCTATAGTACATGGTTGTGATTGTGCGAAATGTGAATCATCAAAAAACTTAGTAAAAACTTCTGTTTTATATGCTCCTGTAGTTTCGCCTTTTAAGGATTCCTTAGTAGGGTAGACATCATTAAATCTTAATTCAACATTTGTATTGCCTCCCCAAAATTTTTTACGCATTTGTATTATATGATTAGATAGTTGGTGTCTTGACCAATTAAACAGTAATGGGTTTATTTTTATCCCGAATTTTTTTGATACTTCTTCATCAGGTAAACCACAACATGAACCAGTCATTCCTAATTCTTTAAAATCAGGATCACTACAAGAAAAAATTATTTTATTTTTCACACAAAATTCGTACATTTTCCTTATATATCTTTCTTTTACATCCCTATTTAATCTTTTATAACTACCACGTTTTGATGGGGATAAAATTTTGAAGTATTCAAACATATCATCAATCCCACCATTCTTTTTTATGATCTTCCCTAATTTATTCTCCCATACTGCATTGTTTCTATCAAGAAAATTTAAAGCATAAAATTCAGTACTGATAGCTTTAATTCCTGCGTCTCTAGCCATTTTTACGAGTTCCATATAGTTATTATCTACATCAGATACACCTAATACAAAAGGTCTAAAGCGAAGTATTGTATAATACCCCATTTTGTTTAGTTTTTCAATGCACTTGATTCTAGCTTTTGGTGAAGCTACACCTCTTTCAATTTTTGAAGCTAAATCTTTTTTAGCAGTAATCATGCTAAACTGAAAAGCAAAGTTGCCTTGCTTTGCTGACTTTTTAAATACTGACATATGTTTTTTAAACTTTTTATCTAAAAGGTTCCCTTTAGTTGAAAATAATATCGGATAATTACTAGCAGCTGCTTGTTTTATTATTTTCAATCCTACTTCGAATTTACTCTCAAAACCACAAAATGGGTCGCCTAATCCGCCCCAATGAAGTATAAATTTATTTTTAAAAAAGTGTTTCGCATAGCAGGACATTTCTTTATTTAAACCAGTCGTATTTCCTTTTATTGCCGATATCAACACTTCTTTTTTTATTGTCCGTACTTCGGGTTTTTTTAATGATCCTGGTTTTGGCTCATTTCCTGGATTTAGTTTCTTAAAAACGTGAGCAAAGCAATAAAGACATCCATAACTACACATATTATATTGGTCAAATGTTAGTGGTAGGCTACAATCCGGCAATTCACTAGATACTCTTGGCGAAGGATAACCAACCGTCAATTTTGATTTAGCAACACTTTTCATTATTTTTCCCTTTCTTTATTTCTTTTTTTGCCGCATTCATTATCCACTTGTTATCTTCTACTATTAAATGACTATACGAGGCTGTGAACGATTTAAAAAGTTCAAAGTCTTTATCATTAGAAAAAATGAGTTGAACAACTCTTGGCGACATTTTGTTTAAAGCTTCATCGAACTTTATTGATATAATATTTCCTGGTTTCAATTTAAGTTCTAGTTCTCTGACCCTTTTTATAGTTTTAGCATTACCAATTTTTTCAAGAAAAAGTCTTTGTTTTTTAAAAACCCCTTTCTTAGAAAAAGTTTCAAATATTCTGCTTGTTTTGTTCGTCATATTTTTCCCACTCCTTAATTAAATTTTGTTTTTCTTTCCTATTTAATATTTTTATATAATATTCCCTAGAATATGCTAAGGAGCAATTATTAACTTCTTCTTTGTAAACTAATTTTACAGGAAGTCTACTTCTAGTATATTTAGAAGCTTTTCCTTTATTGTGTTTAATTATTCTACGTTCTATATTATTTGTAGCTCCTGTGTAAAATGTATCATCAGAGCATTTTAAAATATATACAAACCATTTGTTTTTTTCTTTCACAAAAATTCCTCCTAAGGATATTTATATTATTTGTCTAAAGAAGACTTGTAAATCTACCAAGCGGTTGGTCTTCTTTCAGCACAAATGAAGCATCTAAGGGGATAATAATTTATTGAGTACAATATCAGCAACTGACCTAATTTCCTTAAGTGCAAAATGAGTATTACTTAAATTTGATTCAACCATTTCTGCTGTTTTGATAATGAGTTCAATCTGATCTTTCATTTCAAGTAATGGTCTAATTATTGATCTTATTTTTATTTCCCTTATAGATGTTGTTTTTAGTTCACTAAGATGGTTTCCATATTTTCCGTAAACATGAGAACGTGCTATGTTTTCCATAGAATTAAGGTCATTTAGTATAGATTGTATAGATATTCTTATTTCTAATGTTCTATCTCTGTAGGCTTGTGTTCTAGCCATTAGAATACCTAAATTAATAAGTTCTTTTTTTCCAAAACTATGTACAATCCCTACTTTACTTTTTTTCCTAGAATATATACAAAATATTTTAAAGGTATTTAACTCATCCAGTATAGATTTATCTACAATAAACTGTTTCGAACCTAGTCTCTTTTTTAATCTACCAATAAATTTATCTTCAATATTATCTATAATTGGTATTGTACTTTTACCTTTAAAGTAGATACAAGCATTAGTGAATTCATTTACTCTATAGGGTTTACGGCAAATTTCTAATTTAGCACAATCACCGCACATTATGTTAGAATTATGGTGATCAGCTGGTTTTTTCTTTCGTACTTTTCTTCTCTTTTTTACCATTCTACAAACTCCTATTGTTTATGATAATATAACCATAACTTCTTTATTATCGAAACCAAAGATTTTAATATTTTTATCAGAAAAGATTGTTTTGTATGAAGGGATATTGTAAATCTCTTTAATACCACAATATAAAAATAGATCATCAAAAGCTAAAATACTAGATTTACATCGGAACACATATCCTATTACAAAATTATTTATTGAATGCACAGACATTGATATTAATCCATATTTTTCAGATGGCGATTTAGTTTGCTGTAAAGTATCCCTTATTTTGTATAAAAAAGTATTTTTTTTATTTTCGACCCTCATAACTTTCCTAATTGTTGCTTGATGCCATTTTTGTATTTTCATAGCTTCCACCATTATTTATATTTTATTGTACAAGAGGAAAAACGTATTTAATATCTTTTTGAGTAGAAGATAAAATACCAATTTCACTGAAAAGTTCCAACTTAACAGAACCCTTTAAAAGGGTTAGTATATCCATAACCATTCTATTATTCATATTAAATGTATTCTCTTTACCTGTTTTTCTATGAATTGTTATAGAATAGGAAGCACTACCTGTACCAACAGATGCTTTCATTTCTAATTTACTCTTTTTTATAGTTGCTATTATTTTAAGCTCTGTTGTTTTAGACAAATACATTAAGCTAGATAATGAAGCAATAGCTTCGCTGAACTTTTGTGCATCTGATGTAAAAGATATTATTGGTTTTTTAAGTGATCCTATAAGCTCTTCAGCACTACTTTGTTTTTCTATCTGAAATGTAGGGCATTGACAATCTATTGTTTTTGTTACAATTCTTATTTGCTTACTATTTGTTCCTAAACTTATAGAACCTGAATCAGGTATCATACTTACAATACGTTTCATTGAATCAAAATTCATGTGAACTTTAAAAGGTTTAGTTTTTGTAACCGATTTAAAAATACCTCCTCTGTAACTATCATTTGTGGCTATTATCATTTCACCATTAGTAGATACTCTGATTGTAAGACACTTTGTATCTTTATCAATAAGAATAGGGAGATAACTTAATGAAGATATTCCTTCCGTCAAATCTTTTGCATTTAACTTATGCTTAGCTTTTATCAACTTTAAAGGCTTGAATTTTAAAACTTTGTTGTCTGCTAATATATTACTTAATTTGCCTTTAAATGTACCTGATTTAAAGTCAATTTCTTTTTTATTTGCCTCAAAGGAAACTTCTTTCTTCGGGAACCCTATTTTAGCTATAGAACCATATTCAGTAGTAAAAAAACCTTCTTTCTCATCTGAAACAGGAATTTTTATCATTAACCAAGCATTAGGTTCGCCACATTGTATTGTAAGTTCATGTTTTTTATTTATTTTAAATAATGCTGCTATATCAGTTCTTCCAAAAATAGTTTCTATAGTTTTTGTTGCCATTTTAAGTTGGTCTGTTTCTACAGTAAACTTCATTTTAATCCCCTTTCACTAAAAGGTTTTTAATAGTATATACGTGATTGTACAATACCATTCTTTTCAAGTATTTTTAAAAAAATTTCTTATTTGTTTCCTATTATTGATAGATTTAAGCCAGATTTTCCTTCTTTAATATACTTGTACAATGATTTTAAACTTTTACCTTGGCTTTCATCTATACATTTTGTTAATGTTTTTGTTGCCGTTTTAAGTTGGTTTATCTCCACAGTAAAATTCATTTTAATCCCCTTTCATTAAAAAGGGTTTTTAATAGTGTATTACGTGATTGTACAATGCCATTCTTTTCAAGTATTTTTAAGAATCTTTTCTTATTACCTTTATTTACAAGTTCTACTATGTTTTTATTTTGTTTTAATTTTGCTATTTTGTAAAAAATTCTTATTTGTTTCCTATCTCTTAGAAGTACTTCTATTATTGATAGATCTAAATCTGATTTCCCTTCTTTAATATACTTGTACAATGATTTTAAACTTTTACCTGGGCTTTCATCAATACATTTTGTTAATAGTTTTCTTTGTATCCTAGCATTTAACTTTGGTATATTATCAGATTTGTCCCCAAAGATTGATTTATGGATAGGTATTTTTTTTGGATTGCTTGTTCCAAATTTTTTAATTATATCATCTTTGGTAACTTTTTCTAGCTTTAGAGAAACTATTGTTGTTTGGTCTGCTAGTTGCCACAAATCTTGATCAGCACTAACTATACATGTATTTTTATCCCCCTCTTTTTTTATGTACGAAGCAATTGCAGAATCTGCTTCGGTATGGTTTGCGTATATAATGACACACGGAATAGTATATATCAGTTCTTCCACTTCTTTAACAGGGTTAAAATCTTTCTTAGTTCTATTTGCTTTATATCCTGGAAATATCTTATATGTTTTTTTAGGGTATTTGTCTAAAGCAAATACAAAAGTGCAATCCATTTTTTTATGGAATGAAAGCAGCTTTAAAAGGAAGCCATATATATGACCTGTTCGTTTTCCCTTGTATTCTGCAAAATTATAGCCTTTTGCTCCCCAACACGCATGTGCTAAATTAGAAGTATCTATCACTAGTTCTTTCATTTTATGCCCTTAATCCTGTTCTAACGGAATAAATTTATCGTTATTATAATTCTGCTGTGTAGGTTTATTTGTAATTTTTTCTGTGTAGTCCCTAAAAGTCATAAAGTTAAAATTTGCATATAGTGAAAATGGAAATATCTTTTGATTTCTAGCTTTTTGCTGATTAACATAAATAACATTAGATTTACGGGCCTCACTTCCGTAAACCCAAGTCCACAAATTATCTGAATGCTCTTTAATTGATCTTGCGTACCTTACATGCTCATTATCGTCTAATTGTGCTAATAAAACAACTACACTATTTGTGCTTTTTGCAAAAAGTTTTGCTTGTCTTGCATATTTCCCTAAACTTTTCCATTGATCTTCCTTTCCTTCTTTTAACAGAGAAATATAATCTATTATGTGAACACTATATTTGTATGGTTTAAGTCTAAACAAAATATCATGTAGTGATAAGTCACCACTTGGTGAGTACAGAGTATATCTACATTCATTTTTTTTACCAAAAGCCTGAAAGCTTTTCCAGGCTTTTTTTACACTTTCTTTTTGCTTAAAATTCATCCCACCTAAATTTATTGCAGTTCCATCTACTTCTGCCAGATTAGATAGTATTCTAGATAAAACTTCTTCATTGTCCATTTCTAATGAAACAAGAGCTATATCAAGCCCATACAAATACATGTTTATTAACAACTGTATTGCTAATGCGCTTTTACCACCTGATGTCGTTGCTGCAATAATAACAAGATTTCCTTTTCTAAATCCACCATTCACACTATCAAATTGTTTGATCCCTGTAGGAATATATGCACGACTATCCCCTTTTATTATTTTCTTGACAAGTTTATTAGCAGTCCCACCTCTTCCTATATGTACAATATCACCATCAGAATCTGCTGTTTTGGTATTTAGAATAATTTGTTCCCAACGAGATATTAAATTATTTACATCGATAACATCAGCACTTATTAATTCTGAAGATTTAAGTAGTCCATTTTTTATTACACGGAATTTTCGATACTCTTCTAACATACTGATAAGAGCTTTAGCTTCCTTTTTGGATTTAATTATTTTAAACTTTTTTCTATTTTTTAGAAGAACTCTTGCAGTTTCTGGTAGAACAATATCTTCTGAAAGAGTAAAAGATTTTGGAACACTTTTATTTTTAGAGGCAAGATTTTTTATTCTTTTAAATATTTTTATTGTATCCTCGTCGCCAAAATGCCCATCATTCAAAAAACCTAATAATATTGACTTTATGTCTTCTTTTCCGTTACATATACTATGTACTGCTCTTAATTCACCCTTAACTGAAATACTTTTCATAATTTCCGCCATTCTTGTTGTAAATTTGTTATAAACTTTAAATTCAGTTTTTTACAACTACATTTGTTATTGTGAAATACCCATTTACTTTGTATTCCTTTATTTTTGAACTTTTATACATTTAATATATAATCAGATGGATGTAAAATATAATCTACAGGATGTCTCAGTATATTTGCGAAAAACGAGTACGCATCAATACCTCCTATTACTAAAATAGTTGAAATATTAGTATGAATACTGATTATATCTCTAAGTTTTATTATTCTATCTAATGTTATCTTATCTGTGATATTATGTATAAATAATGATGAATATAAATCATATTGTTTTTTTGCTAGTGCTAGGTTGACCATAATACTATGTTCCCCCCGTTTGATAGACTTTTGTAATAGTATTGATGCCAGTATCATACCTAAATTATCCGTTGGCTCTGAACTAATACCAATTATTCTACCTCTCGGGAGCATAGTTCCTAACCCAGTAAACCACTTTTTTTGAGATTTATTACTTATTGTTTTTATTTTGCTGCTATTCTTTTTATAAATAATAGTTTTAAATACAGCTTTTCCTTTATTTCTAGAAAGCAGTTTAGCGTATCTTGTTGGTAATCCTTGAGATATTTCAATATTACCAATTTGTCTTTTTTCTATTCTCTTCATCTTCTTCATTTTTAATAGAAAATCCTTCTCTTTTATGGACTTTTTGGGCAATTGACTTACATGCATATATAGCACCATGACCATTATCCAAAAAGTATCTTATTATTGGAATAGGTTTTCCTTTCATAGGAGTTCTTATTCTGGACATTTCTTGATAATAGTTTTCAGTATAAGCTATTGGTACTATATTGTAGTAAACAGACCATCTTGGGATATCTAAACCGAATTTTACAAGCTTTCTTATTGCAACGACTACTTGTATTTCACCACTACGAGCTTCATCTAAGAGTTCATCCCTATTTAAACTAGCACCAATTAGATATTTTGCTTTAATACCTTTATCTGTAAGCATTTTAGTTAAAAGTTTAGTATGAGCAACTCTGTCTGATACAATTAATATATTTCTCCCTTTTTTAGCATCCTTAACTGCATATTTTATAATAAGTTTATTTCTTTTATTGTTTCCACAAAGCCTATTAACAAATGTTGTCCATCTACTAAATTTTGGTATATCATAATTTGTTTTTATAAAATATACTTTGCATGTTAGTGATTTTGCAATTCCACTAGATGTTACAGGGCCTAAAACATCATTAGCTAAAATATGAAGTTCGTCTTTACGGTCTGGTGTTGCTGTTAATCCTAATCTATAATAAGGGTTGAATTTATCTATTACTGACCTGTACTGATGTGCGGCGCCAGTATGACATTCATCTACAATAACTAGACCAAAATTATTTTTAACATTTTCTAGTATTTTTTGTCCCCTACTTGTGAATAAACGTTGGTAAGTTGATGTAGCTATATCAAATTTATCAACATCATTCCAATCTTTTATTCTTCCTGTTATAAATTTAGTACCATTAATTTTTCTTAAATGGTTAGCATTTGTAAAATTATTGATTGTTTTGTCGAATTGGTCCAGTAACTCTTTTTGGTGGGCCAGTATTAAAGTCTTAAGTCCAAGTTTACAGGCAATGTAAACTCCCATAACAGTTTTTCCGCTTCTTGCTGGTGATTTCAACTGACCATACTTAAAAGATAACCATTTCTTTGTTGCTTTTTTCTGGTTTGGCCATAAATCTCTTACAAATTTTAATGGGTAAGTCATATTTATTTTTGATCTCTTATCAACTACTTTATCAATTAAATCGGGGAATACTTTATATATTTTCCCTAAATCCCCTCTACAAAAACCTACATATTTAGCATCTTCTGAATAAGTAGCTATTCTATATTTTTCTTCACCTATACTTACAGTATATGTAAATTCGCATCTCTCAGCATCACCTACCATATTCTTTTGTATATACAAACGGTTACTTAGAATATTTTTATTCTTTTTCTGGAATTTTTTCTGCTTTATTCTTATTTTTATTTTCTTCCCCATTTACTATACAACCTCCTTTATCATGATATTTTTTACAAATTTCGCAGTATACTAATGGATCACCGCTTTTTTCCATATCTCCTGTAACTAATTCAGACATAATAATTCTCCTTTCATTCTTCAGATGACCAATCTTCTAAATCTTCATAATACTTTTTATTGAATTGTTCGGGGCTTTCTTCATCGTCTTTTGTTCTTCTTTTTTCTGCTTTTTCTAAAATCATTTTCGGGGAGTTTTTTGATGATGTTCTTGGTAAGTCGGGATCAAGAAAAATACGCATTGAATATGTCCCTGCTGTATCAAAAATATATGTTGTTACCTTTCCACGTTTTATTCTGTTTTGTTTTTTAAATCCCCTTACTAATAAAAGATTTTTTGAAGCATCCACTAGATTCCCTCTAATTTTTCTTCTTTGGGAGACTAGGCGTTCAACTGTAATATCTTCTCCTATCATATCATTAAAGGAATTAATCATAGATTCAGTACCTGATATCTCTCTAATAAATATTCTATGTACGTTACGAGTATCTACAGGAAAAATGAATTTTCTTTTTTTCCTAAAAAAACCTTCAATCAGTAATACTGAATTGCTTATTCCAACACATTTACCTTTAATTTTTTCAATATGATGTCTTTCAGTATACACTAAAACGTCTTTTCCTTTGAATTTAGACAGGTTGAATTTTCCGTATCTACCTTTTATTATAGGAACTTCTAGTTCATTAGTCTTTTTTACCATTTATAGCTCCTCCCCTTCTCTTTTTCGTTAATTTTTTTGGCAAAAAGAATCCCATTGAATTATAGACTTTATCTTTTAAGGGGTAAAAGCTACAAATAAACATAAAATCATTTATATTGGCACCAGAGTCTTTACACGCAATTTCAGGTTTTGTCCCAAAGGTCAAAGAATCTGTTATTGCGTATTTCAATTCCTTACCCTTTTTAGAAAATATAAAATCATGTATTTCATCAAACTTATCAGAAATACCATACTTAATCAAAAGTTTTTTGAGTTTGTCCTGTTTTGATATTTTTAGTAGACATTTGATACTTCTTTTTATAACAGCATCCTTACCTTTCTCGAGATCTTTTGTTGCTTTTTCAAGAACAATACTGAGTGATTCTGCAACTTTCTTTTTAGTTTTTTTACTTATACCAACTAAAGGTATTCCAGGTGTACATTCTTCTATTGTAGAATTAAAAATATCGGGAGTTATACTAAAATACTGATATGTCCCATCTTCTTTTGATGTAGCATCTACTACTTCCAAAAAAGTATTGCTTAAATTTATAATTGTATCGAATACTATTATTTGTACAGAAGATAGATCGTATTTTTTAGCATAAATTTTTAAAAGATTTATTGTATCTACCATTAAAACTTTTTTACGCTCAGTTTTTTTATCCAAAAACTCTGCTAACCTTTTATTCTCCTCTTTTGATGCCTCACCAACAACTATAGGGTAATATCGTCCTCTATCTATAATTAAATTTAGTATTGCCGGATTGTATTGTGTAAAGCCTAACATAAGTAAACTCCTTTCATTTATATTTTTGTAATTGTTTCTATTTTACCTGATTCGGTATATAATACTCTATTAAATTCACTTAAATCCATTTTTGTATCTAATTTGTTAGCAGTATTTCTAATAGCTGGACTTAATACAAAAATACTACTATACTTGCGTTTTAGAAAAGGAATTAATATTTCGCCTATAAGAGAAATCCCATTACTATCCACATTAGCATCTACCTCATCAAGTATTATTACATTACTACGTTTTGAAGAGGGGACAAGTCCAGATATAACAGGAATCAACAAAAGCATTAATCTCTTTTTATATCCACCACTCATAAATCTAATATTATTAGACTTGCCTTTATTAAATTTGAAATTTATTGTTGAAGCTCCTCCTTTTTTAACAGGAGAGAAAACTATTGGAACATCAAAAGCCATTGGTGACAATTTATTCAAATATGATACTACTAAACTATTAATATCATGTATTCTATCTAACTTTAAATTATTAGGTGAATAAGCTTTATATAAAAGATGCGATAGACGAAGTCTTCTTTCATACCTATCAGCTTTTTCACTCTCAGGGGATAGTTTATCTATTTCATCCTCCAACTTTTTAACAGTATGTAATTTTTGTTCTATACTACCCTTTTTTAAATTAAGACTACGCACTTTACTTAATACTTCGCTTCTTTCAGCTTCAACTTCTTTTAATTTACCTTCCGGCATACCAACTGGTATATTTATACTTTCTAATTGATCCTTTATAAGTCTATTTCGTCTTGATTTTTCTTCCTCTTTTTTAAACTTTTTTAAAGTCTCTTTCGCTTCAGGTGATTTTCTTTTTGCTTCTCTAAAACTTTCTATACTAACATCTTTAAATGTTTCTAGCTTTGCCCTCAGCAGAATTACCCTCTCAAATTTATCTATTTCATTTTTTATGAATTTAATATTTATTTGACTGCCTCCAGGTAATTCTTCCATTTTTAATGTTAGAATTTTAATTCTGTCCAAAGCTTCAGCTTGTTCTTCAAGCGCACCCAAAGAATTTTTTACATTAGTAATAGTATTTCTTAATTCCGCTTCAGCTTTACTTCTATTATTCAGTTGTTTTACAACAAATTTAGGGTCATCTATTACCCTAAAACACATTGGGCATGTTGTTTTCCCCTTTAATTTTGTTAATAGTACCTTTTCTCCTAACAATCTTTTTAAGTTTACCTCAGTAGTAGTTTTTTCTTTCACTAGATTTTTAATTTTATTGGTTATATCGTCATCCTTTATCTTTGCTTGCATTCTATCTAATTGTTTGCTGTACTTTAATCGTTTAAGCACAAGATTATTGTTTGCTAGTCTTTTCTTTAATGAATCAGCCAATTCTTTTGCTTGTTTTAAACCAAAATCACTTTTTTCTTCTCTTTTCAATTCTTCTACTATTTTTATTTTCTTTTTACCATCAATAATTATTGCTTTAATTTCAGCTACCCGCTTTTCTAAATATTTCCTTTCTTTTTTAATAACTGAAAAAGGTATAACTTTTCCAATTGCTTTCATCTTTTTTTCCAAAGATTTATATTGTTTTTTAAGTGAATTATACTTTGTAAGATCAACTACTTCTTTATTTAATGTGTCAAGTTTCTTATCAGCTGCTCTCAATTTTATATCGACTTGTTGTAATTTCTTTCTTAGGATTTTACCAGATTCTATTTTATTCAACTCTTTAATAAAAGCATTAGCTTTAACTCTTGCTTCCTTAGTTATTGCTAATTTGTCACTAAATTCTCTGATTTGTTCTTTTAACTCTTTTCTAATTTCATCAAATATCTCCAATGAAAAAGCAGCACTATAAAATGATGATTGTTCAGCAGGTTTACCATAAACTAAGGCATGGAAATTATCTTGTGTTAAAAAATGAAAATTATAGTATTCTTCATTCGACAAAGGCAACAGGTTTCTTATAAACTTCTCACACTTCGGAATACCACCAGCAATTTTTAAATCTTTGCCGTTTTTAAATATTTTATACCCATTACCATATTTAGAATGGAAAAAGAATTGTTGTATAGTATAGTTTACATTATCAATCTCAAAGTCTACCTGACCTAAATAGTTTTTATCAGCTATTGCTTTCCTTTTACTACCTAAAGGAGGCGAACCAAAAAGAATATTACATAATACAGTAAAAATTATGCTTTTCCCTTCACTATTCCTTCCTCCTATAAAAACTGCCCCTTGTTTATCTAAAGGAAAGTTTACTCTATTTTTATATATAATAGAATTCTCGAAAAATAAATGTTTTAATTTCAGCACGATAACTCCTTATTTTGTGGAAGTAATATCTATACATTTGAATGTTGTAGATATCATAATTTGTTTATTATCCATAACATATTGTTTAATTTTGCCACCAGCTTCTATTAATATATCTAAAATATCAAACATTTGTTTATTATGTAAACCTTCAAGGTCATATTCACCTAAATGCTTAAAAAATCTCTTGTGCCCGTAAAAGTTGCTTCGAAGTTTAGGGCTTACTCTTAAGTAAATTGCATTTATATGATAATCAATAAGTGATCTAACAAAAGGTTCGAAACTAGAAATCTCTTCTAAAGATTTTAATGCTGTAGTGTATTTTCCAGCATATATACTAAGCAAAAACTTAATTACTATATCTTCTTGATAACCTATTATATCTTTAACTACTGTACTTATTATTTCTTTAATATCTTTTTTCTTTACTTTCTTGCCTTTAATAAAATTAGCGACTACCTCCAAAGATTGTAAAGAATCTCTTGGTTGACCTCTACATAGTTGAGCTATTTGTAACAATATTTCACTAGATAACTCTATAGATTCCTCTTTACAAACTTTACTTAAAAGTTTAACTGTATCTTTTGGTTCTACAGACTTCATATGTATCTTAAGACATCTCCCTGATATAGTTTCAGGCAGTTTTTCAGGATTAGTTGTTGCTCCTATCCATATTGTACGAGGTGGAGGCTCTTCTAATGGTTTTAAAAAAGCAGACTTTGAACTACTTGTAATAGCATGTAACTCATCCAGTAGGAAAATTCTAAAATTGGATTGCGGTGAATAGCTTGCTGTATTAGTTAAACCTCGCATAAATTCAACACCTGTTTTGTCCCCCATATTTATTTCATGAAAATCTGGATGATCCTCTATATTACGTTTACAACTTGCGCACTTTCCACAAGGTGTCCGTTTTTTGAGTTTCTGACAATTAACATACCTAGCGATTAAACGACCCAAACTTGTTTTACCACAACCAGTATCTCCATATATCAAAATACTTCTAGCTATCTTTTTACGCTTAAACATCCCTTTTAGAATTTGCATAGAAGTATCTTGACCAACAAAGTCACTGAAAACTTTTGGCCTAAACTTTATAGCAAAAGAATTACTAGTTTCTGTTGTCATCTATTTATACCTCCTCATCGTAATAGGAATCACTGTCTCTATGTTGAGAAGAAAACTCAACAAACTTACAAAATTTGCCTTTAGTCCTAAACTTATGCCTTACTAAGGGTTTGATTCTTAAAGAATCTCCTGCATTCATAAAAAAATGTTCAAAATAATTGTCTTTATCATGTTTTAAAAGAACTTCAAGATGACCATCTATTATAAAAAAAGTTTCGTCTTTAATTTTATGATAATGAAACTTTCCGCCAGATGACCAAACATTATATTTACAAAATAACAACTTACCACAATACAATTTATTATTTTCAACACATTCTTCATAACCCCAAACTTTATCTAATCTTTTCCTATCACATCTTTTTGTTACCTTTATAAGACCTAATCCAGATAAAATTCTATTATTATTTTCTGGTTTCATATTTCCCTCCTTTTATAATTACAATTTTAAATAACTTATAATATATGATCTAACAATCTTCCTATAAAAATTATTAAGTCTACTATCTTTAAACATTTGTGTAGAACCTTTTATCCCTGTTAAAGTAGGTGCAGTTTCTGTCCAATGACAAAATGCTACAGCTTCATTTGTAGTCATTTTAAGTTGTTTACGTAAAATCCATCTTGTACGTATTATTTGTGCTCTAGAGAAAAAGTAAGAAGGCGGATTTTGTTTCAAATAATCATCAAACCATCTTCTTTTTACTATTTCAGGTATCCCTTTTCCTTTAAACAATAATTCTTCAATACCCATTTGTAATTCTTGTCTAAGTATTTCTAACCTCATTGGTTTATTTGATACTTTACAAAAAATTAATTCATGTAGTATATTATGTAAAAAATCCACAGTATTCCCAAAAGTATCCTTATCTGATACTAATTTATCCTTAGAATAATATAAAGAACCATGTTTTACAGTAGGAAATCTATTAGCTTTAATTTCTTTTAACCACCCTTCACCTATATATATAGGAACAGAAGATACATAATCTGCAAGAATATCTTGCAAAGCAGGATCTTCAATAGTATTAATAGCTATTAAGTATATATTCCTAAAATCCTCTTCTTGTTTTTTAGCTTGTTCTTCAGTTAAACCTTTTTGTGTGATTACTTCAAATATAGTATATTTCATAGTCACATCCTTTTTTATACTTGTTTTTTATACAAACTTTAATACTTCAACATTTTACTATTATCACTATTATATACCTCCTTTAAAAATTAAAAACAATACATAAATCAAAGTTTCTTTTCTTTTCTTTTTAAAAATGGGCCTAGTCCTTTGGCTAGGCCCCTGTCTTTTCGGAGTCCGAAGGACTCCTATAAAAAGTACTCGTTTGGGTTTTGTTTTCGATTTTAACGCAAAAAAGTAATCTTTTCCCTTTTTACGAGTAAAAAAGGCAAAAATAGCATCAAAATCAGCTTTCTATTAGAAATATGCCTTTTGGACAAACCTATTTCAAATAGGGTAGTGTTTTCCCTATAAAAACACAGTTTTCGGTTTTTTTTTACTTATTTTTACTTACTTTGCCTTGGTTTTGTTGCTGGGAGCTACCTTTAGTATTGTACTTTAAAATTTTTCCAAAAAATTTAAGTGAATCCGTAATATTTATAAAAAATATTACTGCTCCTTACAAAGGATAGTAAAGGAACGCTCCCAACATTCCATGCTGCTTCATTGATATTATTATGGTGTAAGGATAACGATTTTTGGCCCAAGGTAAACCTAGATCGAATTTTCTTCACCTCTTTTTTTATCCATATCAACTCTTCTTTTCTTTTCAACTTAAATTGTTTTGTACTTTTTTTGGTTTTACATTTAGTATTTTTTGGCTCGATTGATAGATATTTGTTAGACATTAAAAGTTTATATCTACGTTTACCTTTATAAAAGAAAACAACTATTTTTGCTTTTTCTTCACTTATCAGTTTTAGAGCTTCTTTTACAATTTCAGCTGTTGCTTCAGTAAGTTTTTTTCTTTTTGTAGATTTTTTCTTGAAGCACTTAAAAATAACCTTTCTTGCATTTTTTATTTCTTCTTTTTTGCATTGTTTTAATATCTTTTCTATATCCTTGCCTTTTGATTTGGCTTCGAATCTATCCATATTTTCTCTTAATAGGTATCCGTGCTTTTGCTCTAATTTTTCCCTATTTATTTTTCTACTATACTCACATTCTCTAAATCTGATTGATGATACTGTATGAGCATTTATATGCATTGAAAATAAATCTATTGTTTCTTCGTTATTTTTATTTAGCTCTAAAGATATGTTAGAATATAATTTATGAAGTCGTTTTCTTGCCTTTTTTTCTTTTTTACTTGTTCCTGCTATTTCATACCATCCACCGAAAGTATGATAGAAATACAATTCATATTCATTTAGCCACCATTTGTTTTTTGTTAATTCTTTAAAGCCTTCTGTTGATTCTTTAAAGCCTTCTATGTACTTCTTACCTTCTATCCAACATATACCATTTTTCCCTTTTAAATAATTTTTTCTATATTGTTTACTAGTTTTACACTGTTTTATACAGTGTATTTTA
>Ga0209345_10001235_pt1 | contig 31054 bp, 20 predicted proteins | sample Cruoilmetagenom7_FD_187294 | JGI IMG/M metagenome (GOLD analysis project Ga0209345, IMG submission 187294) | Oil polluted marine microbial communities from Coal Oil Point, Santa Barbara, California, USA - Sample 7 (SPAdes) (version 2) | ecosystem: Environmental > Aquatic > Marine > Oil seeps ...
TTCAACAAGTTTTGCGCCTGATTTAAGTAATTTATTTGCCGCTTTATTATAAAGGGAGGGAGATGCCGGTACAGCGAATAATTCTCTATTTTGATCCAATGCGCATTTAGCTGTAATAAGCGATCCACTTCCCGGCGCAGCTTCCACCACAACAACACCTAGCGATAAACCGCTAATAATTCTATTCCTCCTGGGGAAATTATAACCTTCAGGAGCTGTCTCAAGAGAAAATTCAGAGATAATAGAGCCTTTCTCTACCATTTCAGACATATATTTTCTATGTTCTTTCGGATAAATGCGCATCAGGCCGCTGCCTAATACTGCCGTAGTCGTTCCAGCTTTAAGGGCGCCCAAATGCGCATTTATGTCAATGCCATAAGCAAAACCACTGATTATATTAAACCCAACCCCTGAAAGATCATATGCCAGCTTTGCAGCAAATTCACAACTATTTTTTGAAGCCCTGCGCGACCCTACTATAGCAATTGAAGGTTTGGATAGATGGTCCATATCTCCAAATCCATATAGTAAAGAGGGAGGATCACTGATATTCTTTAATTGCTGTGGATAACATGTACTTTCAAAAGGGATAACATTAACATCATTTTCTTTTATCAAGAGTAATTCTTTGTTAACATCAAAATCATTGATATTCTTGTTTGAAATTGCGGCAGCCTGTTTATCAGTAAAGCCTAGACTGGTGAGTTCTGCCTTTCGCAACTGAAAAACATTTTTGAGTGTTCCAGCGTTGTCTATAAATATTTTGATAGATCTATCCGAGACCCCTATTATGTTTTTCAAAACAAGATATTCTTTTATAAAATTTATATCTTCGATAACCTTTCTCCCCTCCTAAACAAGCCAACTATTAAAGTGGTAACTATGCCATATATTAATTTTTATAGTCAATCATTATTTTTTAAAACTGCATGTTTACAAACCAGGGCAAATTAACTTGTGTTTTGGCAATAAAAATTATAATAAAGAATGAAATAGATTTATACTATTTGAGATATTTTTATATTACTTTTTAATTGTGATGGATATGGATCTTAAATTACTCAAAGAAATACCTAAGATGGACACCCTGTTAAATAGATTTGATGATAGTTTTAATAAAACTATCATCAAATATCTTGCCAATGGAGAGATTGATGCTCTTAGACATGATATCAAAAATGGATTAGTTAATAAAATTGACACCCCCTCCATTATTAAACGTATTGTGGAAAAATATAAATATATACTTACAGGTTCACTTATCCCTGTTATCAATGCGACAGGGATAACAGTCCATACAAATTTGGGGCGTTCCCCTTTAAATAAAAATGTATTTTTAGATATTCAAAATATTGTCTGCGGATATTCAAATCTTGAATTTGACCTTTTAAAAGGGGAGCGTGGAGAGCGTTATCACCACCTAAGAGAGTATTTCAAGATACTGACTGGAGCTGAAGATGTCCTTTTGGTCAATAATAATGCTGCTGCTGTATTTATAATACTTAATACCTTTTGTAGCCACAAAAATGTAATTATTTCCAGAGGAGAACTTGTTGAAATTGGTGGGAGTTTTAGAATACCTGAGGTTATGTCAAGAAGTGGATCAAAAATGGTAGAAGTTGGAACAACAAATAAAACAAAAGTCAGCGATTATATAAACGCTATAGATGAAAACACATCAATGATTTTAAAGGTTCACAAAAGCAACTATATAATATCAGGTTTTACAGAAGAGGTTAATTTTGAAGATATTCCAACTATTGCTTCCATGCACGAACTATTGTCATATTTTGATGTAGGAAGTGGTTTGCTCATTAAAAACCCTGAGCTTCATCCTGCTGAGCCATCATTAAAAGATATCATAAAGAGTGGCTTTGACCTCGTAAGCGCCAGTGGTGATAAATTATTAGGTGGCCCTCAAGCAGGGATAATACTTGGCAAGAAAAAACTTATAGATCAAATAAAACAGAACCAGCTTCTTAGAATGCTTCGAGTGGATAAGATAACATTATCTTTAATGCAATCTACACTTAAACATTATCTGTTTGAAAAATATGAAAATATAGCTACCGTCCAACTCCTTCAGGAACCACTAGATCATTTGAAACATAAAGCAGATAAACTAAAAAACATAATCAAAAAAGAGCTAAATGCATCTTTACTAAAATGCAAGATTCAAAAAGATACTTCTTTTGCAGGTGGGGGTAGCTGCCCTATGGAAAAGATTGCTACTTATTCCATTACAATAAAGCTAAAAAATCTTAAGACCTCAGACGCTGAGACACTTCTGAGGAAGTTTAATCCACCTATTATTTGCAGAATAAAAAATGATGAATTAGTTATGGATATGAGAACTATCTTTGAGCATCAAATAACAATTATCGGAGACGCATTCTCATGGTTAACAAAAACTATATAGTAGGCACTGCAGGCCATATCGATCATGGAAAATCTGCTCTTATAAAAACCCTTACGGGTCAAGATCCTGATAGGTTTCAAGAAGAAAAAGAAAGGGGTATAACGATAGACTTAGGCTTCGCAAGCATGCATCTCAATGATATAAGCATCTCTTTTGTAGATGTCCCGGGGCATGAAAAACTGGTAAAAAATATGATAGCAGGGGCAACAGGATTTGATATGTGCATGTTTGCTATAGATGCCGCAGAAGGCATAATGCCACAAACTATTGAACATGCAAATATAATAGATATATTGGGGATAAAAACTTTAATAATCGCAATAACAAAAACAGATAAGGTTCCACCTGATGATCTAGATATTATCATCTCAAAAATAAAATCCTTTTTCGCTGCTTATAATTTTAAACATATTCATTATATCCCTGTTTCTATTTACAATAATAACAGTCTAACTAACCTAAAAGCCGCTTTAGTAAAAGCTTGCTCAGAATCAGAGCCTAAAAATTCAGATGGTCCTTTTATGCTAAGAATAGACAGAAAATTTACAATGAAAGGCTTTGGAACTGTTATAACAGGGACAGGGATAATGGGAAAAATCAAAGTGGGGGAAACGTTAAGACTCATACCACAGGAAAAGGATGTTAAAATAAGAGCTATACAGGTTCATAGCAAAATTGTAAATCAAGCATGCGCAGGTCAAAGAATAGCATTAAATTTGTCAGGTGTAAGCGTTGGAGAAATCACCAGAGGCGATATTCTCACTAGAAAAAATATACTTGATTATACGGATAAAATTTTTGCAAGCTTAACGATGTTTAATAACCTTGACAAAAATATAGTTTTAAAAAACAACAAAACATACCCCATATACATAGGGGCAACACATATTAGGGGAAAAATCATTCTATCTAAAAATAAGATCATCAATGCAGGGGAGAAAATATTTTGCGCTATTAAGTTAGAAAAAAAATACACCCCTTACTTCAACGAGACCTTTTTGATAAGAGGGGGAAGTCCCCAGATAACAATAGCGGGAGGCAATATTTTATCCATTACAAATTTCGGTTTTACAAACAGGGACTTATTTGAAGCTCTTAATGCTCTTGAAAAAACCGGACTACAATATTTTATAAAATTTCTCTTGGATAAAAAACAAGTAGGGATAAATATGCCGCCACTTATACAATTCTCAGATAAAACCTTCGATGAACTTTTAGAAATATTCAAGAGGATTGATGTCTATTTTAAAGATGGGTTTATTGTATATAAGCAGGTAGTAAAAAATATCATTAAGGCATTACTAGGCTCTCTTCATAAACATGGGGAATTAAGCTTGACTAACTTAAGCAGAAAATATCAGGATTTTCCCATAAAGATCATTGATGAGATTGAAAATACTATAATAGGTAAATCAAAAAAAGAAGGGTACGTATTGCAAAATAAAGTACTGAGAAAAGAGGAAACCAGCGCCTTTGAATTAGCATCCAAGAGAATCTTAGATACCATGCAAAATAATCCTAGTTTAACCAATCCGAAAGTGATTAGTGAAACAATTAATGCTGATGAACAATTTGTTATTAAACTTATTAAATTTTTGGTTAATGCAGAAAAGATCAAAACTCTGGATGAAAAAGTGTACATCACAACAAAAAATTATCAAAATTTATTAAAAGAAATACGGCTTTTGTGCAGAAAAGACGGATATGTTGATATAACCAATATAAGAAAGGTTATAAATTTGCCAAGGAAAATACTTATCCCCTTGTTGGAAAGCCTGGACAACCTGGATGAGTTTATAAAGAAAGAAAATAAACGTTATCTAAAACCCATTGCCAATCAGTAGCTAAATATTTCAGCGTCTTTGGGGATATCTTTTTTAAAAGTACTTTCAGGAATTGTTATATTAAATTTAATATTAGAGAACGTAACCTTTGTGAGATTACCCACATTGTCCTGGCTGCTTATCTCCCTGACAAATTTTTTTCCAAAGGATATATCCACAAATTTAAGCCCCAAATCAGATTTTGGATTCAGTCTAAAAGTGTTGGCATCAATATTTACAACATCGAATAAATTATTTACAGATGATACATCCATCAACAGAAAGAAAATGATAGCGTTAGAGCTATTATTTTGGGAACTCTGCCTAATTAACTGATTTGTTGTGCTATCATAATACTCCATCGTGTCCACAGTAAATATATAATACTGATTATAAGGTTCGCTATAATCCCAAAGGACCTTCTCTGAAGATATTAGATAAATTTTACCTTTATAAAAATCTTTACCAAAGCCTTCAATATTTGTCTCTTGTACAAAATCAGCCTTTAACGTCTTAATAGGTTCAAGTTTTTTTAATTCATCATTGATGTCAGCACATAATAAACCGGAAAAAATAACTAATGTGATAACCAACGCACAACAACCTTTCAAGATAAACTTCATATTATAACCTATCAATTGCTTCTTTTAGAAAATATAAAATATCATTATAATATAAACAACAATCTTTGTCAATTTTTATCAAACCTTTATCTATACAAATATTTGTTTTTGGCAAACAGGGGCAGCGATACAATAGATATGTTTAATGCCTGATGTGCAAGGGTCTTATACTAACATAAAGCTTATGTCTCGTATTTAAACACTTGCCCTTGGTAAAAACAAAGATGACTACAATAAATTGTGAGGATAATCTTGGGGAGTAAATATTATTTGCATTATGATGTAATTATTTTATAATGTATTCGAATAGTTGTATAAAATACCTGTATAGAGAAAAGGTTAGACTGATAATATTATGGGAAAAGATATGATAACATGCTCTGTTTGCGCATGGAGAGAACATTGCAAGAAAAAATACTACATTAAGGACCCTAAAAGATGCGTAGATTTCACAAAAGATATCACTCTTAAAACCAAATCATCTTCTAATGATACAGGAAGAAGCAGATCTGAAGATATTGGATCTGAAGATATTGGATCCAAAAATGATAAAATTTAAAACAGGAATCGGATATGATGCTCACCCATTTGTAATAGGTAAACCATTAATTATTGGTGGCATTGCTATACCATACAAGTATGGACTTGATGGGCACAGCGATGCTGACGTACTTATTCATGCCATCATAGATTCTCTGTTAGGGGCAGGTGCAAATACTGATATAGGGTGTGTTTTCCCTGACTCAAATGATGAGTATAAAAATATTGACTCTGCTATGATGCTGGATAAAACCGCAAAAATCATCAAAAATAATAATTATGAAATATCCAATATAGATACAGTTATTATAGCTGAGGAACCTAAATTTTCACCTTTTTTTAAAGATATGAGGAAAAAACTTTCTACAATATTGGATATTTCTAGTGATAATATAAGTATTAAAGCCACCACAACAGAAACAATGGGGTTTACAGGAAGAAAAGAAGGTATCGCTTGCATAAGCGTAGTTTTACTTGAAAGATAAGGGTCTTCTACAAGTAGAAGACTGCACTGTATCATTTGACTGTGTAGTGGATTTTTATCTTTCAAAACTTATGTTTGAGCTGGGCTAAAAAAGATCTGCTTAAGCAGGAAAATATATATAACAGTCGATAAAAAAGCAAAAAACCACATATAATAGCCCAATGGAGCAAAAAATAGCACTACCACCCAATGCATTATTAAAATGAGTTTAAAATTAAGCCTAAGCGGGAAGTCATTATAGCGGCATATGGCACAAAGTCCTGTTAAATTCCATCCATACAGGGAAACAAAAGAATGCACTTTGAGCACGGTAGCTAATAAAGGATGATCCTTCGCCAGAGAGATATACAACATAATATAGATTACCCCTGTAACTGCTGCCATTAACAGGAAAAATATCCCCGAAGTTAAAAAAGACTTTTGTTGTACGGGTACAGCCATGGTCCAGTATAATGCCAAAACGATCATAACAGATAAAAATAATATGAATGATATAACAAGTTCTAATATGGGACTTTCCATGATAATAAATATAAAAAAAACTATAACACCAATATTTATAATCCAAAAAGACAGCATTTTAGCAATTTTATACCATAGGGCTCCACCACTAAACAAAGACGAGAATATCAATGAAAATGTAATCAATGAAACGGGAAAGGAGAAACCAAGAAAAAATGTATCTAACTGAAATTTCCTTAAAAAAAATATCTTTAAAAATTCATCGTTAAAGATCGCAAAAACAGAAATTAGTAGAGCAATTGAAAGACATAAAAGTGAAGCATTATGAAATTTCTGGGCAACCGTTAATGTTTTTCTAAAAAATATTAAAATGGAACATGAGAACTTCTTAATTCTGACTGATTCCACAATGAAAGCCAAAAACAAAGCAATAAGCATAGCTATTATATAAAACTCGAAAAATGCAGACAACGCGTACAAAAAACTGAGGAAGAAAAATATAGATGTTTTTATTGTCATCTCTTTTTCTTCTTCAGTGAAATACAATAATATTGTACCCCCGCTGCATAGATTAAATAAAAAAATGTGCAATCTTTCAAAGTTTAGATCTGCGACAAAGGAATGCATAAACCCTAAAATAAAAGCGGCTGCCATAGTAAACATAAAAAGTTTTCGTAGATTTTTACTCATAATTTTACGGACACAAAATCAAGCATCCCTTCAAAATATAATCTGCCACTTGACTTGAGATAAAACAAAAATATCCTTGATATTTTTTATGGTAAAGCTGTACATTAAGCTTAAGCTATACTTATGGAAAATAATGTTTTATCAACTTAGATTGATACATTAAGCCGTTCCGTAACATCTTCAATTTCAGCTTTAATTTCAGCCTCATTTAGATTAAGCTCTTGACCCATCAGTTCTACAGTTCTGTGGGCAGCTTTTTCAGCAGCGAATTGATCTAGCAATGCTAAAGGGACACGTCTTGCGAGAAAATCAATAGCACGCATTGCATATTCATGTCTAACAGCATATATGACTTCCGCTTCAATGTATGGGAATCCTTCTGCTAACAAATCTCCGTATCCTTCAGAAGCTATTTTAGCTACGTATTGAGATTTATCACCATAATCATTGTTTAGGTGTTCTGCTATATTAATATCAAGGTTAAAATCTTTAACTAGCTTCCCAGCCCCATTTTTATCATAATTGTCCCCGCCATAAAGAAATATCTTGTCTGTAATGCAGCCTCTTTCTGTTTTTAAATCAAACTTTTTGACTGCATTATCAACAACATCCAGGGCCATTTTTCTATAGGTGGTCCATTTCCCACCCGCAATACTAAATAGACCGGAATCACTTATTTCTAATACATGATCTCTAGCCAACCTTGCTGTATCAGCTGCCTTGGGATCTGATACAAGAGGTCTCAATCCAGACCATACTGCTTTTATGTCTTCTTTTTTTATGGCAATATCAAAATATTTGTTTATATGTCTTAATAAATAGTCAACATCTTTTTCTTTCGCCAGAGGATGTTCATTAACTTGAGCAGCTTCATCAGTTGTGCCAACAAGGCATCTTCCTTCCCAGGGCAGAATAAACAACACTCTTCCATCTTCTGTTTTGGGTATCATAAGACCCGTATCATTAAGGATGAACTTCTTATCCAGGACAATATGAATACCAGAGCTAACCTGTATCATAGGCTTAATATCAGGATTATCCATTCTCCTCACGCCATCAATAAAAGGACCTGTTGCATTGACAACACAAGTGGCTGGCAATTCTTGTTCTTTCCCTGTGAATTTATCTTTTACTACAACACCTTTAACCTTTCCACTCTCTTTTAATAAACTTACAGCAGCAGTATGATTTAGGATGTAAGCACCATATTTTACCGCAGTTAAAGCAATTGAAATATTGGTTCTTGCATCGTTAAAATGCCCATCATAATAAAGTACACCCCCTTTTAAACCTTTTTCATGAACCACAGAAAAACGAGACAAGACATTTTTTTTGCTCAAAAGTCGGCTTCTTCCCAAACCTTTTACCCCTGCAAGTATATCATAAAACGTAAGCCCTGCATATATATAAGGCAATTCATACCATTTATACAAAGGAGTTACTAACGTTAATTTTTTTACTAAATGGGGAGCATTTTTTAACAGTATCCCTCTTTCAAACAAGGCATCTTTAACTAGATTATACTGAACTTTATCAAAATGCTTTACTGCTAACTCAAGGTATCTTACCCCCCCATGGACAAGCTTTGTACTCCTGCCACTTGTCCCCTCTGCAAAATCATTTTTTTCAATTAATGCAGCCTTTAAACCCCTGCTTGCTGCGTCTAAAACAATACCAGCGCCAGTTGCTCCTCCACCTATTACTATAATATCGTATGGCGCATTACTCACCAATTCCTGATAAGCCTTTTCTCTCAACATTGTTAATCCCCTTTAGTCAAATAAACTATTTGCTAAAAATTATTTTGTAAGAACTCTTTTTACAGTATCTTCCCACCCTGCGATCAGTTTTTCTCTCATTTCATCACCTAATTGAGGCTGAAACAATCTATCCTGTTTCCACAAACTGCTTATTTCATCCAAAGAACTAAAAACCTTGGCACCTAACCCGGCGAAATAAACGGTCCCTAATGCTGTTGTTTGTATATTAGTTGGCCTTGAAACTGTGAGATTTGTGATATCAGCTAAAAACTGCAGCATCCAGTTATTCTCTGTCATCCCGCCATCAACCCTGGTAGTTACAAAAGGCACACCACAGTCCTTGCCCATAGCGACCATCAAATCATGTGTCTGATAACAAGCGGCTTCTAAAGTAGCTCTGGCAATTTCTGCTACCCCTGTCCCTCTGCTCATTCCAAGTATTGCCCCTCTTGCATGTGCATCCCAGTGAGGAGCGCCTAAACCTGTAAATGCAGGCACCATATATACTCCACCATTGGAATTAATACTTCTGGCAAGATCTTCTGTTTCTGCTGCTTCCTCTATTATCTTGAGTCCATCTCTTAGCCATTTGACTGCGGCGCCAGTAACAAAAACAGAACCTTCCAAAGCAAACACAGGTTTGCCATTTAAACGATATAAAACTGTTGTAAGCAATCTATTGTTTGAATAAACAGGAGTATCCCCTATATTTAAAAGAACAAAATTACCTGTTCCAAAGGTACTTTTTATCATACCAGGCTCAAAACATGCCTGCCCAACGGTTGCAGATTGTTGATCTCCAAGAACGGCTTTTATTGGTATAGAAGATCCAAATAATTTTTTATCTGTAGCACCATAATCATCTATGCTATCTTTTACTTCAGGCAAAACGCTGTCGGGGATATCAAACAAATTGAGCAAATTTTTATCCCAACACTGATTTTCAATATCAAATAACATAGTTCTGCTAGCGTTAGAGGCATCTGTAGCATGAACTTTCCCTCCCGTTAACCTCCATATTAAAAACGTATCAATCGTTCCAAAAGCAAGTTCTCCCTTCTCTGCCTTGCTCCTGGCTCCTTCTATATTATCCAATAGCCATTTTAATTTTGTTGCTGAGAAATAGGGGTCAATGACTAATCCTGTGCTTTTTCTAATTATATCTTCTTTCCCCTGTGCCTTCAGTTCATCACAATAATCTGCAGTCCTTCTATCCTGCCATACTATTGCATTATAAACAGTTTTCCCCGTTTTTCTATTCCACAATAAGGTTGTTTCACGTTGATTAGTGATACCTATGGACACCACATCATGGCCATCATAAGCTACCTTATCAACAATTTTCTTATAGGTATTAAACGTTGTCTTCCATATAATTTCAGGATCCTGCTCTACCCATCCTACATGAGGATAGGAAGCCTCATAATCTTCCTGTACCATATTAACCACATCCCCTGAACTATCAACAAGCACACTTCTTGTACTCGAAGTCCCCTGGTCTATACCAACCACATATTTATTCTTAGACATACACCCCCCTACAAATATTTAACATAACAATCTAACCTATTTAAAAAAGTTACAATACGCCTAACATCATCTTATTTACGATCAATAGACGAAATTAAATACTATTTATAATAAAAAGAGCTGCTCAAAAAACATCTAATTTTCTTACCACAAAAATTATTGACCATGTAAATATTAAAACACTAATATAAAGAAATCAACCCATTTATCGCTGTTATAATCATAAAAAAATAATTGATATTGACTACTTACACCATACTAATTTACAATTATCCTATGTATGATGAAATAATAAAAGCATCTAAAACAATAAGCAAGTATATAAGAGACGTTCCTCTTCATTACTCATATATCTTTTCAGAATTATTTAACAGCAAGATATATTTTAAGCTTGAAAATTTACAAAGGACAGGATCATTTAAGATCAGGGGAGCTCTCTATTCTATTTTAAAAAATACACGTAAGATTAGCAATGGAGTAATTACGGCCTCTGCAGGGAATCACGCCCAGGGGGTCGCTTTTGGGTGTAAAATAAGCGGTTTAAATGCACTGATTGTCATGCCAGTATCTACACCTTTAATCAAAATAGAAAACACGAGAACGTATGGAGCAGACATTCTACTTCATGGACAAAATTATGATGAAGCCTACGAAAAAGCGCAAACAATAGCAAAAGAAAAGGGCTTATTTTTTATACACCCCTTCGATGACACCGATGTTATGGCAGGCCAGGGCACTATTGCTCCTGAAATTATGAATGAACTAAGCCAAATAGATTATATTGTTGTCCCTATAGGAGGCGGAGGACTGGCATCTGGCGTATCTTCCTATGTAAAAAAAATAAATCCAAACATAAAAATAATCGGAGTACAAGCAGCAAACTCAGCCAGCATGTACTATTCCTTCAAACGAGGAAATATTGTCACAATACCGTCTTCTAATACTATAGCTGATGGCATTGCTGTACATAAAATATCTACATCTACGTTCAACATTTGCAAAAATAATCTTGATGATATCATAATTGTATCAGAAAATGAAATAGCTCACGCAACCCTTGCTTTAATGGAAAAATCAAAATTAATAGTTGAAGGTGCCGGGGCTGTGGCATTGGCAGCTATACTTTCCAATAAATTAGAGATCAAAAACAAAACAGGTGTGTTAATTATTTCTGGTGGCAATATTGATGTAAATCTGATATCAAGAATAATTAATAAAGGGTTGACAACAACAGGACGTTTTTTGCAAATTAATATAAAATTAACCGATACGCCAGGATCTCTAGCTGTTGTCACTCAAACTGTTGCAAACCTTGGGGCTAATATCCTTGATATAAAACACCACAGGTTTAATACATATACAGAAATTGGATATACTAAAGTTACCTTTGATTTAGAAACGAAAGGATTTAAACATATCAAAGAGATAATAAACACTATTAACAAAAGTGGTTATGAGGTTGCATGTAATGAGTAACACAAATATATGGAATGAAGTTCTCAAGGAAGCTGAAACTCATTTACAGAAACACCTCATTCAAACATGGCTAAAACCATTGGAACTAGCAGAAATTAGTGGTAATGTGATTATATTAGAAGCCCCAAACAAATTTTATAAATCCTGGGTGGAAGAACATTATCTCACATTGATAAAATCGATCTTTAATGATACATTATCAATAAATGCAACTGTTTGTATAAATATAAACCAGACAAAAAAAACACCTATCATAACCAGTACCACAACCAAACAAATCCCTTTATCAACCCCGGTAGACAACACAAACCTGAACAAGGAATACAGGTTTGAAAATTTTGTAATAGGCAATTCCAATCAGTTCGCTCACGACGCCTGTTTAGCGGTCTCTCAAGGATCTTCTCATATATATAACCCCTTGTTTATATATGGAGGGGTTGGTCTTGGAAAAACACATTTAATCCACGCAGTAGGTAATAGATTAATGGAACAATTTTCAAAGTTAAAAATAATATATGTCCCCAGCGAAAAATTTACAAATGAAATGGTCTTGGCAATAAGAACAAATAAAATGGACGATTTTATGAACAGATATAGAACCATTGATGTTCTTTTGCTTGATGATATACAATTTATGATAGGAAAAGAAAGAAGTACAGAAGTTTTCTTCCATACGTTTAATGCGCTTTACGACTCACACAAACAAATTATTGTCACATCAGATCGCGATCCCCAGAAGATGGTTAAATCGCACAAATTACCAAATGATACAATAAAAATGGAAGAGAGAGTAACCAGCAGATTATCATGGGGATTAATTGTAGACGTACAAACGCCATCCGTTGAAGAAAAAACAGCCATCCTGCTTAAAGTAGCTGAACAAAAAAGTGTAAATTTGCCTGAAGATATAGCCTTATTTCTGGCGGAAAACCTAAAGATTGATAACAATAGAGAGCTTATAGGGGCACTTATAAGACTAAGTGCCTTTTCCTCATTTAATAATGAACAAATATCTATTGAATTAGCAAAAAAAGCTTTAAAAAATTTCTTTATAACGGAAGATAAAATATTAACTTCTGACGATATATTAAAATCAACATCATCTTTCTACGGGGTAAAAATAAACGATTTAATCTCCAAAAAAAGAACTAAGAGCATATCATATGCACGACAAATATCAATGTTTATACTAAAAAACAAGCTGAATCTTTCTCTGCAGGAAATTGGAAATATTTTTGGTGGCAGAGATCACTCCACGGTTCTTCATTCAATAAATAATATCAGAATTAAATTAGAAAAGGACAAAGAATTACAAAATACTATTAAACACATATATAAAGTTCTATACGAATAGTTTTGTGTCATTTTATAAACAAAACCCGGCTAAGCAAAAGCATTTTATATAGATAACTCTGGCATATCTTATCAAGGGTCATCTCTTAAAGAGAGTGTATGAATTGGCAAAAAAAAACATTTAAAAGAGAAGTGTGGTCCACAAGAATAGGGGTAATACTTGCGATGTCAGGTACCGCTATAGGTCTTGGCAACCTGGTAAGATTCCCAAGCCAAATAGCTAGAAGTGGAGCAGGGGGCAGTTTCATGTTCCCATACTTTATAGCATTAATCTTACTGGGCATTCCTATTTTGTGGGTTGAATGGACAATAGGTAGATATGGGGGAGAAAGAGGACATGGATCACTTCCCATGATCTTCAATAAAATCTCTAAAAATCCTATAGCAAAATACTTTGGAGTCTTTGGACTAGCTATACCTCTATTTATTGCTTCCTACTATACATGGATTACTTCATGGGGCCTTAGTTTTTCCATATTTTCTTTATTCGGGACATATTTTGGAGAAGACAAAGCCCAATTCTTACTCAGTTTTACTGGTGGGAATACATCATATTTTTCTACTATACTATATTCTTTTATTGCATATATATTTGTACTTCTTGCCTTATTTTATATTTTATCAAAAGGGATCAGAAATGGCATTGAAAAATTCGTTAATATTTTCATGCCATTACTGTTATTATTTGGGGTCATCCTGATGATTAAAGTATTAACATTAGGTGGCGGAATAATAAAAGGACTGGCATACATATGGGAACCCGATTTTTCACAACTCTTAAATTGGGAAGTATGGATTCTTGCTGCTGGACAAATATTTTTTACACTTTCCATTGGACAGGAAATATCAGTTTTTGCCAGCTATTTAAAAAAAGATGATGATATAGCGCTGGGCCCTCTGACCCAGGTAGGGATAAATGAGTTTGCTGAGGTAATCATCGGAAGCACTATAGCTATCCCTGCAATATTTTTCTTTACGGGAACACTTTCAACTTTTGACACACAAGGTTATAATCTTGCTTTTACTGCTATGCCTATGGTTATCGAACAAATGGCTTTTGGGCAATTTTTTGGATGTATATGGTTTTTTTTACTATTTTTAGCTGGGTTTACCACAATACTCGCAAGCTGCCAGACATTCATTACTTTTCTTCAGGATAACTTCGGATATTCCAACAAAAAATCTGCAATAATTGTTGTACTTTTGACCTTTGTATTATCGTTACCCCCTGTACTATGGTATAATAAGGGTGTCTTTGACGATGTAGATTTCTGGATGGGAGCACTTTTCCTTGTAGTAATAAGCCTGATAGAGGTAATTATGTTTGGGTGGGTTATGGGGATTGATAAAGCATGGGAAAACCTTAATAGAGGCGCATCTATAAAAGTGCCCTCATTTTTTAAGTATATTATCAAGTATATCACTCCCTTAATGCTCATTTTTTTGTTAGTTGCCTGGGGTATTACTGATGCCCCCTCCTATATATTGGAAGCTAATTTATTTATATGGATAGAAAGAATCATAATGATATTTGTTATTATTTTATTACTATTTTTGATCTTTGTGGCATCAAAAAAAATGAGGTAATGCAGTGCTTGGAGCAAAGATTAGGAAGATATGGCTGTCATGTTTTTGATTTCTTTCTCTATTTTTAGAGCAACAGACTCATGATCAATACCCATTAGCCTATAAATATCATCAGGTTTGCCGGAATAAGCATACCCTGTGACACCAAAGGTAACAACCTTTGCTGCTAAACCATTACTGCAAATATAATTTGAAATAATGCTGCCAAGTCCGCTATTACAATTGTGATCTTCATAGACAAAGACAAGCCCTTTTTTTAAATACCTTTTTAGTGTCTCTCTATCAATGTTAAAAGGACAAGATACGTTCAAAACAGCCAATTCTATATTTTTAGTCCTTAATATATCAAAAACTTTAAGAGATCTTTGAAGCATGGTTCCATAAGTCAAAAGAGGAACATCTCCATCTTTGACAACATCAATTTTACCATATTCAAAATCATAATCTTTAGCAAACAGGGGGGAACCCTCTGAATCAGAGATAACTGGGATTTTTGATCTGCCCATAGCTATCAAATAATTGCCATAGTTCACCATAGCATGTCTTACGGCTCTGTCTGTTTGATTAGGATCAGCAGGCAGTATAACTTTGAATCCATACAAGTTTCTCATGGTCCCTATATAATCAATACACTGGTGAGTTTTCCCATCTTCACCTACATCAAGCCCCACATGTGTAGTCACCAGCTTTAAATTAGTATCATTTATGTCGTTTAACCTTTGTTGGTTATATATTTCGTCCACCCCAAAAACACCAAAATCTGAAAACAGGCTTACAATACCGCTTAGACTGGCGGCACCAGCCATAGTAGCTGTATGATGTTCCTGAATACCAGATTCAAAAAAATTCTCACTAAAATCTTCCCAGATTTTTCCTGTTTTTACGGAACTGGCAAGATCACAATCAAAAACAGCAATTTTAGATAAATCATTTGTCACGTTATGAGCCACTGTATCATACAGCGCACTACCAAACGCAGATCTATTGTCCATTTTAACTTCCACTGTATACACGTTGGGACTGCCAGCAACAACATTATTTTTATGACGATATATTTTATGGCTATCTTTATTGTATCTGAAATCCTTTCGTAAATTTATATATTTTTCAATATCATTTTCAAGCTCAAGCTCTTCTAAGGCTTCTTCAAGTTGTTCATAACTTAAGGTTTTGCCATGATAAACTGCCCTGTTCTCCATAAAAGATACGCCTTTGCCCATAACGGTATGAGCTATTATCGCAACCGGCTTTTCAATTGTCTTAGCTTTTATGATAGAATTGTATAACTCATCAGGATCATGACCATTGATGTGCATAACTTCCCATCCATCAGACAAAAAATTATCAGCTATATTTTGAGGCATCACCTCGTTAATATTTCCACTTATCTGGAGCTGGTTAAAGTCTATAAATGCGGTAATTTCACTAAACCCATATTTTGCTGCAAACCTTCTTGCTTCACCGATCTGACCTTTTTGCTGTTCCCCATCCCCCATAAACACATATATCCCAAAATCTTTCTTTAAGAGTCTTCTGGCAACAGCAAAACCACATGCTGCTGACAAACCCTGTCCCAGGTTGCCTGTTGACCATTCTATTCCAGGAACGGTCCTCTCTATATGTCCCTCAAATATACTGCCGGCCAATCTAAAAAAAGATATAGCCTCATCAATATTAAAAAAACCATACCTCCCCAAAACAGAATATACACCAGGCGAGGTGTGTCCATTTGAAACAATGATGCGGTCTCTCTCCTGATCTGTATAATTATCTTTTGAAATATTGGCAAAGTTATAAACCGAAAGAAGCATATCCACCATAGACATTGATCCACCAGGATGGCCACTTTCTGCTAATGTCGTCATTTTCAATATATCGCCACGACACAGGTTTGACAATTTTCTAAATTCTATTTTATCTTCGATTTTCATGGGAAAACACACCGCCAGCTAGTTATTTTCTTGCCCTTAATATGTCAAAGATATCTTACTGCCAGTAATTTTGTCAATAGTAATATAAATTGTCAATAGTAATAAAAAATAGAGATTGTTTCATTGTGAATCCTTGTTTTTTTTATGTTGTACTGGAGAGATTCATTAGAAGCACTCTACCTAGAGCTCTTATGCAATAGCTGACTTTAACTATTCTTTGCGCTTAATGCAAAAGTCTATTTGCAACAGATTCTTTTTGAGATATTAAAAAAAGGGACATTAGAACGTTGGAGCAACAGTCTAAAAATGAGCTTGATTTTTTTTAATATCACATTATACTAGTTAAATAGTGAGGTGTGTTATGCCAACAAATAATAGTATTAATACAAACAACCCTTATATCCTACAGAATAATAATATTGTTCCCATCAATAACAAACAGCAAAATAACACTACCCCACAAACCAACAACAGACAAAATCCTTCTGGTAGTAGTAGAAACCAGGGGATGTCTACACCTAATCAGCAGATCAATTTTCCTGCAACAAACAGAACATTGCAAGACCCCTCCACTCAGGGTCCTGCAACAAACATGACTAATCAAAATTCTGGAGCAAGATCCTCTTCAGTGGGTTCAATGATAGATCTGACTACTTAATACGATCCGGTACTAAATAGCGCGCAGAAGTCTTTTGTTTACTAACTCGCTGTTTGTTTCTGCTTGGTAACTGTGTAAGTTACCTATAATTGACGACTCCTGAACCTGTTTAGTGTGCTATGTCAGAGGGGGAGTTGCCATTATGCTCAAACCTACAAATCTTATGGCTGAGGGCCTACCCATCGGGTCAAAATCTTTGAAGAAGATTTGGGTGGTTGGGTGGGGACGAGGTTTATGCAAAATCTTCGTAGAAGAATTGGATGGTTGGGTGGAAACGAGGTTTATATGAACTTCAGCGGTGTGCCATTTAATTTCTCCCACTTTTGCATTAATAATATCTTAAATAACTGTAAAAAACCTTTGCGCGGGAAGAAGATAGACTGCTAAAGGTTATACAAGTAATAAACAGGAGATAAAGATTTCCCTTGAACGGTTTCTGATGCATTGTTTTTGCCATGGAGGGCAAAAACAGCATCAGCCAGGGAACATTACACGATGTAATGTGAAAATGAGATAAAAAGCAAATCTTTATCTCGTAATCTGTTAGTTTTTGAATAATGATCGTTCAATATTTACCATGCAAAGGTCTATGTAATGAAGGACAGGAGGTATTAAATGGCATTCTATGTCCACCTACATTTCTTATTCAATTTCCTTCTTATTTTATCCAAGGAAGTATCTCCCTTTTTCTTCATATCTACAGTGTAAAAGTCTTAATTAACCATTTAATTTCTAGTTGAAAACTCGATTTAAAAAGTCTATAAGTAGTAAAAAATCAAACAGGAATATTATAATTATGTCTTTTTACCTTTTAGAAGTAGGCACAGAAGAGATTCCATCCTCTTTTATAAAGCCGGCAGTAAACTTCCTTAACAATCAAATGCAACTTCTTCTTAAAAGTAACAATATAGCGTTTGATAACATTATCTCAAATGCAACACCCAGAAGACTTTATTTGTATATTAAAGGGATAGCTCCAAAACAGAAGGAAGAAACAAAAGAGATAATAGGCCCTCCAGCTTCAAAGTCCTTGGATAAAAATGGAAATTATACAAAAGCAGCTATGGGCTTTGCGAAATCTAAAGGTGTTAGCGCTGATTTGCTAAAGATAGTAAAAACTGATAAAGGAGAATATTTATCAATCACATTAAAAAGTGAAGGAAAAACTACTGACTCCGTACTGAAAGAATTAATACCAAAACTTATTTTATCCATACCCTTTAAAAAATCTATGCGATGGGGAAATAAAAATTTAAGGTTTGCAAGACCCATTCACTGGATATTGTCAATAAACGAAAAAGGCATCGTGCCGTTAATATTTGATGATATAAAAGTAAGCAATCAAACATATGGTCATAGATTTATCAATCCTGCCAAAATAACTATAACTGAATATGAAGAGTATAAAACAAAACTGCATAATGCTTCTGTAATAATTGATATGGAAGAAAGAAAAAAAATAATTAAAAACCATATAAAAACAGTATGCAACGACAATAGCTATAAAACAGAGATAGATGATGAATTACTTGATACTGTTTCTAACTTAGTTGAATATCCTTACCCTGTTTTGGGAAATTTTCCAGTAAAATATTTGAAATTACCTGATGAAGTTTTAATTACCTGCATGAAAAATCATCAAAAGTTTTTTTCTATCAAAGATATGGAGGGGAAACTTGTAAACAACTTTATCGGCATATCTGGGACACAACCTTCAAGCCAGGAAATTCTAAAAAGCGGATATGAACGTGTACTGAAAGCAAGGCTTCACGATGCATTATTCTTTTTCGAAAACGATATTAAAACCCCTCTTGGGGAAAGGCTCAATGATCTTAAAGGGGTGATTTATCAAGATAAATTAGGTACTGTATACGACAAAACAAAAAGAATTGAAAGGATCTCCGCATATTTAGCTAAAAATTTTGCGGCTGAAAAACTCAGTGGAACTGTTAAAGCCGCCTCATTGTGCAAGTGTGATCTACTCACAGAAACAGTTAATGAGTTCCCCGAACTTGAAGGGATTATGGGAAAACATTATGCGCTATTACAGGGGGAAGAAAGTAAGGTAGCAACAGCTATATCTGAACACTATCTCCCTAGATTTTCTGGTGATAAAACACCAATCTCTGATGAAGGGGCTATAGTCTCTATAGCCGACAAGATCGACTCTATTTCATCTTCTTTTGCCGTTGGTAATCCACCCACAGGGAATAACGACCCCTTAGGTTTAAGACGGTATACCATAGGCATAATAGAAATTATAAGGAACAAGGGGTACAATATTCACATACCGGACATAATACATTTCACTACCTCTTTACTATTGCAAAAACTTCCATTTGACCAACCTAAAATAGATAAAGAGATATATTCATTTATCAGGCAGCGTCTAAAACAAAATCTAATTAAAAAACATGTGACACCGGATGCTTTTGAGGCTGTATCTGGTAACCTTACAACTATCCAGTCCATAGAAAATAGTGCTATCGCCCTAACCTCTGTTAAAGAGACAAGCGACTTTGAAATAATTTCCTTAAGCTATAAAAGGATAAAAAATATTTTGCAAAAAAATAATTGGCATAAAGATAACTACGATAACAATCTATTAAGTATGGAAGCTGAACATCTATTGCATGATACAATTATGGAGAATAAGAGCATCATCAAAGAGAAAGTAGATCATGGTAATTATAAAGGCGCTCTGGCAAAACTGTCTATTTTTAGAAAACCTATAGATGTTTTTTTTGATAACGTCCTTGTAATGGACAAAGATAATAAAATTAAAGAAAATAGATTATGCCTTTTAAAGAAACTACAAGATACTTTTGAATTAATTGGAGATCTGTCTAAACTTTCTTACTAAATTGGAGGGATTATATTATGAAACACGTTTATTTCTTTAGCAACGGGAACGCAGAGGGAGATAGCGCCAAGAAAGAATTGCTAGGAGGCAAAGGTGCCGGTCTAACTGAAATGACAAACCTCGGGATACCCGTTCCTCCAGGATTTATAATCTCCACAGAAGCTTGTTTACTTTATTATAAAAATAATGAGAAAATTCCTGAAGAAATATGGAGTGAAATTCTCTCCCATTTATCAAAACTAGAAGACTCTTTAGGTAAAAAATTTGGTGATGTTAACGATCCACTACTTGTTTCAGTGCGGTCAGGGGCAAGAGTTTCAATGCCTGGAATGATGGATACAGTGCTAAACCTGGGGCTTAATGACCAAACTGTAAAAGGGATCGCCAAAATAGCAGACAATGAGCGTTTTGCCTACGATTCATACAGGAGATTTATACAGATGTTTGGTGACGTGGTGCTTGGCATTGAACATCATAAATTTGAAAAAATACTAAACCATATAAAAAATGGGAGGAAGTTGGACACTGATCTAACAACTGAAGACCTGAAGAACTTAGTACAACACTTCGAGGAATTAGTGAAAAAAGAAACAGGTCAACCATTTCCACAGCATCCTATAGAGCAATTAAAACTATCTATTAATGCGGTCTTTGATTCCTGGCATACAAATAGAGCAACAACCTATAGAAAAATTCATAAGATACCGGACAACTGGGGTACGGCGGTTAATGTGCAAGCAATGGTCTTTGGCAATATGGGTGAAACTTCGGGGACAGGAGTTGCTTTTACAAGAAATCCCTCCACTGGGGAGAGGTTATTTTTTGGTGAATTTTTAATGAATGCCCAGGGAGAAGATGTTGTCGCAGGAATTAGAACGCCTGAACCAATTTCAAAATTGAAAGAAATTATGCCAGAGGCTTATAACCATTTGGAACAAGTTTATCAAAAGTTGGAAACTCACTATAAAGATATGCAGGATATTGAATTTACAATAGAAAATGAAAAATTATATATGTTGCAAACAAGAACAGGCAAAAGGACAGCTTCCTCTGCAGTAAAGATTGCTTACGATATGGTTAAAGAAGGACTCATTGATAAAAAAACAGCGCTCATGAGAATTTCCCCCGAACAAGTCGACCAACTATTACACCCGACAATAAGCCCTCACGAGAAATATAAAGTTATTGCAAGAGGACTTCCAGCTTCGCCCGGGGCAGCCGTTGGAAAAGTGGTTTTCACAGCTAAAGACGCAGAAGAATGGGTGGAAAGGGGTGAAAAAGTTATTCTAGTCAGAAATGAAACGTCCCCTGAAGATATAGGAGGCATGAATGTGGCAGAGGGGATACTAACAGCAACAGGCGGAATGACTAGCCATGCCGCTGTTGTAGCCAGAGGAATGGGCAAATGTTGTGTAGCAGGATGTAGTGATCTTGATATAAATGAAAAAACAAAAAAGCTGGCTGTTGCAGATATAGTGATAAAAGAGGGAACATTTGTTAGCATTAACGGCACCACTGGGGAGTTTATCCAGGACAAAGTAAAACTTGTAAAGCCAACATTATCCTATGAATTCTCAAAAATCCTGGAGTGGACAAGTGAGATAAAAACACTTGGAGTAAGGACAAATGCAGACACACCTAAAGATGCAAAGGTCGCAAGAGAATTTGGCGCAGAAGGGATTGGATTATGCAGAACGGAACATATGTTTTTTGAAGGAACCAGAATAGACGCAGTAAGAGAAATGATTTTGTCTGAATCAAAAGCAGATCGTAAAAAAGCTCTTGCTAAAATAAAACCTTTTCAGAAAGATGATTTTAAGAATATCTTTCAAGCAATGGAGGGATTGCCTGTTACCATACGGTTGTTGGATCCTCCACTCCATGAATTTCTTCCACATACGGAAGATGAAATAAGAAAAGTGGCGCAATTATCAGGGGTTTCTTATGAAAAATTAAAAGCAAAAACTGAAGCCCTAAAAGAATTCAACCCTATGTTGGGGCATAGAGGATGTAGAATAGGCATTTCATTCCCTGAGGTTTATGAAATGCAGTCAAGCGCCATTATGGAAGCTGCCTGTGAATGCCATCATGATGGAATAACAGTAAAACCGGAAATAATGATCCCTCTTGTGGGTTTTGGTAAAGAACTGGATATATTAAGAGCTTTGGTGAAAACCACAGCTGAAGAAACAATGGACTCTTATTCAATAAAAATAGACTTTCTCATAGGGACCATGATAGAGTTGCCAAGAGCAGCTATTACAGCAGATGAAATTGCAAAATTTGCGGATTTTTTCTCATTCGGCACAAATGATCTTACACAAACATCATTAGGACTTAGCAGAGATGATTCGGGAAAATTTTTACCCCATTACATAGAAAGAGGTATCTTCAAGGAAGATCCGTTTACTACTATTGATATAGATGGTGTTGGCGCTTTGGTAGTAATGGGTGTAAAAAAAGGCAAAGAAGGCAACCCAAATCTAAAAACAGGGATATGCGGGGAACATGGTGGAGATCCTGCTTCCATATCGTTTTGTCAAAAAGCAGGACTTAATTATGTAAGCTGTTCCCCTTACAGAGTACCTATTGCGAAACTCGCAGCAGCGCAAGCCAAAATTAATGAATAACCTCTAACTAATAAGATAACTCATACAAAAATGAGTTATCTCTCTTTTTTACCTTTATAACCGTTACTTACCAAATCTTCGTTTCAGTTCTATAAAAACGTCCTCAAATTTGATGTTTTTTGATTCAAGAGTCACAATTAAGTGGTAAACCAAATCTGATACCTCTGATATCACTCTATCATCACTTTCGGAAGAAATAGCCTGAATTAATTCTGCGGTTTCCTCTCCTATTTTTTTTATAAGCTTATTTTTCCCCTCATTCAGCAGGGCACAAGTATATGACCCATCAACAGGATTTATTTTTCTATCTCTTACGGTAAAAATCAGATCCTCTAAAATTTGTGTCTCCATATAAACTCCAACCCTCAGTTATAAATATTAATAGTCCAGCCTGACAGGAACATTACGATCAGCCAAATATCTTTTGACATCATTTATTGTGAACTCTCCAAAATGAAATATGCTGGCTGCAAGTGCCGCGTCAGCTTTCCCGATTGTAAGCCCTTCATATATGTCTTTCAACCGTCCAACCCCTCCTGAAGCGATGACAGGGATGCTCACACTTTCAGATACAGTTTTTGTCAGCCGTAGATCATAACCATCCTTAGTGCCGTCCATATCCATGCTTGTAAGGAGTATTTCTCCAGCCCCCATCTCTTCCACTACCTTTACCCAGCTAATGGCATCAATTCCCGTATCTATCCGACCCCCATGTGTATACACTTCCCACCCCTCATTCTCATTTTTGCATCTTTTCTTTGCATCTACAGCAACTACAATGCACTGAGAGCCAAACTTTAAAACAGCTTCCCTTACAAAATCAGGATTGCTAATAGCAGCGGTATTAATAGAAACCTTATCTGCTCCGGATTGCAATAATATTCTGATATCTTCTACACTTTTTATTCCGCCACCAACGGTTACAGGCAAAAATACCTTTTCAGCAACCCGTTTCACCACTTCCAGCATAATGTTTCTTTTCTCATGAGAAGCAGTGATGTCCAGAAAGGTTAATTCATCCGCACCTTGCCTGTCATATTCTTCAGCGACTTGAACAGGATCCCCCGCATCTCTTATATTAATAAACTTTGTCCCTTTTACGACTCTACCATTATCTACATCAAGACAGGGAATAATTCTCTTAGTTAACATAAGTCTTATCTTATTTGTGTAATATTAAATCCATGATTGCCTTTTATTATTATAAAAGCTAAATTTACAAGATGTATAATAATATTTCAAGATATATAATTATTTTCTTTCACGTTCTTTTTATCTTGTCATTTTCACCTTTGGATTTAATGGCTTCTTATGTGGAGTTTAAAGATGAATTATATGGTTTTTTCCCTGGGATAAATAACCTTACAGAAGGGACTGCACACTGGTTAACAGGCGAAGTTGAAGAAGTTTCCAATACCAACATGATAAAATTAACGAAAGAATATTCCTTTTTCAGCTCAAAAACAGAAAAATTTTGGGGTATTGAGAGAAAAAAACAATTTAATATAACGGCTACTATATATATATTAAATAATTTCATCAGAGCAAACAATTTATTCGATAATTTCAGCACTACCACTCAGGGAGAGTTAAAAGAGGCGACTCCTTTTGGAGATAAAGGTTATTTTATTATAACACCTATTTCTAAAATAAATTTGCAGACAAAATATAAAATTATCTTACAAAGTCAAACATTTATTATTGAAATTCTTTCATCAGACGGTTTTGCTTTGATGGATTTTGCTTATTTTGTTTACGGTAAAACACTTAATTTTATATACAGCCATATGGATCTATTTTTTATGGATCGTATCAGAGTTAAATGTTCAGCTAAAAATTACATGGCAAAAATCAAAGAACTAACACTAATCAATAAAGATATTGATAAAATAATCATTCTTGGCGCTGTAACCAATGTAAAAGGCGACCCAATAAAAAATGCTTTAATAGAAATAATAGAGTTAGGGCAAAAAACATATTCAGACAGCAAAGGAAACTATAGATTTGAAATGGATCTGGGAGGCAATAAGGATATAAAACTCACAAAACATTTTGCTTTGATTTCAGATAAAATAGAGGCCTTTGATAATAGAAAAAATATGAAATTTTATAATATCAACGTTGACTATTCTCAGTCTAATAAAATAGAAAAAATTAATTTGAAGATTATCTCCAATAGAAGAGATATCTACGGAGAGATATATTCTCTCAACAATGAAATAGTAAATAAAAATATAGCCATTAAAAATATTGACGATAAAAATATTGATTTTACACGAGACTGCACACCACCCGGTTCCAGCTTTAGATGTATACAGGATTTTTCCGGACAAATAAAGGATAATGCTATATCTGGAAAGTGGAAAGGAACTGGTGGTGGTGGATTTTGGAATGGGGTATTAAATGCTGATTTAGTAAAAAAAAGTGTTGATTTAACAGAAGCAGGCTACAACATAGGTACCATCGTCATTAACAATGAATCTGATATTTTGGCAGAGAAAGCGACCTCTACCTCTTTTTCATCTAACAAAAATTTAAAAGAATATATGTTTTTAACTATTAATGAGGATTCATTAAGTGACTTTTTTACAAAATCTATAGGTTTAATACTCACACATATGCCTGGTAATAGTGGTAATGCGCCAGCTCCTTTTTATAAAATTATCGCAGAAAAAAATGGCAATAACATACAATTTAAGACCTTAGAAAAAATCGGAGACTTAACCTCCTCGGATGAACCGTATAAGGTAAAAATTGATATAACAGATGATATAGATCTCATTACAAAGAATTTAAGCAATAATGATAATAGCAGTAAACTTATACTGCTTGGACTGCCCAAAAACCATATGATAGAAACAAAACACAAATTTGCAGGAAATTCCAGCTATAGCAATATAAGACCTAAAATAGTTTTACAATCATATGCTAACCATGATCATGGTCAAAACAAGCCCCTAGAGATAACTCTTGAACAAAACGGCAGTGGATACGATCACGCTTCAAACAGTAACTACCCTAAAAAAGATGGGAAAACAGATCTACAGCTTAATTTCTATACAGGAGACCTGTCTGGAATTCTCAAATATCTTGAGATAAACAGTCACGGCAAATCACCATTCAAATGGAACACGGATGCCAATGATATTTACCCTGCCATTGTAACCTCCAGAGACAATCATATCTTAACTCAGAAAAATGGGGATACAATTCTAGATCTCAAAAAAAATGAAATATTGACCCTTTTTATATATAAGCCCCCCTATTTTAATATTAATGAAAATGAACTAACCTTTAATATTGTTACAACGGGCGGGTCGGAGAAAGGAACAGTCAAATAAAATTACGCTCCACATCCCGCTATTGTTAATATGCTTCTGTTCAGAACCGAACATTAAAAGGAAATCTATTCTTTATTATGGACTAACACTTTGTTTTTGAAGTCCTCTAAGATAACTCTGTGATCAAAAGCTATCACTTCAGGGAGATAATTTATATCAAAATAAGCGGCATTTTTTGCATCATCTGCAGCTCTTGGAGTATCACTAGATTTGGCATAAAAAACCGTACTTACGGTATGTCCTCTAGGGTCTCTTTTAGGATCGGAATAAACACCCAACAAGAAAATATCATCAACAGCAAGCCCTGTTTCCTCTTTTAACTCTCTTTTGGCAGCTGATTCAACAGATTCATTGTAATTGATAAAACCGCCGGGTAGCGCCCATCCATATGGAGGATTTCTTCTTTCAATTAATAATATACTCCCATTTGATGTATATACTACCATATCAGCTGCAAGTTTCGGGCAATATAAAAAATGTTTACCATACTTAAATTTCATTATGTCATAAATGGTTTCAGCATATGGTGATTCGACACCTTTATCCTTAAGTCTCCTGATAACTGGATATAAAATACCATCTATTTCAGGCTTTTTTCCTTTTTCGATATCCTGCAACATGCTTGTTTTATAGTCACTAAGCCCTTTATCCAGGTCTAAAACACCATTTATCGTTTCATCAGACAGGTAGATATTGTCATAGGCGGCAGCCTCGACAGCCTCTAATATCAATGATTTCATGATTGATTTGATCCCCTCATCCATTAATAATTTTTTACACGTGCTCTCTAACAACGCTGACAAAGGGTTAAAGGCAATATTCCAAAGTAGTTTTTGCCACAAAACCATTAAAATATTGTCAACTATTTCATAATCCAAAGAAGCTTTTGTTAACATCTCAGTTATTACTTTCAAATATGTATTCCCTTTATCTGAAAGTGAACCAATTTTAATTTTCCCTCCAAAGCTATGATTAACAACACCTGGGGGATCAGTATTGAGCCCAACATATAATGAAGCTGGAATTACTTTATCTGCACCAAAAAAATCTTTTATAATATTAATATGGTCAACGCCATTCTGAAATGCCACAATAAAACCATTATCACTTAAATGGCCTTTTAACATACTGCAGGCACTCGTAGAATCTTTTTCCTTAACTGAAATAAATGCTATATCATAGACACCGGAGATTCTTGCTAAGACATGTACATTTGTTATTTTTTTAATACTTCCTTGACTATTTATAACTAATCCACTTTCAAGCAATGCATCAAAATGTACCCCCCGTGTGACCAAGGTTACATCACAGCCAGCTTCTGCTAACATGCCCCCATAGTAGCAGCCAACACTTCCTGCACCAACAACAACTATTTTCTTATCTGAAAACAACGCGGTCATTTACTAAAACTACACGGATATTTTTTCTTTTTACAAATTTACCCAAGACCAGTTTATCGCTTAGCAAATCCTCTATACTGCTTTGTAATATCCTTCTTATGGGTCTTGCGCCATATTGATAATTGTAGTCATGTGACAGTAAAAATTCTTTTACTTCATCATCCACTATTATGTGCTTATCTATTTTGCCAAGCCTTTCATTTATATCATTAATTTGTAAATCCATTATCTTAAAAAGGTGCTTCTTTTCCAATGGTTTAAAAATTATAATATTATCAATCCTATTGATAAATTCAGGCGCAAATTTATCTGTCAGCTCTTTCTCTGCTCTTGTTTTAAAAACTGAATAGTCTATTGTTCCCCTTTTTTCCTCTTTAGACACATCAAACCCCATTGTCTTATTCAATACAGATTCTTTTGTACCAAGATTAGATGTCATTATAATAACCGTATTCTTAAAATTAACATTATGACCCAAGCTGTCGGTAATAAACCCATCATCTAAAATTTGTAAAAGGATATTCAAAACATCTGGGTGTCCTTTCTCAATCTCATCAAACAATATAACACTATATGGCCTTCTTCTTACCTGTTCCGTTAATTTACCACCCTCTTCATAACCCACATATCCAGGAGGAGCCCCAATTAGCCTTGACACACTGAATTTTTCCATAAATTCACTCATATCAATACGAATTAAGGCATGAACTGAATAAAAAAGTTGTTCAGCAATTTTTTTTGCGAGCTCTGTCTTACCTACACCTGTAGGACCAAGAAAAATAAAGGAACCTATAGGCCTTTCAGGATCATTTAAACCAGAGAAACTTCTTTTAATAGCTTTAGTTATCGCATTAATTGGTTCTTTTTGAGCTATAACATTTTTATTAAGTTCTTTTTCAAGATTCACCACTTTTTCTCTATCTTCCTGACAAAGCTTCTGAACAGGAATGTTAGTCATCATAGAAACTACTTTGGCAGCGTCTTCTTTTTTGAGAACAGGTCTATTTCTGTCCCTTTCTTGCAGCCAATCGTCTCTTTTACCTTGATACATTTCACATAATTTATCCACATCTTTAGTGATCTTCTCTATTTTTTCAAAATCATTCGTATCAAAGAGCCTATTCCTCTCCGCTGTCGCATCTTCAATCTTTTTATTAATTGCTTCTATGCCTTCCGGCATTACACCCATATCCAACTTAAGCCTTGAGCTTGCTTCATCAATGACATCTATACTTTTATCCGGTTGATATTTGTCAGTAACATATCTATCGGTTAAATACACTGTCTCTTCCAGCACATCATCTAAAATGAGGACTTTATGAAAGTCCTCATAATATTTTCTTAATCCTTTAAGTATATTAACCGTATCTGCATGATTCGGAGGATTGACAGTAATTGTTTGAAATCTTCTCTCAAGGGCTCCATCCTTTTCAAAATGCTTTCTATACTCCGAGAGTGTTGTAGCGCCAATACATTGGAAAGAACCACGGGCTAACGCAGGTTTCAACATATTAGATGCATCAATAGAACCTTCTGCCGCTCCGGCACCTATAATTGTGTGTATTTCATCAATAAAAACAATAATATCTCCAGCCAGTTCTATCTCTTTCAAAATATTTTTCATTCTTTCTTCGAATTGACCCCTATATTTTGTTCCAGCAACCAAGGTGCCAAGATCCAGAGATATGAGTTTTTTATTTTTCAACATATCAGGAACGTTACCCGATATCATTCTAATAGCAAGCCCTTCAACTATAGCTGTTTTACCAACACCTGGCTCACCTATTAACACAGAGTTATTCTTAAGCCTTCTGCAAAGCACTTGCATCAACCTGTCTATTTCTATTCGTCTTCCAACAACTAAGTCTAATTTACCCTGCCTTGCAAGCTCAGTAAGATCACGCCCAAACTCTTCAATAACCGGCGTTGAAACAGGTGCCACACGGTTACTGTTAACAAAATAACCTTTTACTTCATCTCTGAGGGTCACAAAATCTATCCCCCATTTTGCTAAAATAGCAGAAGCTTTGCCCCGTTTCTCCTTCAAAAGTCCTAATAAAAGATGTTCAGGGTTAATATATTTATGTTCCAGTTCATTTGCTTCCTCCACCGCATACTCAATAGATTTTTTAGCCAATGGACTAAAAGGTAAACTGCCTTTTATCATCAAATTTTTTCCACTATCACTTATATTGCGTATATCCTTTATTAAAATGGCAATATTAATCTTCTTTCTTAAAAAAAGGTCATAGGTTAGCCCTGACTTCTCTTTCAATATACCCAGAAGTATATGCTCCGTATCAATATAAGGATGCATAGTTCTTTCAGCTTCTTCTCTAGAATACAAGACAACCCTTCTTGCGCTGTCAGTAAACAATTCATACATAAGATTTTCCTTGTATATATCCTCTCTATGATATAATAAACTATAATAATACAATGTCAAGATTATGAATAAATAATATATTATAAAAAAATAAACCCTTTCAAGCACTTTTTTATGATAAAAATACCATTGTCACACATTAAAAAAGGAATGGAAATCATAGAAACAGATAAAAAATGGCTTAAATTGCCATTTTTTAACAAACCTTTAACCGATACAAATCATATAGAATTATTAAAAAATTATGGTGTTAAATATGTTTTTATCAATGATATAGCAGCAACTGAAGATAAAGATGACATTGAAAAAAACAAAGAGATCGCACAAGAAAAAAAACAACAGAGACCACAAACGGATTTTGATGAAGCTGACATAAATAACATTCACGAATTTTATAAGATACATAAAGAGCTTGGAAAAATAACAAAAGAGCTTTTCATAAATAGCAAAACAGGTAAATCATTAGAAATGTCAAAAGCAAAAAAAATAGTCAACACCTATGTGGAAAATTATTTTAAAAAACCCGATTTATTAGTAAGCATGACTAGGTTAAAAAATTTTGATGAGTACACCTTTTCACATTCCATCAATGTCTGCATTTTAAGTATTGCCCTTGGGAAAAAGATTGGATTGGATGCAGAAGAACTCAAAGTACTTGGACTAGGCGGATTACTCCACGATATTGGAAAAATGGAAATTTCGTCAGATATAATCAATAAGCCTGGCAAACTCACCGACAAAGAATATAAAATTATCCAGCAGCACCCCCTATTAGGCTACAATATGCTAAAAAAACTCCCCAACATAGAAAAGAAAAGTTTATTAGTAGTTTTACAGCATCATGAAAACATTGATGGAAGCGGTTACCCGCTTCATTTTGGTGAAGAGAAACTATCAAAATATAGCCAAATTGTATCCATAGTTAATGTATATGATGTATTAACATCCGAAACAACCTACAAAAAAAGTATATCTCCGTCAAATGCATTAAAAAAAATGTTGGGTCTTGGTGGAAAACATTATAACAATCTTTTTTTAAGATTTTTTATTGATATATTGGGCATATATCCAACAGGAACCATATTGCGACTTAATACT
>Ga0209345_10001236_pt1 | contig 31024 bp, 27 predicted proteins | sample Cruoilmetagenom7_FD_187294 | JGI IMG/M metagenome (GOLD analysis project Ga0209345, IMG submission 187294) | Oil polluted marine microbial communities from Coal Oil Point, Santa Barbara, California, USA - Sample 7 (SPAdes) (version 2) | ecosystem: Environmental > Aquatic > Marine > Oil seeps ...
GAAATACTAAAATGAACGACTACTTACCAAGTATTATCAAACAATTTAACTATTATAAAAGTTTAGGAGAGAAAACATTTCATCAAATTCCAGATGAAAAGTTGTTTTGGAAACCTACTAATGAAAGCAACAATATGGCAATTATTGTAAAACATATTTCTGGTAACATGTTGTCAAGATGGACTGATTTTCTAAGTTCAGATGGAGAAAAAGAATGGAGAAATCGCGAAAATGAATTTAATAATGATATTTCAACGAAAGAAGAATTATTATTAGTTTGGGAAAAAGGATGGACTTGTTTGTTTGATACTTTGAACAGCCTAAATTCTGAGGATCTTTCAAAAGAAATTAACATTCGTAATATGGGACATTCTGTGCTTGGAGCTATCAATCGTCAATTATCGCATTATGCCTATCATATTGGTCAAATTGTATTTTTGGGGAAATTAATTTCTAATGAAAAATGGGAATCGTTATCAATTCCTAAAGGAGCTTCTACTATTTACAACAAAGAGAAATTTAATAAACCGAAACGTAAAGACCATTTTACGGATGACTTGTAATATATTTACATTATGAATGTTGAAAACATATGGTTTTTTGAAAAAGTAAATCTTTTTAATATGCTTTGTCCCCATAAGTTCAAAGCGTATAAAAACACGCATGAATTTAATAGTTATAAAAAGCAAGAGTATATTTATTTTGAAGAAGATAGCGCCAATAAAGTCTATCTAATTGAAAAAGGAAAAGTAAAGATTGGTTATTATACGGAGGAAGGTAACGAAGTAATTAAAGCCATTCTCGCTAAAGGGGAATTGTTTGGAGAAAAAGCCATTCTAGGTGAAGAAAAAAGAGAAGAATTTGCAAAATCTGTAGACAATAACACTTCCATTTGCCCTGTCGATGTTGACACCATGCATGATCTTATGCGAGATAATAAACCTTTCAGTTTTAAAATTTATAAACTTATTGGTTTCCGAATAAAACGCCTAGAAAGAAGATTAGAACTTATCATGTTTAAGGATACTAAAACTCGTTTAATAGAATTTTTAAATGAACTTTGTGAAGATTATGGATATGATTGTAAAAAAACAGGAAATAAAATAATCAATCACCCTTACACTCAAAAAGAAATTGCATCATTAATCGGTACCTCTAGACCTACCCTTAATATTTCTTTAAATGAACTTAAAGAAGAAAACATCATCGATTTTAACCGAAATCAGATAACAATTCTAAAAAATATTGCTTAGTGTTAGCTAGCTAACATTTAAAGTTATACACGTCATTTACTTTTGTCCTATAATATAAAAAACAAATAAAATGATGATTAGAAAAATGTTTTTAGCCTTAACAGTTATAGGCTTAATAGCAACCTCATGTAGTAGTGATGATGATAATACTCCAGCTACTGCAAATTTGACCTTAAATCTTAGTGGATTAGAAGAATTAGGAAGTGACTTTGTGTATGAAGGGTGGATTATAGTAGACGGAAGCCCTGTTTCAACAGGAGTATTTACAAGCGTAACTTTTCCTCAATCTTTTAATGTAGATGCTGCTCAATTAGATGCTGCAACTACGTTTGTACTTTCAATTGAACCTGCAGTAGATACTGATCCAGCTCCAGCAGCTACAAAAATATTAGCTGGAGATTTTTCAGGAAATTCAGCAAGTGTAAATTCAAATGCTCTTGTTGGTGATTTTAGTGCTTCATCAGGAAAGTATATTTTAGCTACTCCAACTGATACAGATGATAGTAATGAAGCAAGTGGAGTTTGGTTTTTAGATAATTCTAGTGGAAGTCCGATGGTTGGTTTAGATTTACCAACTTTAAATGATGGATGGAAATATGAAGGTTGGGCAGTTATTGATGGTCAGCCAGTAAGTACAGGAACTTTTACCTCAATTTCTAGTGCCGATGACAACGCAAGTAGTTCTCCATACAAAGGTGATGCAAATGATGGGCCTCCATTTCCAGGTGAAGATTTTCTACAAAACGCTCCTTCCGGATTATCTTTTCCAACAGACTTAAAAGAAACAACAATAGTTATTTCTGTTGAACCAAGCCCAGACAATAGTCCTATGCCATTTACATTAAAACCATTAGCACATATGGTTCCTGCAAATGCTGAAAATCATACCGTAATTAATATGGAAACTGGTCCAGTAACCATGTTATCAGGAACAGTGACGAAATAAAAATATAAATTCTTTGTTAGCTGAAAGGTGTAGTTTTATGAAAAAGACTGCACCTTTTTATTTTAACTTTTTTAAAGGAGCGTTTTCAATTACGTTCGACAATACTATTTGAGTTTTAGTTTCACCATAACTAATTAATTGATCAATAAATTTTTCTAAATGTTTTTGATCTTTTAATACCACTTTCATTACAATATTTTCATTACCTGTAATGCGATAGCAATTAAGTACTTCTTTATAGGTTTTTACCTTTTGTAAAAATGGTTTTAATTTCCCCATAAATGCACGAATGGTAATAATAGCTTTTAATTGATATCCTACATCAAAAGGAGAAACCACAGTTTTATACCCTGAAATGATTCCAAGGTCTTCCATTTTCTTAATTCTTTCTGAAACAGCTGGTGAACTAATCCCGACTTTTCTTCCAATTTCTGCATTCGATTGTCTAGCATTTTCTTGAAGACAATGCAAGATATTCCAATTTAATAAATCAACACTCATTTTAAAGCAAATTACCTGTTTTATAAATATAATTAAGGTAAATATACGTTTTTACTTTAAAATCTAAAGTAGAATAATCTTAAAATGTAATTATTTTTACAATGAAAGAAAAAAGAAAAATGGGACCTCATAAATCACATAACCTACCCTTATCACCCATCTTAAAGAAGGCTATAGATATATTTACGCTTTCTCGTCATATTTCAGATAATTTAGTGCATGATTTAGCTCCTTTACATAAAAACGGAAGTGAAGATCCTAATATTTATTTTACTGGTGATATTGTTCAGCAATCTAATTCATTAGCTCCTGAAATATTAAAAGCTGAAAGTAAAATGTTTTCTGAAGAAAAACATAAACATGTTGAGTCTTTATCTCAATTAACTAATGTTTTGTACGATAATTGCGAGCGTCTTGAAAATTCAAATTCAAAAGGAAAAGAGTTTTTACCTTTACTTCGAATTGAATTAAAGAAATTTAAAAAGCTACAACGTATCTGGATGTTGACTTTGTAGTTTATACAAAACTACATATTCCTTCTGTATTGTCCTCCTACTTCAAATAATGAGTTAGTAATTTGACCAAGCGTACAACGTTTACAAACTTCCATAAGCGCTTCAAATATATTCTGATTTGAAACAGCTCTTTGTTGTAAATCATTAAGTAAATCGGATGCTTCTTTTGTATTTGAAGCATGAATATTTTCAATTACTTTAATCTGATATTGTTTCTCTTCTTCAGTTGCTCGAATTACTTCTCTCGGCACAACCGTTGGAGATCCTTTACTACTTAAAAAAGTATTTACGCCGATAATTGGGAATTCACCATTATGTTTCAAGGTTTCATAATACAAGCTTTCTTCTTGTATTTTACTACGTTGATACATTGTTTCCATTGCTCCTAGCACACCACCTCTTTCAGTAATACGATCAAATTCTTGTAATACGGCTTCTTCTACTAAATCGGTTAATTCTTCAATGATGAAAGAACCTTGTATCGGGTTTTCATTTTTAGCCAATCCTAATTCTTTATTGATAATTAATTGAATTGCCATCGCACGTCTTACACTTTCCTCAGTTGGAGTTGTAATCGCTTCATCGTATGCATTGGTGTGCAATGAATTACAGTTATCGTTAATCGCATATAAAGCTTGAAGCGTTGTACGAATGTCATTAAAATCGATTTCCTGAGCATGTAAAGATCGTCCTGAAGTTTGAATGTGATATTTCAACATTTGTGCTCTTTCGTTAGCTCCATACTTTAATTTTAATGCTTTAGCCCAAATTTTTCTAGCCACACGTCCAATTACAGAATATTCAGGATCGATACCATTACTAAAGAAAAACGAAAGGTTTGGACCAAATTTATTGATATCCATTCCTCTCGACAAGTAATACTCTACATAGGTAAATCCGTTGGCTAAAGTAAAAGCTAATTGCGTAATTGGATTGGCTCCAGCTTCAGCTATATGATACCCTGAAATAGAAACAGAATAAAAATTTCTTACTTGCTTTTCAATGAAGTATTCTTGAACATCACCCATTAAACGTAGGGCAAATTCAGTAGAGAAAATACAAGTATTTTGTGCTTGATCCTCTTTCAATATATCTGCTTGAACAGTACCTCTAACTTGCATTAGAGTTTCAAACTTTATTTTAGTATAAACGTCTTTAGGTAATACCTCATCTCCTGTAACTCCAAGCAGCATTAATCCAAGTCCGTCATTTCCTTCAGGAATTTCACCATTGTATTTTGGACGGTCAATCCCTTTGGTTTTGTAAATAGCTTTAATCTTAGCCTCTACTTCTTTTTCAAGGTTATTTTCTTTGATGTATTTTTCACAATTTTGATCAATGGCAGCATTCATGAAAAATCCTAACAACATTGGTGCAGGACCATTAATCGTCATACTTACTGAAGTCATCACATGACTTAAATCGAATCCAGAATATAATTTTTTAGCATCATCCAAACAACAAATAGACACACCTGCATTACCTATTTTTCCGTAGATATCTGGTCGAAGATCTGGATCATTTCCGTAGAGAGTTACACTATCAAAAGCAGTAGATAATCGTTTTGCTGGCAATCCTTTACTTACATAGTGAAAACGTCTATTGGTACGTTCTGGCCCACCTTCACCAGCAAACATTCTTGCTGGATCTTCACCTGTTCTTTTAAAAGGATATAAACCTGAAGCAAAAGGAAATTCACCCGGAACATTTTCTTGGAATACCCAACGTAAAATATCTCCCCATGCTTGGTATTTAGGCAAGGCCACTTTAGGAATTTGTTGATGAGACAATGACTCGGTATGAGTATCTATATTGATTTCTTTATTCCGAACTTTAAACGTATAAACCGGTTGTTTATATCGGTTTACTTTTTCATCCCACCCTGTAATAACTTCCCAATTATAAGGATCAAGGTTTAGTTTTACACGATCAAATTCTTTAAATAATAAGCTTAAGAAAGATTTAGAACTGTCATCCTGAACTTGTTTCAGGATCTCATCATCATTTAGTCCATTTTTAATTAAAAAAGACCTTTCGACTGAGCTCAAGGTGACATTAGCTACTGAACATATTGTTTTATAAATTCCAAATAGTTTTTGAGCTACTTCAACTTGTGTATCTACACTTTTATCATAGCCTCTATTGTTTTCAGAAATTTCTGAAAGATATCTTGTACGTGCTGGTGGAATCACAAATATTTTTTCAGACATCTCATCTGAAACTGTAAACGTTGATATTAAATCAGTTTTTGTTTTCTCAACCAATTTATCCATGATTGCACTATACAAAGTATTCATGCCTGGATCATTGAATTGTGATGCAATGGTTCCATATACTGGCAAATCGTCTTGATGAACATCCCAAAGATTATTGTTACGCATGTATTGCTTTTTCACATCGCGTAAGGCATCTAAAGATCCTCTTTTATCAAATTTATTGATCGCAACTAAATCTGCAAAATCAAGCATGTCGATTTTCTCTAATTGAGTTGCAGCACCAAATTCTGGTGTCATTACATACAATGAAACATCGCTATGTTCAAGAATTTCGGTGTCACTTTGACCAATCCCTGAAGTTTCTAAAATAATGATATCGTATTGAGCAGCTTTTAAAACTTCAATCGCTTCAGAAACATATTTAGACAAAGCCAAATTGCTTTGACGCGTTGCTAAACTACGCATATACACTCGGGGTGAATTGATTGCGTTCATTCTAATTCTATCACCTAATAGTGCTCCTCCTGTTTTTCTTTTTGAAGGGTCAACAGAAATAATCCCAATTGTTTTCTTCGGAAAATCTATTAAAAAACGACGCACTAATTCATCTACTAAAGATGATTTTCCTGCTCCACCTGTTCCTGTAATTCCTAAAACAGGTGTTTGTGAAGTTTCATTTTTCTTATAAATAGTTTGCAAAGCATCTTTAGCAACCTCTGGGAAATTTTCTGCAGAAGATATTACTCTTGCGATTGCACCAGCTTCTTTTTCAGCTAATTTATTTACTTCACCATTTAAAGAATCACCAATTGGAAAGTCAGAAGTTTCAACCAAATCGTTGATCATTCCTTGCAACCCTAATTCTCTTCCATCATCTGGAGAATAAATTCGAGTAATTCCGTACTCCATCAAATCTTTAATTTCCGAAGGAAGAATTACTCCACCTCCACCTCCAAAGATTTTAATATGAGAAGCTCCTTTTTCTTTCAGTAAATCATACATATATTTAAAATACTCATTATGTCCACCTTGATACGATGTCATCGCAATGGCATTTGCATCTTCCTGTATAGCAGTATTTACAACTTCTTCAACACTACGATCATGACCTAAATGAATCACCTCAACCCCAGTTGATTGTATGATACGACGCATAATATTTATGGCTGCATCGTGTCCATCGAAAAGAGAAGCTGCGGTTACAATACGAACTTTATATTTAGGCTGGTAAGGAGGAATTTGCTGCATGTATAATTTATATGATTTTTTGAGGTGCAAATTTACGAAATTCGCAGTAATAATTAAGATGATTAAATATATATCATTTCATGAAGTTTTGTGATTCATTCTGAATAAATAAAATGGATGCTTTATCTTTGGCATACTTTTCGAATAGAAATAGAAAAATAAAAACATACCATGATGATTAAAAAATTCGCTTTATTCTGCTTAGTATTAACTACGTTTTCTTGTGCAGAATTACAACAAGTAGTTAATAGTTTACCTAATGAAACAGGAAACAACCCTCTAGATATTGCTGGTGGATTGCGTCAAGCTCTTGATTTTGGAATTGACAAACAAGTAACCAAATTGACTCAAAAAGATGGTTTTTACAAAAATAATCTTGTTAAAATATTATTACCTGAAGAATTACGTAAAGTTGATAAAGCGTTACGTGATATTGGATTAAGTAGCCTTGCTGATGATGGTTTAAAAGCTATTAATCGTGCAGCTGAAGATGCTGTAAAAGAAGCAACACCTATTTTTGTGAATGCCGTAAAAGACATCACTTTTACAGATGCAAAAAACATTTTACTTGGTAATGATCGAGCTGCAACAAGTTATTTACAAGGCAAAACGAATTCAGCTTTATACAGTAAATTTAATCCTGTGATTCAAAATTCGTTTGGAAAAGTAGGAGCTGATCAAATCTGGGAAAACATTATTAATCGTTATAATACAATTCCTTTTGTAAATCAGGTAAATCCAGATTTAACGGACTATGTAACTAATCAGGCCTTAAAAGGAGTGTATAAAATGATCGCTGTGGAAGAAAAAAACATTAGAACTAAAGTTTCTTCAAGAACTACGACCTTATTGCAAAAAGTATTTGCAATGCAAGATTAATGTAAAGTTTTAAAGTAAGTAAAGGCGTCTTTTAAACGAGAGCCATACCAACTAAAATATTCACCATCTACTAAAAGCACTTCTTTTTGAAGTGCTTTTTTTAGTTCGACTGCATCCTCTTCTTTAAATGGATAAGGTTCGGAAGAAAGCAGAATAAGATCCGTTTCTTTTAGATCTTCTAAAGATATTTCAGGATATCTAGAAGTTTCATTTTGAAGGATATTTTCAAACTTATTGAGTTTTAAAACATCTTGAATAAATGTATTATTTCCAACTCCCATATAAGGACTCTTCCAAATAAGGTAGGCTACTTTTTTTGCTGGAAAATCTGATATAAAATTATGAAATTCCGTCATTTCAACATGAACTTCAGCTATCATCTTTTCAGCTTTTTCAGAAACATTGAGTACAGCTCCTAAAAGCTGAATCATTTCTAGACTTTCCTCAACAGTTTCAATATCACTGACCCAAACAGGTGCAATTTTTTGAAGTTCTTCTACCATCTCGAGTGTATTCTCTTCTTTATTGCAAATGATAATATCTGGGCAAAGGCTTTTTACTTTATCGTAGTTTACTTTTTTAGTTCCTCCAACTACTTTTATTTCCTCTCTTAGCTTCTTTGGGTGTACACAGAATTTAGTGATACCAACAAGTTTTTCTATTAGACCTAAATCAACTAATAATTCGGTTTGAGAAGGCACCAAAGAAATAATTCTAGTTGGTGTTTTAGAAAGTGTAATTTCTCTATTGAGTTGATCCTTATAAATCATTGATGATTTCCTCCATTTGAGTCTGAAGGTGATTAGCTTCACGAGCAGCAGCTTCAGCAAAATCTAAATCGTTTGAAGCATATATTATTCCTCTAGAAGAATTTATAAGTAAGCCAATATCTTTTGTAATTCCAAAATGACAAACATCTTGTAGATTTCCACCTTGTGCTCCAACTCCAGGTACTAACAGAAAACTATTTGGAACTATTTTTCTAATTTCTTTAAAATATTCAGCTTTGGTAGCTCCAACCACATACATTAAATTCTGACTGTTCTTCCAAGATTTAGAAGTTTCTAATACTGTTTTATAGACTTCAGTTTCATTGATTTTTTGAGTCTGAAAATCGAATGCACCTTGGTTAGAAGTTAAAGCTAGTAAGATGGTATGTTTATCTTCAAAAGCTAGAAAAGGTTCGATTGAATCTTTTCCCATATAAGGTGCCACCGTCACTGAATCGAATCCTAAATCTTCAAAAAACGCTTTTGCATACATAGAAGAAGTGTTTCCAATATCACCACGCTTTGCATCTGCAATTGTATAAATTTCTGGATACTTTGCATTTAAATATTGGATGGTTTTTTCGAGTGATTTCCATCCTTTTAAACCATAAGCTTCATAAAAAGCGGTGTTCGGCTTATAAGCTACAGCAAGATGATGTGTGGCATCAATAATTGCTTTATTGAATTCGAAAATTGGATCTTCTTCATTTAATAAAAAAGAAGGAATTTTAGTTAGATCAACATCTAAACCAACACAAAGAAATGAGTTCTTTCTTCTAATTTCTGTGATTAATTGTTGCGTCATCATACCTAAAAAGTTTCGCCAGTCTCTTTTAATTTTTCAGTATTATTAACTAGTTGAAGTTCATCAATAATCTTTTGAATATCTCCATTAATAATATTACTTAAGTCGTATAATGTTAAATTGATTCTATGATCCGTAACTCTTCCTTGTGAATAGTTGTAGGTTCTAATTTTGGCAGATCGATCTCCACTGGTTACCATAGAACCACGTTTCAAAGCATCTTCGGCTTGTTTCTTTGCCAGCTCTAAATCATATAATCTAGAACGTAGTACTTTAAATGCTTTCTCTTTATTTTTATGTTGAGATTTCTGGTCTTGACATTGCGCAACCAATCCAGTAGGAATATGCGTTAAACGTACAGCAGAATAGGTTGTATTTACAGATTGACCTCCAGGACCTGAAGAACAAAAGAAATCGACACGAACTTCTTTCGGGTTTATTTCTACATCAAATTCTTCAGCTTCAGGAAACACCATCACTGTAGCAGCACTTGTATGTACTCTACCTTGAGTTTCAGTTTGTGGAACACGTTGTACTCGGTGAACACCAGCTTCAAATTTTAAAACTCCATACACATCTTCACCTTCTATCTCTAATTGTATTTCTTTAAAACCTCCATTTGTACCTTCACTAAAGTCTACAACATTTGTTCTCCATCCTCTACCTTCACAGTATTTAATATACATTCTGAAAAGATCTCCTGCAAAAATACTTGCTTCATCACCACCTGTTCCTGCACGAATTTCCATAACAGCATTTTTGGCATCTTCAGGGTCTTTAGGAATAAGCAAAAACTTAATTTCTTCATCTAATTGAGGAATTCTAGTTTTAGCATCATCTATTTCCATTTTTGCCATCTCAACCATTTCGGCATCACTTCCATCCTTAATGATTTCTTCAGCTTCTTCAATATTATTAGTAAGAGAAATATATTCTTCTCTTTTTTTCATTAAAATATTAAGGTCTTTGTATTCCTTATTTAACTGAACATATCTTTTTTGATCTGTAATAATATCGGGCTGTATGATTAAATCACATACCTCATCAAAACGCTGTTTTACTATTTGAAGTTTTTCTAACATAGATTCCTTATAATCGTGCGAAATTACAATTTTTTAGAGAATTTTACAGGCTGATAACTACAATAGATTGAAACTCTATTTTAATTTTAAATGATTTTCTAAAGGAGTTTTAATTAGAAAAAGTTTTATGGATAGCGTAAACCCAATTATCAACAATCCAATTGAGATCGCTAATGAAATATTTCCAAATGCAACATCATAGTACCAAAGTCCTCTAAATATTTCAGAAAAAATTAAACTCAAAATTAAGAAGAAAGCCAAAATACTGTATTTATTACTATACTTATGGTTATACCACAATGCAAAAAGACATAGCATTAAACTGCCATAAGCCATTGCTAATAATAAAGAATAATGCAATACACTTAAAGTTAAGCCTCTTATTTTTTCAAGAAATTTAAACATAATATATCCATTGATTAAAAAAACCACGAATAATATAACTATAAAGAAAAGGTATTTTTTTTCAAATTTTATTTCATTATTAATTGCTTTAATAAAACAAAGAATAATTACCAGGTTTGAAATCATTACAAGAACTGCAAAGATATTATACTCATACCCTCTAGTTAATGAATTTGTTATAATTGAGAAAGCAAAAAAAAAACAAAGAATAATCTATTCTTACTTTTTAATTGAATAAATATGGCAAAATATATTAAGAAAATAAATAACCTAAATATTCTAGCAAAAAAACTAATCAAAATTTGCGTAAACATACATAGCTCCACAGAAAAGAAAAATTCCTAAACTCGTTATGAGCCATGGATAATATTTATGTGCAAAAAAACTTTTCAATGAATTTAGTAGCTTTATCTAATCTATAGAATTTAATAGATTTGATGTAGTTAAAATTAACTCAAAAATATTTTGTGTTTAAATGTTCGTTATTCTTTTTTTTAACCATTGAATACTGTACCAAAGTACACATTGCAATAATTAACAAGATTCTTGCAATATAGACATCAATATCTCCAAATGCTAAGTTGTAATATGCTAATGCTCTAAATACTTCAGAAAAAACAATGAAAAACACAAACAATGAAAAATACAGAGACCCTTTTGTACTATAAGTGTGATTATATAGTAACACTAAAAAAGCAGATAATATTAACGCCATCGTACTAATAACAACAAAAGCAAAATGAAGGCTACTAAGTGAAAAATCCTGAATTTCTTTAACTAAACTAAAAATTAAATATCCATTGATTAATACCATTAGTATAAAACCAATTAAAAATAATCCTTTCAATTTTTTTAAATCCACTTTTGGTAATAATGAAACAATCAATACTAAAAATGACAACAGATTAAAAATCAAAGAAAGTATTGCAAACGAATTTATTTCATACCATACAGTAGCGATACTAGACAAGCCATAAAAAAATAAAAAATAAATTAATGGTTGATAGACTTTCTTACCGTGATAAAACAATAAAAGCCCTAGAAATGAAATTGGTATGACACCCCTAATTAAACGATATAAAGGAAAATTATTTATCTCATGAAAATAGGCTCCAAGAGAAAAGAGTATCGTTGAAATTACAAGAATTACGACTTTATAATTTTTATATAAGAAATGATTATTCAATAAAGTTAAGCTTAAAATATATGTTTAAGTTAGTGAAATAATTTAATCATTTCCTCAAAAAATATTAATATATTACGTTCTCTTAGTTTTTAGTTATTACTATTTACTATCCACATTTAGAAGATCCACAATCTTTACAAGTTAAACATCCTTCCTGATAAATTAACTTATCTGAATTACAATTATCACACACTTGCCCTTTTACTTTTGTTCCGTCTTCCACATACCTTTTGAGTGCTCTCACTACTCCATTTTTCCATGTGTTAATCGATTCACTATCCAATTGTAAACTATTAATTAAATCTACAATTTTATCAATTGGCATTCCGTGACGAAGCGTACTTGAAATTAACTTCGCATAGTTCCAGAACTCTGGATTAAACTTATGTGAAAGTCCCTCAATAGTAGTCTTGTAACCTCTTATGTTTTTATATTGAAAATCGTATCGTGATGTTCCGTCTTCGTTTCTACTCTTAATTATTAAACCTTCATTTACCCATCTTGGAATTAAAATTCCATCTTCATCATCTGCTAAACCAGTAAAAACTTCATATGGTTTTCCTTCAATTAAGCCAATAAAAGCAATCCATTTTTCTTTGTTATTCTGAAATTTCACTACATCTGCCTCTAATACTAAAGGACGTTTCGTAGGAAAAACAGTTAAGCTTTCTTGAGATTCTTCTTTCTTTTCTTCGTTTGAAATTAACACCCCAGATCTTGATCCGTCACGATATACAGTCACTCCTTTACAACCTGCTTTCCAAGCTTCTAAATATAGTTTTCCTACTAACTCTTCAGAAACATTATTAGGTAAATTAATGGTCACACTAATTGAATGATCAATCCATTTTTGAACCGCACCTTGCATAGTAACTTTGCTCAACCAATCTACATCGTTAGAAGTAGCTTTATAATAGGGTGATTGACGAATTAACTCGTCCAATTCGTTTTGGTTATAGTTTTTATCGGTATCAATACCATTTACCTCCATCCATTGTTTAAAACGATGATGAAACACAACATATTCCTCCCAAGAATCTCCAACTTCATCTACAAAATCGACCCTTACTTTTTTATCGTTAGGATTTACTTTTCTTCTTCTTTTGTACACAGGTAAAAACACAGGCTCAATTCCAGAAGAAGTTTGTGTCATTAAACTTGTGGTTCCAGTTGGAGCAATAGTTAACATCGCAATATTTCGTCTTCCATATTCTAACATTTCAAAATACAACTGACTATCTTCTTCTTTAATTCTATTTATAAACGGATTATCTTTTTCTCTTTCTGAATCAAAAATTGGAAAAGCACCACGTTCTTTTGCTGTATGTACAGAAGCACGATAGGCTTCAATAGCCATCATTTTATGAACTTTTACTGAAAAATCATTTCCTTCTTGGCTTCCGTATTGAATTCCTAAAGCTGCCAACATATCACCTTCCGCAGTGATTCCTATTCCAGTTCTTCTACCTTCTTCAGCTTTCTTTTTAATATTTACCCAAAGTGTTCTCTCCGTATGCTTAATTTCTTTCAATTCAGGATCTGCATCAATCTTTTCAATAATAGCATCTAACTTTTCAAGTTCAAGATCAATGATATCATCCATCATTCGCTGTGCATAAGCAACATGTTTTTTAAACAATTCAGCATTAAAAGAAGCTTCTTTTGTGAATGGATTATCTACATATGAAAATAAATTTATCGCCAATAACCTACAAGAATCGTAAGGACATAAAGGTATCTCACCGCATGGATTTGTTGAAACCGTTTTAAATCCTAAATCAGCATAACAATCGGGCACAGATTCATTGATAATAGTATCCCAAAACAGTATTCCTGGTTCAGCCGATTTCCATGCATTATGTACTATTTTATTCCAAATACTAGTAGCCTTAATTGATTTTGAATATTTAGGACTTTCACTATAAATTGGATACTTCTGTGTATACGAATCATTTTCCTCAACGGCTTTCATAAAAGCATCATCCATTCGCACAGAAATGTTAGCTCCTGTCACTTTCCCTTGTTCTAATTTAGCATCAATAAACTCTTCTGCATCTGGGTGATTAATTGAAACTGAAAGCATCAAAGCACCTCTTCTTCCATCTTGAGCAACCTCACGTGTAGAATTAGAATAACGCTCCATAAAAGGAACAATTCCGGTTGAAGTTAATGCTGAATTCTTTACAGGCGAACCTTTAGGGCGAATATGAGATAAATCATGACCCACTCCGCCTCTACGTTTCATAAGTTGAACCTGCTCCTCATCAATCTTCATGATACCTCCATACGAATCGGAAGCTCCATCATTACCAATTACAAAACAATTTGAAAGAGATACTATCTGAAAATCATTTCCAATACCAGACATCGGACTTCCTTGTGGAACAATATATTTGAAACCTTTTATTAGATCAAAAATTTCGTCTTCAGTTAATGGGTTTGGATAGCGATATTCGATTCTAGCAATTTCTTTTGCTATTCTACGATGCATATCGTTAGGAGTTAACTCATAAATATTTCCTTCAGAATCTTTTAAAGCATATTTATTCAACCAAACTCTAGCAGCGAGTTCGTCATTTTTAAAATACGCTAAAGCGGCTTGAAATACTTCGTCTTGTGTATATGTTTTTCTAGATTGAGTTAAGGCGTCAACTTTCATTTTTGAAATCTGATTTAATGAGGTTATAAATTTAATTCTGTGGGATATAAATCTATTAACAAATGTACAACTTAAATCAAAACAAATTTTAAAAAGTTTACAACAATAAAGTGTTAATTATTTTATTATCAGAGCTTTAACAATTTATCAACAGTAAAAAGTTAACAAATAAAATAATTAGCTCAGAAAAAATATTACGCGTAAAGAAATTCCCCGTACTCACTAATTATAGTAAGTTTTTTCTCATTAGAAGCCTCAACTTTTCCAACAATTTGAGCGTCAACATTAAAAGATTTTGAAATTTCAATGATATCATTTGCAATTTCAAGAGATACATATATTTCCATTCTGTGCCCCATATTAAACACCTGATACATTTCTTTCCAATCTGTTTTACTTTCCTCCTGAATTAATTTAAACAAAGGTGGTGTTTCAAATAAATTGTCTTTAATAATATGTAGGTCTTTTACAAAATGAAGAATTTTTGTTTGAGCACCTCCACTGCAATGCACCATTCCATGAATGTCATCACTAGAATATTTAGAAAGAATTTTCTTGATTATTGGTGCGTATGTCCTTGTTGGAGATAACACTAGTTTTCCAGCATCTATCGGACTATTCTCAACAGAATCTGTTAACTTTTTAGTTCCAGAATACACTAATTCGTCTGGTACTGCATGATCGTAACTTTCCGGGAATTTTGAAGCCAATTCTTTTCCAAATACATCATGTCGAGCAGAAGTAAGGCCATTACTTCCCATACCACCATTATATTCGGTTTCATAACTTGCTTGTCCGAATGAAGACAGTCCAACAATTACATCTCCAGGTTTTATATTAGCATTATCAATTACTTTGCTTCGCTCCATTCTTGCTGTCACAGTTGAATCAACAATAATGGTACGCACTAAATCGCCTACATCTGCAGTTTCACCACCCGTTGAATGAATTTCAACTCCAAAACCTTTAAGGTCTTTTAAAAGCTCTTCGGTTCCATTTATGATTGCTGAAATTACCTCACCTGGAATGTTATTTTTATTTCTTCCGATGGTTGATGACAACATAATATTATCAACAGCCCCAACACATAAAAGATCATCAATATTCATGATAAGAGCATCTTGAGCAATTCCTTTCCAAACAGAAAGATCACCAGTTTCCTTCCAATACATATAGGCAAGTGATGACTTTGTTCCAGCTCCATCTGCATGCATAATTAAACAATAGTCATCATCACCCGTCAAATGATCGGGTACTATTTTACAAAAAGCTTGAGGAAATAATCCCTTGTCAACATTTTTAATAGCGTTATGCACATCTTCTTTTGAAGCTGACACACCACGTTGGGCATATCGTTTTGAAATTTCTTGGCTCATCATCGAAAATTATTTTGCAAATATACATAGAATAAAGCCGCATCAAACTTTCAAAATCAAAAAAGCGACCCAAAAAATTGGATCGCTTTCTTTGAAAAAAATGAATAAGAAACCTTACTCCCAATCTGGCATAAACGCATTTTCATAAAGTAATGTTCTTGATTCAAGTTCTTCAATTTCTATATGATAAACCTCTTTTTGTGATATACCATCGTTTGAAGTGTTTGTGAAAATTATAAAAGCTTCATTTGGAGAAAAGATAGGCTCTAAATCATTTGTTCCATTTGGTTTGTTTTCAGAAATATCTACCGTTGTATTCTCAATATAGTCAAACACAAATAACCTCGAATCTAATTTTCTATAGCTTCCATTTTCAAATCCTGAAACATCATAACTATATAGTATTTTCTGATTAGTTATTGAAAGATTTAATCCGTTAGCACCACCCAAAACATTTTCTAGAATAACATCTTGAATTACTCCATTAAAATCTATGGTATAAATTTTCACATTATATCCATCAAGATTATTTGTTTTTAAAGCAATAATGTTTTCTATTTCACTTACATCTACTTCAGAAATTAATGAACCATCAGGGGTTTGATACACTAATTCGACACCTTGACCGCTTGAATTTATGCGATAGAGTTTATCAAATTGAGGGAAATATATTTTATCGCTAGTAGGTGGCCAAGAAAAATTAATTTCATTTAAATTAAAACCATTTGGCTTTATGCTTGAAGTTACAATAGTTTTATCAGTCCCATCCCGATTCATTGTATATACATCTATTTGTGCTCCATTTGATTGTAAATAAGCAATTTTGTTAGCCGCCACATTTCTACGGGGACGATAACTATTTAAATTTATTGAAGTCAATTGAAATTCATTCCCTTCTTCATCTGCAGAAAATATTACATTATTTTCATTTATCATTCTCACAAAAAGAAAACGATTGTCTACAGGCGCATTAATTACTTCAAAAGTTCCAATAGCACTATTTACAGGTTCATTAATTCCATCATTTGCTTTTATCTGCCAAAAATATTTTGCCCCTAAAATTAGAGGTGAAAAAGAATATTGTAACCTAGTAATCTCATTAATAATTTGCACCTCATCATTTTGATCATTTCTCAACTCTAAAGTAAATGTAAGATCATCTTCTTCCGGGTCAATTGAAACCCATTGAAAATTAGCTTCTATACTTTCTAACAATTCATCCTCAGCTGGAGCCATTAAAACAGGAGCTGTTGGAGGTTCATTTCCAGCAAGTGACAATTCTAATTCAAAAACAACCGAAACTTCAATATTAGCTTCAATAATTGCAGGCTCAAAACTTGCAAGGTATTCATCTTTTTTTGCCTCTACGGAATACTCTCCAGTGGACATAGACTCAATTTTAAAACTCCCCAAGCTATCTGTAAATACTGTACTTGATATAGGTTGCGTAGAAATTTTAACATTCGCTAATGGTATATTCTCTCCCATTGAAACAACTGTTCCTTTTAAAGTTCCATATTGGTTTTCACCAATTCTATCTTCACTACACGAAAACAACAAAAAGAACCCTAACACTAACATCGTTAAACTAACTTTATTCCCTTTCATAGCAATCGTTTTAAAAGTTAATATTTTGTTTTTTCAAAGTTCCAAAATGATAATTTAAGCCAATTCCAAAGTTGAAATAAAAATCATCTCTCTTACCATTAATCACACCATCAATTTCATCTGTAAAAGCAACATTATAATCTCCATTCAGGTTTAGTGAAACTCTTTCAGAAATAACATACTCTAGCCCTAAACCAACTTTAGTTTTAAAAAAGGCATCATATCTATTCAAAATATCAGAATCTGAATTATCCATCAACACTAAAACTCCTGGACCTCCATATAAATAAGGAGAAAGCTTATCGTAAGGCAATATTTTATATTTTAAATTTGCATTATTTGACATCCACCAATTTTTTGTGCTTTCTGAAGAGTTTAGATTAAAAACCTGAATATCAAACCCCAAACTTATAGAAGGTATAAAACTATATTGATACCCTATTGCTGCTTTAAAATCTGGCACACTAGTTGAATAATCTCCATCTATTATTGCCATACCTAAGGAAGCATTTACTGCATTCTTAAAATTGGTTTTTAATAATTTTCTTTCATACAAACCAATAGAGTTTTCTAGTTCTTTTTCAGTAGTATATTCTTCAACTAATTCATTGTTTTTTTCTTCTCCTTCTTTTGTGGACCATAAATTATCCTCAACTCCCTCAATTATTAGCATTTCAACAGCTTTTTCAATTGCTTCCTTTATTGCCATTTGCGTAGGTTCATTTTTTGTATACCCAGTTTCGATTTCTAATAAGCGTTGAAAATTGACATATCTAAATAAACCAACATCTATAGCTTGTGATAAAATTGTTTTTGAGACATATACCGTTTTTAAAATTTCACCGCTTGAAGTAGAAACTGCTCTTAGATAAATTGTAATTCTATCTTGCCTATATTTTGTAGATCCTCCAACACCAAAATATCGTGCTCCCATTCCTCCTGTAAGAATATTAGTATCATACGAAACAACTCCTCCTTCAAGTAAAATCCCAGCAAATAATAATGGATTTAACCTTTGAATTGTTGAATCTGTAGAATTTCGATACTCATCTCTTGTGCTTCTTATGATATTTCGTTCATTGAGCAAGTTTCCCAAATTCTCTCGCTCTATAGGTCTAAACCATTTAGAATCTTCTAACGCTTTTATAAGAATGGTAGTTGCCCCTTGAGTTACTGCCGTACTAAATGTACTTCCAGACTCTACTGATTTATATTGCCCTGTTTGGTCTTTAAAATTATAAACACCAACAACTATAGGCTCAATTGGTAAAGGCAGATTATATAGTTTTTTTGTTTCTGAACTAATCTCTCCACTTCTAGCTTGCTGTTGTGATATTGGTTGGTTAAAATAAGCGCCACAGCTCCAAAAAAAGAGTGTACTAAGCAATAGGACTATTTTATAGATAGGATATTTCATAGCCAATTAATTTTCAATTACAATTTGAGTTTGTTCTCCTGTAGTTATGTCTAACACATTAATTACTAATCCTTCTGAAGATTCATACACTTCTAGTTCAAGATTTCCAAAAGTTGAAGTTCCTGGTTCTAAAACTCCATCACCGAATTGATCATCGATTAAAGCTCTGGAAATCTGACTTAGCAATTGCCTATTAAGACTTTCTGCAAATAGGTCTAATTCAGAACGATCATCAATTTGAAGACTAGCGTCTTTAAAAGAATTTTGAGCATTTGCCGAATTTAATAACCATTGATAATTAAATGTTTCACCTCCAAAGGCAGGGTTTTTTGGTGTATAGGTTAATTGTTGTCCAAAACTTATACTAGACATCACAAAAATTACAATTGAGAGTATCGTTTTCATAATAATAAGTTTAGTAATATTTAACTGTTTCTTTTTGTTGTTCTAGTTTCTGAAAATATTTGTAGACTCTCCTAATCGCCTCATTATTCATAGCCTTTAAATATTCATTTTGAGGCCGTATATAAAACTCTAAAATATTTTTTTCACCAACCATAATTTTTATCATCGTATTACTTCCTACAGTCAGTGTTTCTTTTATAGAGACAATTTTATTTCCATTGATATTGTTTCTCATATAAGACGAATAGAACATCTTATAAAAATCCCTTCCAGGCTTGGTTTTAGTATCTTCCAACACAATTCCTTTCAGTGATATTCCATCATTTTTTTTTACATTTTTCTCTTGAACATTCGATTTATTTTCTTTTAAATCTTGCTCATTTAAAACGACCCTATCTTTACCTTTCAACACATCATTAAGGTTATATATAAGTAGCAAAATGATAATTTTATCTTTTCTAGAGCTATTTATAGAAGTTGAAGACAAAAATTTTTTTTCTCCAGATTTAAGCACCACTCTACCTTCTTGTTTATTTCTAGACAGAACATTACCCGCATTCGATTTTATTACAGAAAGCACATATCTAAGACTTTGGTTTATTTCAGTTTTATTAATTGCAGCACTTGAAATTTCAATAATCTTATTTTCTTCATTAAGATCAATTTTTGCTTCAATTTCAGTATTATAAAATTGGGGAAAGACTAACAAAGGAATCAGTATAAGAAGTAATAGTAAGGTTTTTTTTACATTGAAAAAAGGTAACATAACTAGGTCATTTATAATTTTTCACAATCAATGATTTACTATGCCCTTGCATAGTAAATTTTAATTTTTCTGAAATTAAATTATCACCAAACCATGTTAAATTCTGAAAATCACCTCGCTGAACTACTTCAATATCATGAACATTATTTTTACTAAAACTATAAATAGAAAAACTATTATTATTTCCATATTGTAAAATACTTTCATTGATATCTTTAGCAGAAACATTTAAATTTATGGTATTTAAATTCCCAATCTGAAATAAGTTTACATTACTGGTATTAGAAGTTAAATTTGAAGTAATATAATTATTATTCCCAATCTGTTTTATAAGAATACTATTTGAAACAATTGATTTGTTTTTCAAATTTAAAGAGGCATTGCTTAATGAAGCAACAACAATTTCTTGAGGAATTTTTGAAGTTAACGAGTTATTAACAGCTTCTTGAGCAAATGAAAACACACTCATTAACAGTAATAATACCAATATTTTACTAAAAGGTTTCATGGCGTGGTTTTTAGAAATCTATTTGGTGAGAATTGCATAGGGACATTTTCACATCCCTATGCAAAATGATTTAATTAATTAAAATCTTAATCTAATTTGATTAAAATAAAAATCTAATTAATGTCCACCGCCATTACCATCTCCTCTGTTTTTTTGGAAAACTGTAGATATATTACCTACACCAATTTGTAAAACATCACTGTCATGTCCATATTCTCTTTGAATAACTGAACTGTCATTAAAGAATCCAAGTTGAATAACATCAGAAGTATTAATATCTCCTCTTTGATCAACAAAAGACGTATTTGATTCTCCAAATTGGCATACTTTAGATTCGTTCATTTCACCTCTTTGGTCAACAACAGAAGCATTAAAAGCACCTATTTGATTTACATCAGAATCATTTTCATGTCCTCTTTGAGCAACATCAGATAAGTTTGCAATTCCAAATTGTCCTACCCAAGAATCATTTCCATGTCCTCTTTGGAAAACTATAGATCCATTCTCTGCACCTATTTGTAGTACATTAGACTTATTAGCATGACCTTCTTGATCTACTTCAGAATTGTTAAAAAACCCAAATTGGTTAACATCTGAATCATTACTGTTTCCTTTTTGTTTCACAAATGAATCATTTCCTTCACCAAATTGATTTACTAATGAATTATTAGTATTTCCTCTTTGGTCCACACCAGAATTATTAGATATTCCAATTTGTAATACTTTTGAAACACCATTAATTCCTCTTTGATCTACAGTAGAAAAATTAGTAATTCCTAATTGATCTACATCAGAGAATAAAGTTTCTCCTTTTTGCACAACATCAGATGAGTTTTGATCACCTAATTGAAATACTTCACTGTCGTTAAGTTGAGCAAACATTACTGCCCCAAGCATTAGCGCAATAGCGCTTAATAGTAATTTTTTCATAATAAATTATTTAAAATTAATTAATGTGGTAAACTCAATTACCTAGTATATTTAGAATGAGTTAAAAAAACTCATGTTTCCTACGCGGATAAGATGAAGTTTAATTTAAAAAAAATCATCTATTTATATAATGTTTAAGAATTTAACATTATATAAAGATAAATTTAAGTATATTTTTTTTTAAAAGCAAGAAACATTCAATAAAAAACAAAAAAAATCGCTTATTCTCAAAAAGAATAAGCGATTTTTTATATTTATTACTAAGTTTTACTTCGTAAACAGCAATTCTCTGTATTTTGGTAATGGCCAAATTTCATCGTCCACTAACAATTCTAATTTATCACAGTGATATCTAATTTCTTCGAAATATGGCTTTACATTATCACAATATGCTGATGCACGCTTCTCTGAATTATCAATATTATTAGCCTTTTTGCGCTCATTAATCATATCTGTTATCCCCTTGTTGATCTTAGAAATATGCTTAGATATTTGTTCGATTAATTGCATTTGTTCTTTAGAATGCTCTTTAAATTTAGCTCCATAGATATTCTTAAGCCCTTGAACATTTTCAATTAAAATATTTTGATACTTAATCGCAGTAGGGATCACATGATTTCTAGCAATATCTCCTAATACACGTCCTTCAATTTGAATACGCATTGCATATTCCTCCATACGTATTTCATAACGCGCTTCAATTTCTACCTTACTCATAATTCCAAGGTCTTCATATAAAGCAATGTTCTTTTTAGAAATTTTTGGTTTTAATGCTGTTGGAGTTGACTTATTATTACTTAAACCTCTTTTCTTCGCTTCTTTTTCCCAAGCTTCTCCATACCCATCACCTTCAAAAAGAATTCGTTTAGAATCTTTAATATATTCTCTTAATACATTAAATATCGCGTCATCCTTTTTCATTTTCTTATCAGAAATTAATGCATCTACGCTAGCTTTAAAATCAATAAACTGTCTTGCAACAATCGAATTTAAAACTGTCATCGGATTAGCACAATTTGCTGTTGAACCAACCGCACGGAATTCAAACTTATTACCTGTAAATGCAAAAGGAGAAGTACGATTACGATCAGTATTGTCTAATAAAATTTCAGGAATTTTACCAACAACATTTAATTTTAAATCTGTTTTCTCTTGTGGAGACAACTTACCATTTGTCACCTTTTCAAGCTCATTAAGAACCTCCGTCAATTGTGATCCAATAAATACCGAAATAATTGCCGGTGGCGCTTCATTAGCCCCTAATCTATGATCGTTATTTGCACTTGCAATCGAAGACCTTAACAGTTCCTCATACTCATTAACTGCTTTAATTGTATTGATAAAGAATGTTAAAAACTGAAGATTCTTCATTGGTGTACTTCCTGGGCTTAATAAATTTACTCCAGTATTCGTACTTAATGACCAGTTATTATGTTTTCCACTTCCATTAATTCCTGCAAATGGTTTCTCATGAAATAATACTCTAAAACTATGACGATCTGCAACTTTCTCCATAATATCCATTAATAGAGAATTGTGATCTACCGCTAAATTTGCTTCTTCAAAAATTGGAGCTAACTCAAATTGATTTGGCGCTACTTCATTATGACGTGTTTTAACAGGAATACCTAACAACATACATTCTGTTTCTAAATCACGCATATAGTCTAATGCTCTTGACGGAATTGACCCAAAATAATGATCATCTAATTGTTGTCCTTTTGCTGAAGCATGACCTAATAATGTTCTACCAGTTAATGCGATATCTGGACGCGCAGAAACTAATGCTTTATCTATCAAGAAATATTCTTGCTCCCAACCTAAAGTTGCAATAATTTTATTTACGTTTTTATCGAAGTATTTTGCTACATCAGTAGCAGCGTGATCCAATACTTGTAACGAACGCAACAAAGGTGTTTTATTATCTAAAGCTTCACCCGTATAAGCAACAAATACCGTAGGAATACAAAGTGTAGTTCCATAAATAAAAGCAGGAGATGTTGGATCCCAAGCTGTATATCCTCTTGCTTCAAATGTGTTTCTAATTCCTCCATTTGGAAAACTTGAAGCATCTGGCTCCTGTTGTACTAATTGGCCACCTCCAAATTTCTCAATTGCTTGTCCACCTTCAACAGTTTCAAAAAACGCATCGTGTTTTTCAGCAGTGGTACCTGTTAAGGGTTGAAACCAGTGTGTATAATGAGTTGCCCCTTTAGAGATTGCCCATTCTTTCATTCCTGTAGAGATATGATCTGCAACAGCACGTTTAATTTTAGATCCATCTTCAACAGCTCCCATAACACTTTTAAAAGCGTCTTTGGTTAAAAACTGTCGCATTGCATGTTCATTAAAAACGTTCTCTCCAAATATAGAAGATCGCCTTGCTGGTTCACTCACTGAAACCTTAGTTCGGTTTATAGTTTCATTTAAAGCTTGAAATCTTAAAGTAGACATAAAAATATTTTTTATACGATTTAAAGCGCAAAAATATAATTATTTTGATTCACCCCCTATTTTTTTAGGGTCATTTATAAAATATTTGATGTTTTTTTATCAACACCCCCTATTTTTTTGTTGAAAAGAAAATTTATGAAGAAAATGCTAACCCTATAAATGCAGCATATGAAACAAATAAAATGATTCCTTTATACCTACTTAACAGGTATTGCTTCGGAAGAAATGCCAAAGGAATTAATACACCTGCGAAACCTAACATCCAGAAAATATCGCTAGTTAACACTTGCTCACTCATTACAGCAATAGGCTGAATGATTGCAGTAATTCCTAGAACAGAAGCTATATTAAAAATATTAGAACCGATAAGATTTCCTAATGAGATCGCTTTTTCTTTTTTAAGTGCCGCTATCACTGATGCTGCTAATTCAGGCACACTGGTACCAATTGCAATCATGGTAACCGCTATGACACGTTCGCTAACACCCATTGTTTGAGCTAAATCCACTGCACCTTTTACTAAGAGCTCACTTCCGCCCCATAATGCCAGACCACCAATAAGCAACCAGACAGCAATTTTAAACCCTGAGGTTCTAGAAAGAGACACATCTACTTCGTCACTATTGACAACTTTTGGTTCACGTGATCGTTTAGCTCTCGTAATTATTATCCATAAATACACTGCCAAAGCAAGCAACAAACAGATACCTTCTACTCTCGTAATTATTTTACCACTATTTAAAATAAAATATAATGCTACAGAAAGCAACATCATAAAAGGCCAATTGATTTTATAAAAATCTTTATCTATTTCTAAAGCTGAAATAATAGCTGTAATTCCTAACACCAATCCAATATTTGCAATGTTCGAACCTATGACATTCCCTAATGAGATATCTGAAAAACCATCTAAAGCCGCTTGAACACTCACTAAAAGTTCTGGTGCTGAAGTTGCGAAAGAAACAACTGTAAGTCCGATAACCATTTTAGAGATGTGTAATCGAAACGATAAAGCCACTGAAGATCGAACTAAAAATTCACCTCCAACTACTAATAAAGTCAGCCCTAAAAGGATAAACACTACACTCATTATTATTATTAATTTGCTGCGAAGATACTATTTTTAAGAACAATTAAACTTTCGTTTCACTTAGATTCTTTCACATATATTTAACAAAAAACTATAAAAATAGTTAAATAACTACATAAATAGTTGCATAACTATTTTTATAGTTATAGATTTGTTTAAACAAAAGACATTCTAAATATGGAGCAGTTAACTAAAAAAGAAGAAGAAGTAATACAAGTGTTGTGGAATATCGAAAAAGGATTTATTAAAGATATTCTTACTGAACTACCAACAGGCAACCACTATAATACAGTTTCAACTATTGTGAGGAACCTAGAAGATAAAGGGTATGTATCATACAATGCCTTCGGAAAAACACATCAATACTTTCCTATTATCTCTAAAGAAGCTTATAGCAAACAGTTTATGAATATTGCTTCAGAGCGTTTTTTTAACAATAGTTATAAAAACATGGTTTCATTTTTTGCTAAGAATGAAAATATTAGCGCGAAAGAACTTAGAGAAATTTTAGAAATCATCGAAAACAAAGAATAATATGGAAACGATCTTATATGTTTTAAAATCTGCTATCATCCTTAGTCTTTTCTATAGTGTTTATTATATCGTATTGCGTAAAGACACCTTTTTTATAACAAAAAGACACTTTCTAATTGGTGGCATTATAAGCGCAATACTACTTCCTCTATTGGTTTTTACTAACACAGTATATGAAACCGCTCCCGTTTCAGAAATGGTTTATGTTACAGAAAATATAATACCTAATACGATAAATGAAACTGAAGCTTTAACTATTGATGCTTGGCAAATTGCATTATTTATTTATTTAGCCGGTGTTGTTTTTATGCTGTTTCGTTTTATAAAGCAAATTTCTTCTTTATTCACCCTCATTACTACCTATGCTTCAGAAAAAATTGAAGGATATCATTATATTAAGGTAAACAATCAATTACCTCCTTTTTCCTTCTTTAAATATATTGTTTATAATCCTGAATTACATTCAGAAGAAGAAACAAAAATGATTCTAAAACACGAGCAAGTTCATGCTACTCAATGGCATTCTATCGATATGGTTTTAGCTAATTTTTTATTGATTTTTCAATGGATGAATCCTTTTGCTTGGCTTTTTAAAAAGAGCATGGAAGAAAATTTAGAATTTTTAGCAGATAGTGAAACCATACAAAATGTTTCCTGTAAAAAGACCTACCAATTAACCTTAGTAAAAACTTCTACAAGCCAACATCAATTGGCTTTAACCAATAATTTTTATCAATCATTCATCAAAAAACGAATCATTATGTTACACAAAAACGAATCGAAATCATTTCATCAATTCAAATTATTATTAGTCCTTCCCTTTCTAGCTTTATTTTTATGGAGCTTTAATTTGAAAGAAGAAGTAAGGTATATTGAAACAACTGCGGAAGAAATTCCTTCGTTCTACTTTTCTGAAAATTTACCAGAAGAAACAACTGCGAGTACTTCAGAAAAAAACGAATCAAAACCTTTCATTAATTCAGAAATAATTCCTTCAGAAACAAAAGAAAAAGGAAACAACATTACTATTTCAATTAACAAGAACACTACAGATGCCGAGCTTAAAAAGATTAGCAAACTATTTAAGAAAAATTATAATGCTACCGTAAAATTTAACGGTGTAAAGAGAAATAGTAGTGGAGAAGTTACGGCTATTAAAGTAAGCATGAAAACAGATAAATCATCTGCTAATTACAACGAAAAAGATGATGAAGGAATCAACGAGTTTACCATTCGTTTTAATTCGAAAAAAGGCAGTATAAGCATAGGAAATACCAAATCTCATGGCATGCACTTTACTTCAAAAAACGGAAATACATTTGTACATAGCAGCAGTGGAGGCGGTCATAACAAAGTAAATACATGGATTTCAGAAGATGGAAAAACGGTTCATGAATACAAATATGATTCAGACGAAAATCACGAAGGTGGAAATCATGAAGTAATTATTATAAATGACGAAGATCACGATCATGAAGGTGATAATAGCTTTATTTTTATCGATGAAAACGGGGAAATCACCAAAGACCATGACGTAAAAATAATTAAGAACAAGGGAAATAACATGTTCATTATGGGAGACCATGAAGACATGTTAATTATGATTGACGGGAAAGAAGCCACTAAAAAGCAAATGGAAAATATAGGTGCTGGAAAAATCATGAACATTGAGGTGATTAAAGGAGAAGAAGCTACTAAAGAGTATGGTAAGAAAGCGAAAAACGGAGTGATATTAATCAATACGAAAGAGTAGCAAAATACTGAACTAATAAGTATCCTTTAGAAAATATTTATGTCTGTTCGAGCGCAGTCGAGCACTTAATAGTTACAAAAAACAGGTCTCGACTGCGCTCGACCAGACATTCATAGAATTTTGTAGCTTGTTAGTGTGCAATTCTTTTATTCGTATTTTTGCGCCATGAAAAAGCAATTTTTTAAGTCGTTAGCAAAATTTAATAAAGCTGTATTACCTAGCTTAACCAAAAAAAGGGTCGATTTAGCCAAAGCCAAAAAATGGCAGATGCTTTTATTTGGTTACCGTTTGTGGGTGACTAAAAAGGCATTAGATTAGTAGGCTAAGACTGAAGCAATATCATATCCTTGCAGTTTATCTTTTCCGTTTAAAAAATCTAAGGTCATAATAAAATTGCACTGCACTACAATACCACCTTGCCTTTCAATTAATTTACAAACAGCTTCTGCGGTTCCTCCAGTAGCAAGTACATCGTCATGCATTAATACTCGATCTCCTTTTTGAATGCCATCAATGTGCATTTCTACGGTATCGGTACCATATTCTAAGTCGTAAGATTGACTTATAGTTGTATGAGGTAATTTTCCTGGCTTACGAACGGGTACAAATCCAGCATTTAATTTCTGTGCAATAAGTGTTGCAAAGAAAAACCCACGAGACTCCACTCCTACTACTTTATCGATGTGCTGATTTTTAACTAAGCCCACCAGTTGGTCTAAACAAGATTTTGTCGCTTCTGGGCTATTTAAAAGGGGTGCAATGTCTTTAAAAAGAATTCCTGGTTTGGGAAAATCTTGTATATCGCGAATAAAATTTTCTATATTCATCATTTATTCAAATCTATTTTGCTGTAAAGGTAAAAAGAAATATATTTGCACCCCAATTAAGGCCACGTGGCGCAACTGAATAGCGCACTTGATTACGGCTCAAGAGGTTGCAAGTTTGAATCTTGCCGTGGTCACAACAAAAAAAAAGTCTATTTCGAAAGAAATGGACTTTTTTGCTTTTACAAAAGGTCAAAAACTTGTTTTTTGTAAGGGAAGTGAATGCAAAGCTCTAAGCAGTCAGACTGAGAATGACAAAAAGAATAAAAAAAATTACTATCTTTAAACTTCCTTTCTAAAGTACTCTACAGTACACTCCCTAGTTTTTAAATAGAATTTATTCATATTTTAAAAACTTTTTTTTATGTCAAATTTGACCGAGAACAGAATCAACAGGATTCTAGACGAAACAGCCATGACAAACGCATTGGCTGCAATTACCAACCTTGAAACAGAATTGCCTGAAGGCTCACTAGACGATGCGCAACGCGAATCTTTTAGAGCCATTAATGTGCAAAACAAAGTCTTTACTGAAGATGTTATGGTAGAGATGAAAAACAATGGAGCCACCATACTCCCGCCCTATCTTGATGTAAATCTGTTAAAAAACGATTTCGAATTGTTTGAGCAATTAGACACTTTGGAAAGTCGAATGGTCAATGCAGTACGCAAGATTGCAGATTTAAAACGCATTGCGGGTCATGAAGCCTATAGTTTTGCCTTAAGTGTGTACAAAAATTATGATGCCGCCAATCAAGCAGGCATCCCAGGTGCTAAGGAAAGTTATGAGCGACTGAGTGAGCGGTTTAATGGGCGGGGAGGGCGTCCTAGCAGCGAAGAAGAAACTTCTTAATTTTTTAGGGGAGTAAAAAAAATGGTCTTTCGAGGCCATTTTTTTAAAATTTGCCAGAAAGGTAATTATTAGTCCAAACGTCAATAAAACTATACGATGGACTAATTAAACTATATGATGGACTAATTAAACTATACGATGGACTAATTAAACTATATGATGGACTAATTAAACTATACAACGGACTAATTAAACTATACGATGGACTAATTAAACTATACAACAGACTAATTAAACTATACGATGGACTAATTAAACTATACAACGGACTAATTAAACTATACAATGGACTAATTAAACTATACAATGGACTAATAAAATGAATTATGGCTACTAATAAATACATATCACAATCCAACAGCCCACATATTGGGGAAATGCTACAGGCACGAATAAAAAAAAGACGGATTTCGAAAGCGGCAGTATCACGCGCATTGCAAAGAGCTCCTGAAACATTTTATAGTTTCACAAAAAAGCACTCGTTACAAACCGAAATATTATGGCAAATATGTACCGTCATGAAACACAACTTCTTTGCAGACCTCGCAATACAGCTTCCGTCAGAGTTTACTAGCAATGCTCCTATCGATACTAGTAAAGATGAAATAATTACAAAGCTTTCCGAAGAAAATAGAGTATTGAAAGGAAAGTTAGAATTATTAGAACGTATCATAAATAAGAACACATAATATGGAGCAAGTAACAATTACAACGATTACACATAAAGGTATTTCTTGTTTTGGAATATCGTTTAGATATAACGATCGTATTAAACAAAAAGTGAAAGGGATTACTGGAGTAAAATGGAGTGCTAGTAAAAAGGTTTTTTATATTTCGAAGCAGCATATTTCACTTCATAAATTATATACACAACTTAAAAATAAAGGGGTTTATGTAGATTATAGTCTGATAAAAAATTACATAGACAATAAGCATCAACTACAAAAAAAGCGAATTATTAAAAGAGCTACCAGAAAGATTAGTGAAGCTAATAAAAACGTAATTAGGGCTTTTGTTAGGTACTTACAAGGCTTACGATTAAGTAAAAGTACCATTAGAGTATATTTTACTTTTGTAGCCGATTTTGTTGAATTTATTGGCAGTAAAGCTTTAAATGAAATTAGCAACACCGATGTTCGTTTATTTGTTGAGCATCAAGTAAGCACCAAACAATATGCTATAAGTACCCATAGGCAGCTAATAAGCGCACTAAAGCATTTTGGCACTTTTTTACCCGAAAGCAAGCTTATAATAGATGAGTTACCCCGTCCTTCTAGTTCTACCTATTTACCAACCGTATTAAGTAAGGAGGAGGTTATAGATATATTAAGAGCTACCAAAAACTTAAAGCATAGAGCTGTTATAGCCTTATTATATTCGACAGGCTTGCGAGTAGGTGAACTTATTAATTTACAAATAAGAGCCATTGATATAGATCGGCGTCAATTATTTGTAAAAAACGGAAAAGGGAGAAAAGACCGAGTTGTGATTTTAGCTGAAAGTTTTGTTCCCTTATTTTTAAATTATATGACGACATATCAACCGGTACGTTATTTTATTGAAAGTCCGACCAAGGGGAAATACAATGCAAGCAGCATTCGAAATTTTTTAAAACGTTCATGTAAAAGAGCAGGGATTAATAAAAGGGTTACTCCCCATACGTTGCGGCATAGTTTTGCAACTCATTTAATTGAAAACGGTGTAGGTTTGCGGTATGTACAAGAATTATTAGGGCATAGTAAACCTGAAACGACAATGATTTATACTCATGTTGCAAAAAAAGATTTATTAAAAATTCAGAGTCCATTAGATACTGCTTTATTATCTTTGGTTGAAACTGATAAAAAAGCATCTAATATATCGTTATCGGCAAATAATTTCCGATAAACGAGTATAAATAGTGTGATATAACAAGTTCGGTGCAATAATTCAGACTGATTCGATTATACACTGCGCATTTGGGAACCTATTGAAACAACGAAGTTTTTGTAAATACTAGCTGACTTGAATCTAAAGTTAGCCTTCCAAGCTTAACGATTGA
>Ga0209345_10001237_pt1 | contig 31006 bp, 26 predicted proteins | sample Cruoilmetagenom7_FD_187294 | JGI IMG/M metagenome (GOLD analysis project Ga0209345, IMG submission 187294) | Oil polluted marine microbial communities from Coal Oil Point, Santa Barbara, California, USA - Sample 7 (SPAdes) (version 2) | ecosystem: Environmental > Aquatic > Marine > Oil seeps ...
AGGTGTTAGTTCTTCATCCACTAGTTCAAGCTCCAGTAGTATAAGCTCCTCGTCTATTAGCTCTAGTTCTATTAGTTCTAGTTCCATTAGTTCTAGTTCAAGCTCCTCGTCTTCAAGTATAAGTTCCAGTTCAAGTTCTATTAGCTCCAGTAGTATAAGTTCTTCCTCTATAAGTTCTATTAGCTCCAGTTCTTCGTCTATTAGCTCTAGTTCCTCTTCATCGTCCATAAGTTCAAGCTCCTCGTCCTCAAGTATAAGTTCCAGTTCAAGTTCTATAAGTTCTTCCTCTATAAGTTCTAGTAGTATTAGCTCTAGTTCCATAAGCTCTAGTTCCTCTTCATCGTCTATAAGCTCTAGTTCCTCTTCATCATCCATAAGTTCTAGTTCAAGCTCTATAAGCTCCAGTAGTATAAGCTCCAGTAGTATTAGTTCAAGCTCCTCGTCCTCAAGTATAAGTTCCAGTTCGAGTTCCAGTAGTATTAGTTCAAGCTCCTCGTCCTCAAGTATAAGTTCCAGTTCGAGTTCCAGTAGTATAAGTTCTAGTTCTTCGTCTTCAAGTATAAGTTCTAGTTCCTCTTCATCGTCCATAAGCTCTAGCTCAAGTTCCAGTAGTATAAGTTCTAGTTCCTCTTCATCGTCCATAAGTAGCATTAGTTCTAGTAGCGCATAATAATTTTATTTAATATCTAATTATCTAAAGGAGATACATGTTAAAGTCTAACGGGTCACTTTTAATTGAAAAGTGCAATAATATAGCATTAGCTAGACACAATTACTATAAGGATAATTGTGGTGTGATACCTCAACAATCTAATGGTTCAATGTTTATAGATAATTGTGTTGCCTTAACTGATTGGACAGATTCAAGTGCAGGTGATGGTGTAGCTTCTGCGGTAACATATCTAACCGAAAAGACTTTTAAATTAGATTCGGGTAGCATAGGCTCAGGAAACGATGCCGAGTTAACCCAAGATGTTGGCACTTTTGGTGATAGAGTCGTAGTAACAATTAAATTGAATAGTTCTCTTTTAGGTGCTAAAGCCGATAATGATCATATGGCCTTTGTACTAGAAAGAGCCGGTATTCAATTATTAGTAGGGTTTGCTAGTGATGGATTATTTGTTTATGACGGAGCGGCATGGAATGAAGTAGGTACAAATTTAGTATCTCAAAATACAGATCAAACATGGACCTTTGATTGTAATTTTACTACTCCTGCATCTGCAACTTGTGATATATATCTTAATGGTAAGCTAAAAGCTTCTAGCATAGATTGTTCAAATACAGGTATATACACAGAAGGTAAAATTATATTAACTCAATTTGGTTACACTTTAGCCAATTGCATATCTTACATTGATAGGCTTGAAATTGGTGATGATTTAGTTACGGATAGTATTGATACATGGGAAGATTTAGATAATGGAACTAATGCAGAAAGCTCTCAGACTGTGTTTCAAGGAGACCCTTGTTTTAAATTTGATAGTGGAGATCAGTCTGGGAGTAATCGTGCATTTATAAAGAAAGACATGGGTTCTTTCGATACAAGGACTGTTATCTCAGTACCTGTGTATCATGAGGCTATTGGGACACTTGCGGATTCAGATGTTTTCTTTTTATCTGCCCAGAATGCTACTAGAAAAATCCAAGTAATTTTCGCAACAGATGGTTTATATATCCTGCATTCAGGTACTTGGTATGAGGTAGGAACAAACCTGGTTCAAACTGGAGTCTTACAGAAATGGACATTTGATGTTGACTTTGGTACCTCTCTAGTCGATGTATACTTAGATGGTGTACTCCAAGCATCTGCTGTAAATTGTTTTAATGCTGGTACCTTTGCAAATGGCCTTGTCCAAATTGCTCAGTATGGTTATACTACAGCCAATCGAATATCTTACATTAAAGATATTAGAATTGGGGATTATTTATTTTGGAATTGCTCACAGGCTTCAAACGGGCAGGCTACTCAAGTTACTTTTGATGGTAAATCTTGTTTTAAACTTGAGGGTAACACCTCGGGTACAGGTAATGGTTATATTTCTTGTTCACCTCCAGTTAAACCTATAGGTGATACTGTTGTTATAGGTGTTGAACTATATCATGACTTAATAGGCACAACCACTGATAATAGAGAGTTTAGGTTAGACGTTGTAAGATCAGATGTAAGATGTACACTAGCCTTTTGCTCTGATGGTCTATTTTCACATACAGGAGCGGCATGGAGTGAAGTCAGTACAGATATAGTGGTTCAAGACACATGGCAACGCTGGGTTTTTGTAGTAGACTTTAGTACCCCTGCTTCTGCTACAGTAGACGTATACTTGGATGACAATCTTATAGTAAAAGGACACGATTGTAGTTGGGTTGTAGCAGGAACCAACAGTATAGTATTGCAACAATGGTGCTATGGTACTAGTGGATATCTTACCTATGTGAACAATTTTGTTTACGGCGATTCTCTTGTAGGTATGATAGCGGATAAAGAAACCTATTATGATGATTGCTCTAGTCTTACAGGTTGGACAGATTCAAGTGCAGGTACAGGTAGTGCTACAGTAGATACCACCACGTTCCCGGGAAATGATGCTTTTAAACTTACAAATGGTGCTTCTGCTGGTTCATCTAACTATGGCTATATTCTTAGAGATGTAGGTAGCTTTAATGATATAACCATAGTAACAATGGAAGCATATTTTGAGACACTAGGTACCTTTGCGAATAATGACCGTCTTATATTACAAATTATACGAGCAGGTGTAAGGTGTATAGTGTCCTTTGCTTCTGATGGTGTTTATGTATACGATGGAGCTGCGCATAACCTCGCAGTGAGTGGTCTAACCCAAGATGTACTCGGTAAATGGACTTTTGTAATAGATTTTACTATCCCGGCTTCTGCTACTGTAGACATTTATTTGGATAATGCTTTATTGGCAGCAGGTGTGGATTGTAGTAGCACAGGCACATACACCGAAGGTGAGCTTAAGATTCTACAGTATGGTGATAATACGGCTAATTGTATTTCTTATGTAGCAGATTTAAGAGTAGGTACAGAATTACTAGGCGATAGGTTAGACTATGAGTATCTTCCTGATTACACTGAAACGGATCCTAACTCACGTATAACTTTAGATTTATATAAAGCTACTGTAGCAGGTTTATTAAAGAATGAAGATGCCTATGTGTACAAAGATTATGGGGTTGGGGGTTTCGACGGAGATTTTGAGTTTCTAGTAGAGGGCAGAGCAACAGGACATATTAGTGACGGTCAGGAGTCCATTTTAACCTTAGCTAATTCAGTAGACGATTGGCAAGGAATATTGTCTGCTAATGACTCACAATTAAGTGTAAAAATGGACTATAATACCTCTACGTACAGGATTCAATTAGTAGAGTGTTACGATGGTACTGTTTATACCGATTCCTATGCCTGTTTGGTTGATACCACTTATTATTTAAGGGTTGTTAGGTCTGAGACTGAGGGTACTTATGGTACTTTATATTGTTTTATATATAGTGATGAGGATAGAACTCTACTAGTAGATACCCTGGAATTGGTCCTGCACGAAAAAACGGATTATAGGTATATCTATGGGGTACAATCTGTAAACACAAGTGATACTGATTCAATTTCAGGTTGGTCGCAGAATATAAGTCGGTTTGGGGAAGATGGTTCCTCTTCATCGTCCATAAGTTCAAGTAGTATTAGCTCCAGTAGTATTAGTTCCAGTAGTATAAGTTCCAGTTCCTCAAGTATTAGTTCTAGCTCTATAAGTTCCAGTTCAAGTTCCAGTTCAAGTTCCAGTAGTATAAGTTCTTCGTCCTCGTCTTCAAGTATAAGCTCTAGTTTCTCTTCATCGTCCTCAAGTATTAGCTCCAGTTCTTCATCTTCATCTATAAGCTCTAGTTCCTCTTTGTTATCTATAAGCTTTAGCTCTAGTTCCTCAAGTATAAGTTCCAGTTCTTCATCTTCATCCATAAGTTCCAGTTCAAGCTCTTCGTCCATAAGTTCCAGTTCTAGTTCCTCTAGTATTAGTTCCAGTTCGAGTTCTAGTTCCTCAAGTATAAGCTCTAGCTCAAGTTCCAGTATTATTAGTTCCAGTTCTAGTTCTTCATCCATAAGCTCAAGCTCAAGTTCCAGTAGTATAAGTTCTAGCTCCTCGTCCTCAAGTATTAGTTTTAGCTCAAGTTCCAGTAGCATTAGCTCCAGTTCGAGTTCCAGTAGTATTAGTTCCAGTTCAAGCTCCAGTAGTATTAGTTCTTCTTCATCTTCCATAAGTTCTAGTAGTATTAGTTCTTCGTCCTCTTCCATAAGTTCCAGTAGTAATAGTTCCAGTTCTATTAGCTCTAGCAGTTCTGGTAGTTATATAGATTTTACCCCGTGGACAGAAGTAGATCCTAACTCACATATAACTAAAACCACGCATAGAGCTCAGGGCGATCTTTTAACAAGAGATGAGGTTGCCTACGTATGTAATGATTACGGAGTAGACCATTTTAATTATGACTTTGAGCATTGGATTAAAATAGCAGAGACCAATGCTAATTCAGGTATTTGCGCATTATGGAGTTTAGCAAATAGCCTAAATGATTTCAAAAGTATTTACGATGATCCTAGCGGTGAAATGATAGCCGTTCGTGCATATAGTACTGGGGCAATTGTATACATACACTTATTTACTGTATATCATGGAGTTATAGCCTCGGATTCGTTTATAGCTTCTACAGGTACACCTTATTGGATTCGTATAGTTAAGGACAGTAAAGAGGGAACTTACGGCAAAGTACATTGTTATTTGTACTCAGATGCATTAAGACAAACATTAGTAAAAGATTTGGTTGTAGACTTAACCACAAATACTGCTAGTTTAAACTTTAGATATTTATATGCCCTACAATCCTATGATGATGGTTCGGCCGCTTATAATATATCTGCATACAGTGAAAACTGGTCTTTTGAGGCAGAAGGGGATAGCTCTAGTTCATTCTCTTCATCTAGTATATCTTCAAGTTCCGTAAGTTCCAGTTCCTCTTCTTCATCCATAAGTTCTAGTTCTAGTTCAAGTTCTTCGTCTTCAAGTATAAGTTCCAGTTCCTCTTCTTCATCCATAAGTTCTAGTTCTATAAGTTCTAGCTCTATAAGTTCTAGTTCTTCGTCTACCAGTTCAAGTTCTAGTACTAGTTCCAGTTCTTTAGTTACAATAGGTAATGTAATATCCTGTGATCTTATCTCTGATAAAATTTATGTCCATTCAGGTATAACCTCTACTATCTCTGATAGCTTTGCAACCCCTGACAGTATACCTACAGGTTTAGCTTTTGATGGAACTAATCTTATATCTTGCGGTAATTCGGCTAACAAGATATTCATTCATTCTGGAATTACTATTACTATCTCTGATAGTTTTGCTTCACCTAGTACTGGACCTATAGGTCTTACCTATGATGGAACCAACCTGGTATCTTGCGATTGGGATAGTGATAAAATCTATCTCCATACAGGTGTTACCTCTACTATCTCTGATAGTTTTGCTTCTCCGGCTTCAGACATATACGGTTTGGCTTTTGACGGTACCAACCTTATATCTTGTGACATGGGGACCGATAAGCTTTATGTACACACAGGTATATCTTCTACCATATCTAATAGTTTTGCTTCACCTGACAGCGCACCTACAGGTTTAACCTATGATGGCTCTAACCTAATCTCTTGTGATAACACGCAAGATAGAATATATGTTCATGACGGTGTATCGGCTGTAATAACTGATAGCTTTTCGTCTCCTGACACTTTTCCTTCAGGCTTGACCATTGAGATATTAAGTTCTAGTTCCTCATCCTCTACATCATCTTCTTCCAGTTCAAGCTCTTCATCTTCGTCCTTAAGTTCTAGTAGTATAAGCTCTAGTTCAAGCTCTATTAGTTCCAGTAGTATAAGCTCTATAAGCTCTAGCTCCTCGTCCATAAGTTCTAGTTCTATATCTAGTGTAAGTTCCTCCAGTAGTAGTACTAGTTCTTCTAGTTCCTCCAGTAGCAGTTCTAGCTCCTTAAGTTCTTCGTCTACTAGCTCTAGTTCCTTATCAAGCTCTTCGTGTAACAATGAAATTGATTCAGAGATATACGCATTTCCTCTTGATTATATGTGTCCTAATAATAGGGCGTTGACTAAGGATAGTGCAGGTATACGGCGTGTAGTATACAAAGATAATCATGAAACATCAGGTGACATAATATATCAAGAGTCTAAAGATAAAGGTATAACTTGGGATGTACCTGAAGTATTAGATATCGCATCTTATGGCAGAATGGCTCCTGTAATTGCCATGGACAATAATGACTATGCCCATGTTGTTTATGCACCTTGGCATTCTTTAAAGCATCGCAGAAAATACGGTGGGGTTTGGCAAGCTGAAAACGATATACTTCCTGATGCTAACTTTGAAAGTTCTACCACAGGTCTTGAATTAGCTATAGATAGTAATAATGTGCTATATGTTGTTATATGCGGAAGTTTAAATTATGGGGTACTCCCTGACTATCTAGGCATAGCCTATAGTTTGGATAATGGTTTAACCTGGACTACAGTAAAATTTACTACGTATAGTGGAGCTAGAGATGCTTCTATAGCTATTGATAGTAATGATATAGTTCACATAGTTTGTTCTGTAGATGAGTCACCTTCAGGAAATAGGTTAATCTATTATAGTGGTACACATGGTGGTGGTTGGGGTGGACCATTCCCAATAGATTGGGCTGGTACTACTGCGATGGTACAGGCTTCACTTGTCATAGATAGCTCTGATAGACCTCATGTTGTTTACGTAAGTGAGGCTGCTGGTAGTAGGCTATTACATTGCAGACGAGATGCTGGGGTGTGGGGTATTCCAACTACATTAGACACAGGTTTGGATATAAATAATCCTGTGTCTATGTCTATTGTAAATGGCGCTGGAGATCCTGAGTATCCTAGGATATATGTTGTATACACCAAAAGGGAAGATTTAACTGATAAAATATATACACAGTATTCAGATGACTATGGCGATACATGGTCTCCTCCATCGCAAATTCAAGGTATATCCGGAAAATATCCTACATTACTGTGGGCCAAGCATCCTAGCTTTGTTGCAAAGGATAGAGGTTACGCCTTTTGTTATCAGCATTCCCTTCGTTACTTTGAACACAGGTGGTGGAGTTCTTCGTCTATTAGCTCTAGTTCTATAAGCTCTAGTTCCTCATCTTCAAGTATAAGTTCCAGTTCAAGCTCTAGCTCTAGTAGTATTAGTTCTAGCTCCTCATCTTCATCTTTGTCCTCTTCATCGTCCATGAGTTCTAGTAGTACAAGTTCAAGCTCCTCGTCCTCAAGTATAAGCTCTAGTAGTATTAGTTCTTCATCCTCATCCACTAGTTCTTCGTCCATGAGTTCTAGTTCATTTTACTATGAGAAATCCTGTATTCTTCCTGCAGAACTGTATATACCTCAAGGTTTAAGGGATACTGAGTTCTGGGAAGAGTGGCAAAAGATGACTCAGTATATACTCAACGGAGAATGGAGCGATTTTACCAACATCCAGAAAAAGTACAGAGATTACAGATCTTTAGACTTAGATTCTATGAGAGCTGTAATACGAGAATTCGGTTATGGCTACTTTTTGGACACTATGGATTTAGATGGTACCCAGACAAGGGCCATAATGGCATATCTTCATTTACTTAATTTATTAAAAGGTCAAAGAAAAGGTTTGGAATTGGCTCTTAGACTTTTTAATTTATCTTATAGTATAACAGAATGGTGGGAAGTTGCATATGATCCTAGTACATGGCCCCTACTCTACGGAACTACTAACACTCCTGGTTACTACACTAATTCCAATATGTATACATGTGGTGGATCTACTGGAGGTTATGGCGAACCTTATACTTTCCAGCTAGTTATATACGCAGAAGATTCTCAAATTATGGCTAATACCATAGAAAATCTACGAGACTTCATAAGGCAGTATGTATATCCTACACTATCTCATTTTGAATTAAGGACAATGTTTGATGAAACTGTTACTTGGGATTCTTTAGACGATAGTTACTATGTGGATACATTCGGGTCTTCGAGTTCAAGTTCTTCAAGTACAAGTTCGAGTTCCAGTAGTATAAGTTCTAGTTCTTCGTCTTCAAGTATAAGCTCTAGTTCCTCTTCGTCATCCATAAGCTCCAGTTCCTCATCTTCGTCTAGCGCAAGTTCAAGTTCTAGTTATATAACTGAGCCAGGTAATCTTATATCTTGTGATACTAATGCAAATAAGATTTATGTTCATTGGGGTATAGGCTCTACAATTAATGATAGCTTCGCTAGTCCTGCTAGTGAACCTACAGGCTTAGCTTATAGGGCACCTGATATAATATCTTGTGATGAAACGGCGCAGAGAATATACGTCCATGCAGGTGTGAGTTCCACGATTACTGATAGCTTTGCTAGTCAAGGTACAGGCATTGAAGGACTTACTTGTGATGGATCTAACCTAATATCTTGCGATCACTCTAATAATAGAATCTATGTGCATACAGGTATAAGTGCTGTTATCTCTAATAGCTTTGCTACACCTAGTACACATGTTTCAGGTCTTACATACGCAGGCTCTAACTTGATATCCTGTGATCCTGCTTCTAACAAGATTTATGCCCATTCGGGTATAACTTCTACGATTACTGATAGTTTCTCTAGTCCTGCTGGTGATCCTATGGGGTTAGCCTATGATGGCACTAATCTTATATCTTGTGACCCTACTACTAATAGAATTTATATACACTTAGGAATAAGTTCTAGTGTGTCAAGTAATTTTACTAGCCCGGGTGATGTTATTATGGGGTTAACTTTAACTTAAATAGATTTATGGGAGAATTATTACATGGAGCAGCACCATATTAAAGAAACGGTTAGTAGACGTGCTATAGGTTTAGTATATGATGAACTAGTATATGAGGCGGGAAAGGTTATATACACTAAATCTCATAACCTTATAGTTAATAAATTTTATGACTTAGTAGGAGGTTTATTAAAGAACGAGGCCACTTTTACTGGAGGTATACAGTATTGGGCTGTAGGTGAAGGAGAGGGATCATCTTGGGATTCTTTGACACCTACTGAAAGAGAAGCTAAATCATTACCTACGTTAACAGGATTATATAATGAAATAGCTAGAGTACCTGTTACCATGTCTTATTTAGATTCTTCGTTAATACCTACATTAACGATAACAAACCGAATCCAAATTTCAGCTTCTTTTGGATCAGCCATATCAGGTTACTTAAGAGAGTTTGCTATTTTTGGAGGAGACGCTACTACCTCGTTAAACTCCGGTTATATGCTAAACCATAAAACACACGCAGTAATACCCTTTAATATAGGTGGGGGTGCATCCATATTAAATAGAATGCTGAGGCTTATTTTATAAAGGAGGTATCAATCATGGGTTATTCTAGGTCGGGTGTACCTTTCGGTCTACCTGTTGAAAATAAGAACTATTGGGGAGCACCCATAGAGTCTGGAGTTTTAGTCCTAGATCAAGATGTAAACTTAATGCAGCGTATTCAAGATGAAAAACTCAGAACCTTTTTAGATAGTTCTTTTAAGGATGGTTGGCATTATTTTGACGGGTTTCATTCTTTTGGGACTAACACGTTTAAAATAAACTCCGGGGCTTTTACTTTAGCCGGTAAAATATCTCAGTGGCTTGGAGCTTTTACATCTGATAATCAAATAACTCTACCTGCGGCTGGTGGTTCTCCTCGAACTGACTTGGTATGGATAGAGCAATGGATAGAAGAGGTAGATAGTGCAGATGTAGTATACCCTTATGGTAATGCAGATTATTATGGTGGCGGTGTAGCCAATGACATAGTTGACCCCGCTGTAGGTTCCGCCTGTACTAATAGGGTGCAAATAAGGTATAGAACAAGAGTAACACCTAATGCATCTAGTTTAAGTAATGTGGCATGCACAGCACAAGGTGCACAAGGTACTCCAGGTGCTACTATCTTTAGCTATGACGATATACACAACAATTGGCTAGCGAGTACAGGAGACACTTCGTATTCTTTATTAGATGGAAAAGTATACGCTTTACCTATATGCACCATTCTTAGGCCAGCTAGTGATGATACTGTTTATGCGGCGAACGTGACTGATACTAGACTACATAATTCTTTGAGCACTGCAACAACTAATTTTGTATCCTCTAATATTCTTATAGGAGATGCTGCGGGTTTAGCCTTAGGTTCTGCTGCCGGTTGCACATTTCTAGGTCAACACGCAGGTCGTGATTGTACCTCTAACTATAATACATTTATGGGATATCATGCAGGTTATGAAGTTACTTCTGGCTTAGCTAATATTTTTATGGGGTACAATGCAGGAGGACAAGCTACAGGTAGCTACAATGTATTTATAGGAAACACTGCAGGTTTCAATTCTACTAGTGATAGAAACGTAGGTGTAGGCTATGAAGCAGGAAGACGTATTACTGTTACAGGTGGGGTATTTTTAGGTTACCGTGCAGGTGAAGCTACTACTATAGGTGCCGGTAGTACATTTATTGGTTATGAATCAGGTAAATCTAATACCATTAGTCTACGTAACACTTATGTAGGCCAATACTCAGGTACTAATGTAGATGGAAATGATAATACTGCCATAGGCTATAACGCTTTGAAAGGAGATGCGGGGGGTAGTAGTGCGGCTCAGAATATTTGTTTAGGTGGGAGTACTGGACCTGATGTTACTACAGCACATGACAATGTTTTAATAGGTACTAATGCAGGTAACAGTATGCTTGGAGGAAGCTCTAATATATTAATAGGTACTAATGCAGGACAAGCTGTTACATCTAATAGCTATAATACTTTTGTAGGCTGTATCGCTGGTTATAATCTTACAGGGACTTATAATACATGTCTTGGTCATAATACAGGACAGCTTGCAAACAGTACTAATGGTAATACTTTAGTAGGCCAACATGCAGGCTTTTGGGCTACTGATGGGCCTAATACTTTTGTAGGGGCTGCTGCAGGTGCTTATGCTCAAAGTGCTCATGGTGTATACATAGGGTATGGAGCAGGGGAGTGTGAATGGGATCATGTAGGGACAGGTGACTACAATGTTTTCATAGGTGAACAATCAGGTAAATTAGTAGAGGCTGGAGCTAGAAATGTATGTCTAGGTTACAGATCAGGATCAATTTTAGGAGGAGGTGATGGTAATACTCTACTAGGCTATATCGCAGGAGCTAATGTCACCGGAGATACAAATATATTCATAGGAGACACAGCTGGTTCTACTCAAGGTGCAATTAGTAACTTATTCATAATGAAGAGTGGATCTAACAACCAATTTTTCCAAGGAAATTTAGCTACAGGGCACTTAGGTATAGGCTGTGACTATAGTGCTTACTTTGGTCTTAGGGTAAGCGATCATTTTGGACCAGATACAGATAATGCTTATGACATCGGTAGTGCTACGTATAGAATGCAAGATGTGTGGGCCAGTAACGGTACCATACAAACTTGTGACGTAACGCAAAAGACGGTTAGACCTGATAAGCCTGTATTAGGTTTAGACTTTATTAATCGTTTGTCACCTATATCTTTTACTTGGAAGAACCGTACTATTCCTGCTAAAACGGAGCAGGTAAGCTATGAAAAACCTAAGATGTTGGAAGTAACTAAGAACATAGTCAGTTCTATAACAGAACTTCGTGAAGGAAAGTACGTTGTAATACCTGGAACTAGAACTGTTAGAAGTGAAATCCCTGAAATTGAAGAGATAGCCGTGTATGACGAGGAAGGTAAATTCCTAGGTGCACAGAAAAAACATGTTATGGAGACTGTAGTATATGATAGAGTCATAACGCCTGAAAAAACTTTTGAGTATAAAAGAGTTCATCAAGGTTTTAGCGCACAAAACGTGAAGAAGGTACTAGATGATTTAGGTATAGACACTAATGATTTTGCTGGGTATATTCATGATAAGGACTCAGACCTAAAAGCATTAAGGTTAACCGAGTTTATACCTTCTTTAGTAAGAGCTATCCAGGAGTTAAGCGCTAAAATAATAGTGTTAGAAAAATAGATGATTACGTTAACGTTTAAAAGGAGGGTAAGAAAATGGTATTAGATTCTGAAGAACAAAGAAATGTATTGTTAGGTCTTATTAATACATCTACATTTACTGGCCAGGCCATAGACCAGGTATTCATGTTAAAACAGGCTGTGGTTTCTGCCACACTTCATGCACAGCCTCATGTACCTATACCTGGTAAAACATTTGATCCCCCAAATCCAAGAGAGGAATAGACTATGCTAGGTTATACTACGTTAGCCTTAGCAGCTAAGTTACAAGCAGAAATAGACGTGGACTTTGGTAGAAAAGTAGCTATATGCTCGGGTGAAAATCTTAAAGGTAAGGTTAAGTCTAAAGAGGTTAATTCATTACAGATGCCCGCAATGGCACTAATGAGAACCACTGCCGTTATAGATAGAACAAGGATACCTAGGGGTAATGTAGGTAGATATGGTATAGCTATAAAACGGGAGAATGCTTTAGATATTATCCTTAGAATAGTGCCCGTGACCACAACGTATAGTGTGACTATTTTAACACCAGATACTGAGGCTACAGAAAAGATAACTTCGTCTTTAATATGGATGTATGCTACCCCAGGAAAGTTATTACTTCCTATTAAAATGAATATATCGGGAGAGGAGCAAATTTTAGACGTGCTAATTTCGGATGAGTCTGCTTTTACTAACAGCATCGCCTCGGTAAAGCAAGAGGAATGGGATGGGGGTATAATGTTTACCTCCGACTTTGATTTAACTGTTCATAGCTATGTTATGGATACTACTACACGCAAGTTGATTACTAGTATAGACTTGTCTTATAGGTCTATGAATGGTCAAGTAATAGAGAATGTAGACATACCCGAGGTTGTATAATGGAAGATGGAGAGTTCGTTGGACTTAAATCATTAGAGGCTATATATGAGTTATTAGCTATATTAGAGGATTTGAATAAACCTGATATATCTAGTAGCAAGCGATATGTTATAACTAAAAGGTTGAGTGCTATAAAAAGTTCTTTACCTCATATGCCTCCAGGTTTAAGAGCTTGGCTAAGGTCAAAGAGACGATTCAGGCTAAACGTATTAGATGAGGAAGAGTAGAGTAATATTTAGGTGTACTAAGGAGGATATATTAATGATTATAGTTAATGACATAGGCTTAGCTGCGTACTTAAAGGTTATAAAAGGATATGCTTATACCACAACCCCTAGAAAAAATACAGAGAAGCATAAGTTTGAGTTTAGTTTTGACATCGAGGAAAAAGATTTTGATGAAATTCACATAGAGTACCTTAATTCTAAATACCGCATGTTTGACTTAGAGATAAAAGAATTAAAGCGTGTAATTAATAATTAGGATAATGCACGAGGAGGTTAATTATGGATTTTATTCCGTCAACTTCTATAACTAAGGGCTGGCTTTTAAAGAGGGTATATCCCTATATTCGAGGTAAACGCCCGAATGATGGTCAGTTATCTTTAGTATCTCAATTTATCAGTTATCAAACTAAAGAGGTAAAAGATTTATTAGATTGGGAAGCTAATAAGTATATGCAATGCTTAAACTCTGAAATAGATCCTTTGCCTTGTGAAACTATTGGAACTATCCACCCTGATATAAGAATGGTTAAGGCTAGCAAGGGGAAAGGGGTACTATTTTATTCCTGCCCCGTTTGTAATGGTAGATTATTTAGAGCTTGTGGGGCTTGTTGCTTCTGTAAAACTTCCCCTGTGGAACTAATAAAGCCTTGTGATAAAACCCTTAGTGTGTACATGAATTTGATAGAGTATATCTACCCTCAATCAGTTATACCTGCTATATCCGAGGTAGTTACAGCTATTAAAGGAATAGGTGACAAGAAAGAGAAAAAAGAGAAAGTATCCAAGAGTGAGTTAAATGCTATCCTTAAGAACATTCAACACTATTTACCATAAAAAGGTATTATGAAAAGCAATCTAGCATTAGATACGTACACATGTAAGTCTTGTGTATTTTATGAATTGAAACAATGTAAAGGTGGGGGAGCATGCGATAGATACCTTAGAGTTACACCTGCCTGTCATAATTGCGCTAGACTAAGTTCTTGTAGACGTTCTGGTAAGGCCATTGTCTGTAAAAAATGGGAACCCGATTATAACCAACCCTTCTTGTCTTTATTAAGGTCTTTAAGTCTAAACGATGATAAGCTACCTCAGATTAGTTTAATAAATGATAGAGACTTTAGGAAAGCCCCTAACTGGGTAACCTTTTGTATGGATCATTTAGGGATACGGCCATTTCCTAGACAGATTCAGATAGCTATGAATTTTTTAGCTGATTACTGCCCTAACCCTAAGTGTACTAATCCTGACTATTTAGATTTATACGATCAAGGCCTAGGAAACATTCTGGATAATATTACTTTTCTTGAGCATGGTATATGCCCTAAGTGTAAGGCTACTAGATTAGAGCTATCAAAGAAAAAGAAGTATAAGGATTTTAATTACTATACAGACTTAATAGGCGTAGCAGGCCAGAGGGGCTCTAAATCAGAGCTCGCGGCTTTAATTGCAGCTTATGTGTGGCAATGGTATACTAAGTTACCGGATGTACCCTCAAGATTTTTTGGTTTGACAGGTAATAAAATACATATGACTTTTTGTGCTTTGACATTCGGTCAAGCAAAAACAGATTTATGGGATCCTTTTCATACGTACATAACTAACTCTTGGTGGTTTACTGAGTATCATAAACATCTTAACGAAGAGTGTCAACGGCTAGGTGTTGAGCCTGTAATTAAGTTATCAGAAACGTTTATGTTATATAAACATAAAAATATTCAAGTGGCTCCTGTAGGCCCTGATAAAAGAATACTTCGAGGCCCTACTCGTTTTTTCTTTGGTATAGATGAGCTAGGGTGGTTTACAGGAGGTAAGAAGGCTATTAAGTTAAATCCTGATGAGGTTTATAGGCCTTTACATAGATCTTTAAAAACTATTAAGGTAGCCTCTAAAAATATGAGACTTCGTTCTAGACTATTTGATATACCTACTGCATATGGTGTTAATATTTCATCACCCTCAACCTCTAGAGATAAAATAATGAGGTTATTAAATGAAAGCGAACATATAAAGTCTATGTATGGTTTTCATTATGCTTCTTGGGAAATGAATCCTAGGCTTTCCCGCTCTGATTTTGACGATGACTTTAGAACAGATCCTATAGGTTCTCAAAGAGACTATGGTGCAGTCCCTCCATTAACTGATTCGCCCTTTATCTCCGAACCGAATGTATTGCTAGACAGTATTAGACCAGCAAAGAAAAATATTCTTATATACTCTTTAGTATCTTTAAAGACTAAGACAGGCGGATCTTATATAGGCGCTACCTTAGATAAGATTATTAACCCTAAGTGCCCTGTAGTTATATGCTTAGACGCAGGTTATTCTAGAAATGCTTTTGGAATTACAGTACTAAGCTATAATACTGCATCAGGTAAAGCAGTTGTTGAAGGAGCTCTAGAAGTTAAACCTGTAGACGGAAATCCTGTACATTTTATATACGTATACAAGAATGTCATAGAGCCTCTATTAGATAATTTAGCTGTGGCAGCTGTGTTTATAGACCGTTGGCAATCTATTAGTATGCAGCAGACAATTGACGATAGAGGAGATACACCTTGTTATATTTATTCTTTAAAACCTCAAGACTTTGAATATATTCGTTCTCATATTATTAGAGGTGATGTGGTGTACCCTAGAACAGAGGTAAAAGAATGGAATGATATAGTAGCAGGTATGCAAGATTATGAGGAATTTTTTAGAGGTAAACCAATAGCTCATCTTTTACTACAAACGGCAACTGTGCAAAGCATAGGTAAAAAAGTATGTAAGTCAGGTGACACTGACGATGATCTTTTTAGAGCTAGTGCCTTAGGTATCTATTTTTGTTTAGAGGATTCTGAGACACAGGAGGCTTTAGCTTTACTTGTAGACACAAAATCTACCACAGTGTCATTATCAAAAAATTTAAATGCAACTATAGGCCTAGGTAGAGGATTTTCTCAGGGATCTAATAGAACACCTGGTAAAGGATTACAAACAGGTATAGGCGGAATGCGTTCTCTTGGTGGGGGTGCTAGTGGATCTAACAGAAGAGGTTCTTCGGGGATGGGAATGCATCATACTCTAGGTGGTTAGTCTAAACGCCTTGACTCTGTGGGCAGTACCAAAACAGAGCCATATACTGCTATGAAACATAGCCCCTGCTAGCGTACAGGCTATGCCCTGGGAGCTCTAGTACAAATACACGTGAATTTTAGTCACCCGCTGAGAGGCTCCAGAGAGGTAGCTGTAGGCTATCCTGTGGGTACGCTAATTTTAGAGGGAAAAGGAAGATAAAATAATGAGAGACATAGCTAATGTAATTAATGTTGTTAGTGCAGCTAAGAAAAAGGTTACTATTTGTCTATTTGGGGGTTTCGGTTGGTTGCCTAAACAAACGGACTTAGCATTAAAGAAATTGAAGTTAAGCACAAAAGTATTAGAACGCATTCAAATGGGAGACGTTGAATACATGCTCCTTAATATATTACCTTCTAAACTCCCAAAAAGCGTAAAGACTAGTAAAGCAATAGGGGAATATGCTTTAATAGGTAAACAGCTAGTAATGCAAGACTTAGAGATGCAAAAAGAAGAGTATTCTGAACACGCTACAAAAGTACAAAAGCTAATAAAACCTTGGATAAAGTCGTATATACTAGTGTAGTATTAACGGAGGATTATAAGCTATGCCTGCAAAAGTGGTATTCAAAAAGACTAAAACAAAAAAGACTACAACAAAAAAGATTAAGAAAAAATAAGAAGGAGGATATTATGAAGATCAAAGAGGTAATAGCGTTGTTAAAGAAGACTACTGCAAAGGAAGTACCAACCATTAACGTAGACAAAGACGATGCTAACTCTGATTGGTTACATATAGTTAGAAACGAGAGAGAGGCTGAGGAAGAAGTATAACCTAGGAGGAAAGCATGCCCGCGAAAGTGATCTTCAAAAAGAAGGATAAAAAGCTACAGACTCACTATAAGACCTTTAAAACCTCAATAAAAGAATATCCTGCTGCATTCTCTGAGGACATTAATAAAAGAAAGAAAGCGGTTTTAGAGCTAGACCAAAAGGGTCTGTACCTAATGGCTAAGGATCCGGATCTTGCGGTTAGGATAAGGATAGTTAGAAGCATAGATGATAAGGGCCTGCACCTTTTAGTAAAAGATAAAGAGGAGAGCGTTAGAGAAGAGGTAGCTAAGAGGATAGATCAGAAGGGCCTGCACCTTTTAGTAAAAGATAAAGAGGAGAGCGTTAGAGAAGAGGTAGCTAAGAGGATAGATCAGAAGGGCCTACACTTAATGGTTAAGGATAAAGAGGAGAGCGTTAGAGAAGAGGTAGCTAAGAGGATAGATCAGAAGGGCCTACACTTAATGGTTAAGGATAAGGATGAGGACATTAGAATAAAAGTAGCTGAGAGAATAGATCAGAAGGGTCTACATTTAATGGTTAAAGATTCGAGTCTTGAGGTTAAATGGGAAATAATAGATAGAATAGACCAGAAGGGTTTACATCTAATGGCTAGAGATAAAGATTCAAATGTTAGAGAGGACGTGGCTAAGAGAATAGATCAAAAAGGTCTACATTTAATGGTTAAGGATAAAGATTCAAATGTTAAAGAAGAGGTAGCTAAGAGGATAGATCAGAAGGGCCTACACTTAATGGTTAAGGATAAGGATGAGGACATTAGAATAAAAGTAGCTGAGAGAATAGATCAGAAGGGTCTACATTTAATGATTAAGGATAAAGATGAGGATGTTAGAATAAACGTAGCTAAGAAAATAGACTAGAAGGGTCTACACTTAATGGTAAATGACAAGAATCCTCAGGTTAGATTAAGTGTAGCTAAGAGAATAGATCAAAAAGGTCTACATTTAATGGTTAAGGATAAGAATATTATGGTTAAAAGAGTGTTGGCGAGGAGGATAGATCAAAAGGGATTATATTTAATGGCTAAAGATACAGACCCTGAGATTAGGTCAGAAGTAGTTAAGCGTATAGATCCTGAAGGTTTACGTATGCTACAAAAGGATAAAAGTAAAATGGTTAGAAAACACGTAAACGAGCGATTAAAAAATATTGCAATGATATCTGAAGAAACTATAAACAAATTCTCGAAGACACTTAAACTTACTCCTAAAGATATACCTGTTCCCCTACAAAAAATAATAAAGGGTATTAATGGTGTAAAGAAACTGTCTAGAGATGCTTGGGATCCTTTAGATGAGTTGTATAAGTCTACTAAGCTTTGGCCCCTACACGATGACTCCCGAGATGGGTGGTTAGATTCTAGTAACTCAAACTATGCTCTATTCTTGAAAAAGGTCATAGTTAAACTGTATGGGGGTAGTATATACCATCATGATGCTATAGACAATACCGATGAGTTTTATACTAAAGGTTTAGAGAAATACGGTATAGTAGAAAAAGACTTGAAAACGTACATAGAGGCACAGAAGAATTTAACTTCATCCTTATTAGATATAAAATATCCTGATAAGGATGAGTTTATGCTTTATAGAGGTACTACTTCAGAAGAGTTAGAGACAGAAAAGGAATTAAAAGTAGGGGATACTGTGACTATCGCACAAAACTCTTTGTCTTCATGGACTTTGAATAAATCTGCAGCCAAAAAGTTTGGGGATGTCGTTATTGAGTCTACATTCTCTAAGGATGACATCTTTAGTTTCTTTATAACACATTCATATTCTGGCTTTGAGAAAGAGTTTATGGTAATAGGTAGACCAGGTAAAACAGGTACAATAATAAAGATAGGGGCTTAGCCTAAAGTAGGTTCTAAGTTATAACATAGATAGTTACATTATTAGTAGGAGGATTAAAACTATGACATCGAAAGAAGTAATAGCAAAATTGGAAGGGGTAAAAGGTCAAAAGGGCATTGATATAAATAGTTTGATAGCAACGGTTACTGCAAAAGGTTATGTAACTGAAGCACAAGTTTTAAGGAAAGCCCTGGCAAAAAATGAGCCTGATAAGAAGGATATAACGAGAATGAAGGCCTTAAAAACTAAGTCAGGTAAAGACCAAGTAAAAGCGGTTAAGCTGGCTAAGACGCAAGCTAAACGAATAGAGGATGCTTCTAAAGCACAGCGAAGGGCCAAGGCTGCTAAGTCTGCTATCAAGGGGAAACTAGGTGATGCAGTTGCAAAAATATTTCAGGCTCGTTACACTTGGTTAAGAGCGTTAGAGTCTTAGGAGGTTCTTATGTCTAAATACCCTATGACATCTAGAAAGTTTGTGCAAAGGTTTTATGCAGGTAAAGAATTTAAGGGGAATAAAATAGACTTAGAAATTTCTCTTAATAACAAGGTAGGGCCTAAGATAACACCAGACAATAAGGCTGAGGCTTTAGCCATAGCTAGAGAATACGTACACGAACAGTCCTTAGTCGTATCTAGTAATGCTATGGCTTGCCCCAGGTGTAGAACAATTATGACGCGTGTACAACTATCTGCCTTTGATGCTATGTATTGTCCCAAGGATAGAGTAATTTTACCTATATTGTAAAGGGGTTCCTTATGATTTTTAGTATTCCATCGTCTACTCAACGAGCTATGGCTTCTAGCAGTAGAAGCCGTGGCCCAGGCTTTGAGGCTTTAGCACAATCTCAGGTAAATAATCAAAGATTGTATAACATGAGCCCGGATGTGCTAAAAGGTGCTGTAGAATCAGTTATACCTTCAGATCCTAAGGCTTTAAATGAGCTAAACAGAAAAATATATCAGTATGACTCTGTATCAGGAGCAGCAGTGGATCTTATGGCAATGCTCCCTTTTTCTGATATGTCTTTATCAGGCGTAACTGATCCTCAAATTCTTAAAGTATATCAGGATTCTATATCTCACCTTGATGTTCAAACCTTGATGCCTCAATTAGCTATAGAATACATGGTTATAGGTAAGCTCATAGGTTCATTGATTTTTAATGATACCTTAGGTATATTTACTGATGTTATAATTCAGGATCCTGATGCGTGTTTGATAGAGAATATACCTTTGCAGGGGTATGATCCTAAGGTTGATATTAAAATACCAAAGGAGTTTAGAAAATTTCTGTTATCTAGTGATCCTAGAGATATGGCAGCAAAAACAGAAATGCCTCAGGCATTAATTACTAAACTCTTAGCTGGGAGAGTTCCTTTAGAACCTAATAGTACATTATACCTAGCTAGAAAGAGTTTTGCAAAAGATACAGGTACCTCTTATCTATCTAGAGTATTACCTTTTTACATACTAGAACAAACTTTACTTCAAGGTACACTAAACGTTGCTTTAAGAAGGCAACGACCTGTTTTACATATTGTAGCAGGTGACGATGAATGGGATCCTACAGATGACCAGCTAGAAGATTTGATGGACTTAGTTATAGGCGCTGATATGGATCCTATAGGTGCGGTCATAGCCACTAAGAAAGGGATTGAAATAAGTGAAATGGCAAGAGGTGGCGGTGCTTTCTGGAAAATAACAGAAGACTGGGACATAATTAATCAGGCAAAGATGAGAGCTTTAGGTATCAATGAGGCCCTGCTAAGTAGAGAGGCAAACTATGCTACCATGGAGCAGGCTTTAAGTGTTTTTATAGAAACACTTCGTACCTTAAGAGCATACTTGACCAATAAAATATTTACAACTAAAATATTTCCGTTGCTTGCTCGTGCTCATAAATTTGTGAAGAGAACCCAGCACGAATTAGATCATAACATAAGGATATCAGGGTCAGCGGATGTTATACCTATAAAAGATCTTATTATACCTGATGTACAATGGCATAAACAGCTTCAGCCTCAATACGATCAGAATTATTTGGATATTCTTTCTATAGTAGAAGAAAAAGGGTTACCTATACCTATGCGGGTGTGGGCGGCTGCTGGTGGCTTCTCTATGGATAAGTTATTAGATTCTTTAGATGAGGATTTAGACGTACAAAAGAAAATAGGTGCTTACAAAGAAAGTCTAAAGAGTATAATGCCTAAGGAAGAAGCAGAGTTTAGTGCCTTAGGTTATGTTCCCCTTAGATCACGACCTAAGAAAAGGTTAACAGGAGCTGAACTTCAGCACGTATTGGAGAGGGCAGATAATGCAGATAAGGATATAGTCAATAAACTTGTGTCTTTGCAACCTCGGATAGCTGAATCAAACCCAAAAGCTCTGGTTGGAGCCTACGCTTAGCATAGGCATAGTTTTTATCCTGTAGTTTTATGTAATATTATAATGAGTTAAAAATTTATTTTAGGTTTAAATTAATGGAGATGTAATGGATGGCAAACTAGAAGTACATGGTCAGGTTTCTGAGTGTTTAGGTGGAATAGAGATGCATAACTCTACCAAAAAAAGCTTTGAGCTGTCTTCAGCTATTGCAGGTATCACCCAAGGAACAGATGATTTTAAAAACGATGTATCTAACATACTGCATAGATATCCTGTAGACACTTCTTGGCTTCCTGCGGCTGCACCTATGTACTCTATTTCAGGTAATATTAAAGATTATGTTGTATCAGCTATTCCTATTATTACCTCTAATGTACCTAATAGAAATCTTCAATGTATGACTACTTCTGAGCTATTCAGATTCCATCCTTCTTTCGGTCGTGTGGCGCATAAAACATTTGTAGGTAAGCCCACACATAAAAACCATCAGAATAAAGACTTACTCCAAGCAAAGGGCGTTAATCTTGATGCTATAGCTGTATCCATTCCTAAGTATAACTTGTATAAGATAGTTGTCTTATCGGGCTTTGATAGAACAAAAGACCCTGAATTAGCTGAGGCTATTCTTAAAAAAGATATACGGTCTTTTAGTATGGGGGCTTGGGTTACTTTCTTTCAATGTGCTATTTGTGGATCAAACTTATCTAAAGCAGAGTGCGTATGCCAAAAATTATACTCCTTAGGCGGGATTACACCTGATAAAAAGCTAGTATACATGGATTTGATAGGTATTGATTTCTTTGAGAACAGCGCGCTTGACATTCCCCCAGCTGATTATACTGCTAGGAGTGATGTAATATTTGACCTAAGATAATGTTAAGTCAAACCTTAATCTATAGGAGGTACCAATGTGGTAATAGTTAAACAATTAATTTGAAATTGTATTAACCTAGGAGGTATTGCTATGTCAAAACACTTAGTTGTTAACGGGAATTATTTTGGGTTTAACCCAAATTCTTGTGTACAAGCAGCTATGACGTGTGGCGCATGCGGAGGAGCATACGATAGTAACCAAGGTCTTTTAGTGTTCTGCCCTAACTGTGGTGAAATAGCTACTGAAGGTGAAGCTAAAGCAGAAGCGGCCTCTATTACCGACGTATATAGTATGTGCAGTTGTGGTGGTTGTGGTTCTGAGCTGTATTCAGACTTAGAACCGGAAGTAGTAGCCCAGTATATAGATACTTTGTATTGCACGGCTTGTGGTGCTAGCCTTGCAAATGTAGCTACTGTTTCTGATGAAGAGGTAAATGCTATAGCGAATGAACCTGTAGAGGGTGATGACCCGGATGAAGAGAAACCTGTAGAAGAGGATGAAGTCATAGAGATTGAAGAGCTTCCGGACGAAGAAGTACCTGATGCATCTATGTCAGCCGCTATTGCAAGTATTTTGGATAATGTTATTGAAAGTGCATCTAGTGTACGGATGGACTTATGGGAATCCGTAGATGCAGAGGCAATAAGAAACGTTACTATAGGTAGTATACCTATAGCTAGAATATGCTTGAGCGATCAAGAAAATCCTGATGAGTTAGAAGAGATTTTTAAAGGTGATGACTATAAGGATACCTTGATCCAAGCTATGTTGAGTACACCTGTAGGTAAGGTATTAGCTTCGGTGAGAGCCAGGATTCTAAGTGATCTGCAAGAGGATCCTTCACCACAGATTGATAAAGAAATAGAAACTCAGGTTGATGAGCAAATAGAAACGTTTACCAATGCTTTTAAAGAGACTTTTATAAAAGTCATTCAAGGGATGGCTAAGAATCTATTCGGCCCCTCAGTAAACAATTCCATTAAAGAGGGTCTTTGGCAAGAACTAGCTGCTGTAGGTATAGAAAGTCCTCAGAACATAATAGAAAAGGTGTTTTCTAACCATGCGCCATCGTTTTTAGTAACTGTAATGGATAAGACTCTAGACTTATTAGATAAACCTGCATCTGTAAGGGCAGAAGTATTGCAAATGATTGAGGCCGCAGGTACTATGCCTATTGATAGTACAGGTGACCCTAATGTTTTTGGTAAAGATTTAGCCGGAGGAAATTTTCCATTGGCTATAGAAAGTACCCAGGATTCAGTATCAAGCCTTAGAGATCGTTTAAATCTAAGAAGAAGGTAATAGGAGGGAATTACTATGTTAAAATTGAATGCGACACGCCCAGATAAACTTCTGGAAAAGACTGTATACAGTACGGCTACAATAAACGCAGAGGGCTTGGTTCTTATGCGTGTTATGGAGGATGGTGAAGAGACCGTTAAGGCCAGTGCTGGCGCAGCTTCGGAGATTTTCGTAGGTTTCTCTTGGATGCACAACATTGTACCATCTATTGTCAGTAAGGTAATGAACGTAACTGTGTCAGCTACACCTTTTAATGCAACCTTGAAACCTAATCTATTGGCTGCTAATATAAAGATTGTACGAGATAGTGATGGTACAGTGCTTACTGAAGGTAATCCTGCAAGTGTTGATGAGTACTCGGTTGTGGACCTTACGGGTGTAGTAACGTTTAACTCTGCTGATGAAGCTGAAACCATGACTTGTACCTTTAGGTATTCTCCATCGGCCTTGGAACTCAAGTTTGATTATCCTGATGCAGACGTAAATATTAATCCTGCCTTTGAGGTCGTCGGGAGTATTGGCGTGATAACGGAGGGTGCTGTGTACACCGATCAATTTGACGCTTCGGTAGATTGGAATACCGCAACGGCTCTTAAAATGGGTGCTGCTGGTATTGTGAATAGCGCAGGAACAGTTACTATCCCTAATGCCCGAGTCGTTCATGTACCTGATGTAGACAATCCTTTTCTAGGAATCGAATTTTAATGGGTACACAAAAATTAGCTATTACCTAATTATTTATTGAAGGAGGTATGCACATGAAGAACATGAATCCCTATTCGCCTACGTTTAAAACAAGAGACGGAGAGCCTTTACCAGAAAACCTACGTTTTCGTGGGCAGAATACACCGGCAATTGCTTCTAACGGATCCTTTAATGCTAGTAGCAATAAAGACTTAATGGTACAGATTGGAAACCTTATAACAGCCCATGCATCGGGAGATATTAGACGTGGTTATTCTCCTGAGGAGGCACGGTTGATTGCACAGGAAAGAAGAAACATAGTACAGGCAGCTCGACAGGACCCTGAGCTTTGGGCATCTATCGGTGCTGTAATGACAGAGGATATATCGGAGACAACCTTTAGAGAAGGCTTTCTCCGTAAGTTCATGGTATTTAACGATCTTGGTCAGGGTGATATTGCTAGAGCAAGGTTCAAAACAAAGGACGTAATTGCTCTTATAGCTACTACCCCAACGGAGGTAACGCCGACTTATGTAAGGAACAACTGGAAGTTTCTCCCTGAAATCTATATCGGTGATAGGATTCTTATAGAGGAGAGAGATATCGGTCAAAGCACCGGAGATATTTTGGAAGAGAAATATCAAGAAGGGCTTGAAGCTATAATGGTTGGAGAAGATAGGTTATGGAAGACCATGGCGGATACTGCTGCCGCTATCTATAATACTATAACGTATTTCACTACGTTTACTCCAGCTATCTTTAGTCAGATCAGATCCCAGGTTACAGGGTGGGGAATCCCTGGTGCTTATTGTCTATTGGCATATGATCTGTGGGATGATATCATAGGAACTACAGGATTCTCAGATTGGTTTAGTCCTGTAGAGAAGCATGAATTGGTTCTTGAGGGCCAGCTTGGTGTTATGCTTAACCTGCAGTTGCTTACCGACGCTTTTAGGCTTCCTGAGTTGAAGGTTCTTAATCCTGGTGATGTGTACATAGTAGGTGCCCCTGAAACTCATGGTGTTTTGATGCAGAGGGGAGACATGAGTGCTAATCCTATTACTTCCTATGACAAGGGTAAACCTGAAAGAGGATGGTATATCTTTGAGATCATTGCCATGTCTATCATAGGAGCAAAAAGTGTTTCTGCCGGTAAAAGAAGTTAATACACTTTACGAGTAACCTGGGCTAGGTTACTTACTAGCCCAGCTGCTTAGTAAAATAGTTAATAGGAGGAGACGTTATGGACAAGGAAAAAGAGCGTAAAGCAAACAAAGCTCTTAATGTTGTTCAATACCTAGCTCTTGCTCGGGTAATTGACAATAAGGATGGTGCCAAGGTTCTTATAAACTCTGCTACAGAAACTCTAAGCGAACTAGTGGATGAGTATAGCAAAGAAGAGGGTTTGGTACCAATAGTAGAAGAAATAGATGTAGACCTTGAAGATGATGCAAATGAAGACGAAGATCCTACCTTAGAGTTAGAAGACCTTGAGGACGATATTGCTTTAGGGGAAGGTGAGGAAGACGAGGAAGAGGTTCCGGCAGAAGATGATGACGATGAAGACGATATAGTAGAGATAGATGATGACGATGACGATGAGGACATTGTTGAGGATGAAGAGGAGGAGATAGAAGAGAAACCCTCTGAGTCTGAAGCTAAGGTAACCAGAAGGGCTTTAGCCATAGCAAATCGTTTACACTCTTCCGGAGACGAAGAGCTAAGGAAAGTGGCAAGTATACTTGCCAAGAAGATTTCCGAAAAAAAAGGATAGGCCCTAGTTTAGCTTATCTGGTGGGTAACGCAGGAAGTTTACGGGATGCCTTTAATGAGATAAAAATATTTGCCAGTGTATGGGCTGAGGATAAAGAAGTTTCAAAGCCCATACGTAAAATATCAAGAGGTATCATAAGACAAGTGAATACTGCAATTAAAGAAGGGTCAAAGGATGCTATGGCAATGAGCTTGCGAGAAACAGATCCTAAACTGTATGCCCAGATAGAAGATCCTAGTTGGTGGGCACAAGACCCTAGGTCTGACACCACGTTCATGAAAAAAACGGTTAAACCATTAACGAGAATGATAGACAAGCTCATAATTCTCGTTAAGCCATAACGATGAGGTTAGTTTAATGTATGCAAACTTACTCAACAAACTATATAAGCAGGAGGATTTATCTTCTACCTATTTAGCCACGTTCGATTCCTCTATGGCTATATCTTCCGTAGAGGAGGCCGATTATACTTTGGCTAGTGGCGGTCCTGCTGTAACTTTAGTAACAACTAAAGGGTTGATTATATATTCCTCGTCTGTATTTAGCTTGGCTGGTGATATAGTTGTTGATGCAAACCAATTTTTTGCTATATTTGCACCAATGACTGTGAGTTTGTCCAATCCTGGAACCGTTTCTATAGATTGTAAAGTATTCATGTTATCCTAGTTTACTCCTGCCTCACTCCCCCAGCTGCAGGAGGGCTTTTTTGCCTCTTTATAGCCCTCCTGCACAAAATCCTACCTATTCTACTTATATCCATAGTATATTATACTTTTTGAGGTTATAATGGATTATACTTCTGTACTATCTAAGGTATGCACCATAGTAGCAAAAGAAGAAGCACCTTTAGTTGATATATTACCTTCGGTGTACGCTATAGATGCACTACGCTTATTGGATAGTTCTTATGAAAAACTTTTACCTTTGCCTGTGCAACGGAAAGTATTAATTCTTAGTAGAACTATAGGAAACAAGGTCGATGTGTGGGTGGATGCAGCTGAAAAAGCCTTAAAAAAAGCTAAGGTTACAGGTGTTAGTCAACTAATAAAAAATATAAAGAAGCTGAAGATAAGTAACACTAGGGATGTAGCAAAGAAATGGGATACTAAATTTGATCTTATTCATACGCTTTACACCAAGCATAAAAGGCATCTTGAAGGTACTGTATCACCCCAAGCGTATAAAAAATTGCATAAGTACACTAGAAATTTATCTAGTGCTGTAAATATCATGTCTCAAGTACGACAATTTGGGTTGCCTCAAGAGTATAACTACGCTGGTAAATGGGTATTCAAGGCTTTAAAGAAATATGACCCCGCTACCCTAAAGAGACTGTATAAGTCCAAGACTCTTGATAAGGGAGGTCTTCTCTTTATTAAAGACGCTCTTATAAAGCCTAAGACAAAGAAGGGAAAGTTAAAAGCTGTAACTCCTGAGACACACCCTGAGTACTTCACTAAAGGAAAAGAAAAATTAAGGTTGAACAAGCCTATTAAATCTAATGCCAAGGATATAGAGTATAATCCTAAGTGGACTGTTAAAAACTCTGATGACGTATGGTATGCTAAGTCTACTGACCCGGAATCAGGTGAAGGGGGTTATCATTATACACAAGCCTTCATGGATAAAGCTCAAGAAAATAAGTGGCCTGTAGTTAAAGAACTAGAGGGTATGCTACCGAAGCTGCGTAAGAAGTATAAAAAGGATTTAGATGATCCTAACCCTAAGGTTAATACCATAGCTTTAGTATTATCGTTAATAGATAAGGGGGTATTCAGGTTAGGGAATACTAAGTCTGAACAGGATGATGTACGAGGTCTGCATAACCTATTGGTAGAAAATCTGAAGTTTCTCAAGGGCAACAGGATTAAATTTGTATACACGGGGAAGCAAGCTAAAACTGAGGTAATTAACTTAAAAGTTTCACCTCAAATATACGCATTAATGCAAGATAAAGTAAAAGATAAAAAGCCTTCGGATCATGTATTTACTTATAGGTATAAGAACAAAGAGGTTACGGTAAGGCCGGAGTCTGTAAACAAGTACTTTAAGAAATACGGTAGTCCTACTAGTGTACATAAATTTAGGCATATTCATTCTACTAGTATGGCTAGAAAACTATTGCTAGAGGATCCTAAAGTAAAATCTTCAGATACCCTAGCGAAGAAAAAGAAGTATCTGAGGGATTCAATAAAAAAGATACAGACTACCCTAGGTCATGATAGCCCTAATACAACTTTAAACTCGTATATAGATCCTGCTGTAATAAAAGAATACAAAACTAATATGGGTTTAACGGAAGCTTCTGTGTATGCCGCAATTTGCGAGGTTATAGCCACTACAGCGCCTACCCAATTAGACAGGTTTAAGCTGTACAAGACAGTGTGGAACTCAAAAAAAAAGTCTCCGATCTTTTTAAAAAACTATAAGCATATATTGACGGATACAAACAAGAAATATGGGACCTCTTTCAGTGATTTTATACCGCGTAAAGTGTTGGATAAGTTTCTGAGAAAATATAAAACTGATTTTTCTAAACCTATGTTACAGCTATACGCAAAGGAATTGAAAACGGGTATACCCTCATCGTTAGAACAAATTAATGGTACATCTTTAAAAACAGACCCTAAGCTAAAACTTTTTATTAAGAACGCTGAAAAAGGTATCATTAAAGAGAAAGTAATTGAGGCATACGTACTACTCAGGCATTCTAAAGATTATGAGGTACGTAGGCTTGTGGCAGATGCTATAGAACCTGAATTGTTACCATCTATGTTAGAGGATGAAGATGAAAGGGTAAGGGTTATTGTGGCCGCTAGACTACCTCAAGATACTTTGGATACACTAGTAAAAGATCCTTCAGCTAAGGTTAGAGCTTTAGTCGCTCGTAGGGGTTCTGCCGCTATACTTGATATTTTAATGTTAGACAAGGATAAGGATGTTAGAATTGTAGTGGCTAGACGCTTAGATCCTAGTAAACTACAAGCTATGATAAAGGATAGGTCTGTATACGTAAGAAGGTATGTGGCAAAACGTATTGACATTAACGCAATACCCCCTTTACTAGAAGACACAGATGAAGAGGTGCGTAGGATAGCTGTATCTCGTATACCCATTGAAGGTCTTGTACACTTTAAAGACGCAGAGGATGCAGAAATAAGGTTAGAGGTAGCTAGACGGATAGCACCTGAAGAGCTCCCTGCTCTAAGAAAAGACCCTTCGCCAGAGGTCAGAGCTAAAGTAGCATCTAGGATTGATAAACGATACCTAAAGGGTATGATGAAAGACGTAAATGGGGATGTTAGAAATGAAGTAGCAATAAGGATATCGGCCAAGTATCTTCCTGACATGCTAAAAGACCTGGATTCTTATACTAGGAGTTCAGTAGTAAAGAGGGTAGATAGGTCTCTCTTACCTGGGATGATGAACGATCCATCTAGTGATGTTCGTAAAGAGGTAGCTAGGCGAATTGATCCGAGCTATATACCTAAGATGCTGTTCAAAACAGGTAATAGAGAAACTAACACAATCTTAGTAAACCGTGTATCTTTGGATACTGTTAAGCAGTGGGCCGAAGATACAGTCTCTGGTAAATTAAAAACGGTTAGACCTACTACAAAAGCTGTTATAGCTTCTAGGCTACCCTTAGATGAGTTAGAGAAGTACAGGGATGTACCTGTTTTTGATAGGGTGTACCAGGAAAAAATGACTATAGCACCTATTCTTATAGATATGCCTGATGATCCTGATAAGCTTGTAGACCATATTTTGAAAGGGTTAAAGAAATTGAATATAACTAAGCAAACAGATAGGATAGAGGCGCTAGATTACATTTGGTTAGAACAAGGCAAAGCTTCTGTTTTAGAGTATAGGGACAGCTGGTTAAACTCTAGTAATACAGATGAATCAGGGATACTAAAACTTTTAGTTGATGGAGAAGTATACCATCATGATGATTCTTTACCTAAGAATTTCTATGGCGCTATAGAAGAGGGTAACCCTGAGATGCTTCAGGAACTTCATGAAGGTATAAGCCTATCTAAAGCCGTTGCGAAAGCCGCTTTAGATATACGCTACCCTAACGTGGATAAGGTTGCTCTATACAGGGGTACTTCTTCTAGAGAACTTAAAGCAGAGGGTGAGGGTGTATACAAAGGTTTATTAAACTCTGTGTCCTCTTGGAGTACATCGAAGGCAGTTGCCCGTGATTTCGTAAGTACCCATATGCATGGTGTATTACTAAAAACGACTGTTAGCAAGGATGATGTTCTTACCTCTAATTTATTTTGGAGTCTCGAAGGTAATGAAGAGGAAGTACTATTGCATTGTTCAACACCTCGGGAAGTAGAGGTACTTCCTTTATGGTAAACTTTAATTAAGGGTATGCTATGAAAACCGTATTGATTGATAACAGTGATTTGTCTACAGATTGGATTAAAGGTACAAAGCCATTAAAGTCAAAGAAAAAGAGACTTAAACCTGGAAGGTCTAAACCAAAGAAGAAAAAGAAATAGCAGTCGTAATTATTTAGAAGAAAGAATATGTTAGTAGTAAAAGGAGGTAAGTATGGCTGGAGAAATAGTGTATAGTCCTAATAAGGGAAGACAAGGTGGTAGAGGCGGACAAGGTGGGCCTTTTAAAATGGGACCTGGGGGTAATTGTGTATGCCCTAAATGTGGTTTAACGAAGCCACATTTAGCAGGTTGTTCTTGTACAGATGAGTTATGTCCTGAGTGTGCCTCTCCTTTAGTTAGAGAGGAAGTGTTAAAAGTAATACAATCAATTATGAAATAGATAGGAGGCTTACGATGAAACAAACGTTTAATGAAGATGAACGCCAAATCATTAAGGATAAAATTAATGCTACTGGGGCCAAGAAAAAAGCCGGAGGTGCAAAAGGTAAGTTTAAAAAGCCTGCTGTAAAGTCTATTATGGATACGTTTAACTCGGCGTTGTCTATGATACCTGAATGTGCTGGTGGGGGAGACGCTCCTGTATGCAAAACTTG